>Ga0160422_10000201_pt1 | contig 34946 bp, 23 predicted proteins | sample Fk160mmetaG_FD_108192 | JGI IMG/M metagenome (GOLD analysis project Ga0160422, IMG submission 108192) | Marine microbial communities from the Central Pacific Ocean - Fk160115 60m metaG | ecosystem: Environmental > Aquatic > Marine > Oceanic > Photic zone | place: The Central Pacific Ocean...
ACTTCCTCCCCGCCCCTGCGCTTGCTCTCGTCGGCGGCTTCCATGAAGGCGTAAATGGCAATCGACTCCTCGGGTATTACGGGTGCATCGCCGGTCTTTAGGAAGGCCACGATCTCCCGAATCAAGGGGGGGTAACCGTCGAATTTCCCGACCTCACTCTCGCCCTTGCTGCCCACGGCCTTTCCTCCAAAGCCCTTGCCTTCCCGGTAAACTCCGGTTCGATCACCCGTCCATTTGCCCGTTACCTTGATTTTTCCGTCCTCGGTCTTCCCACGCCGGACCGAGATGCACCCCGGTCCCAAGACCGTAAAGAGAGATTCCACCCCATGAATTCCATACCAGAAGAGATCTGGATGGTGAGGCTCCAGCGAACAGGGGGAATGCGTCTCGCAATAGGTTACCTTGCCTATCGAGCCTTCGCGTACGGCGAGAGTTCCCTTTGCGAAACGCAGGGACGATGAGGTGAACATCGGAACCTTGCGCTTTTGCGCGAGGTCGAAAATGGCGATTGCATCCTTTAGGGATCCGGCTACGGGCTTATCGATGAACAAGGGCAAACCAGCCTCGATCACGGGCTTGGCCTGCTTGAGGTGGGGCCTCCCGTCCACGCTCTCGAGGAGCACTGCATCCACCTTCCCGCACATAGCCTCTATGGTTGGATAGAGCTTTACGCCGAAGTCTTCGACCAAGGTCTTCGTATAACGGTCGACCCGATCCCGACTAGAGGGAATGTCGGGACTGCCGCCCTTGAAGGCGGCCACGACCTTAGCGCCCTTGACGTGGTGAGGGTTGTCGGGGTCGTTGAGGATTTTCGTAAAGGCTACCGCATGGGACGTATCCAAGCCGATTATCCCTAGCTTCAAGTCGTTGGACGCATGTAGGTTGGTGAGAGCCAAGACGGATAAAGTCGATCGGAGTATTCTCTTCATGACCCATGGTGTGGGCTGACCAAAGCGGAGGGCAAGCCAAATGGGGGACGCACTGAAGAGCTTGGTTCTAGGGTTAAGTAAGTTTCCGAGGCTCAGTGTTCGGCGTGGTTCTCAACAAGTTTTGCCACACCCACGTAATCAGTCTTCCCCGTGCCGAGCAGGGGAATTTCCTTAACGGCCCTGATGGTTTTGGGCACGGATAGTTCGCCGATTCCCTGCTCCCTGGCGAAGGCTCCGATTACCTCCCTGGTGGCTTCGGGTTTGTCGGTAACCAGCACGAGAGCTTCTCCCTTCTTGGGGTCCGGAACGCTTACCACGGCATGGTGATGCTCGGGCCAAAGATCCGAGAGGTAGGTCTCAACAGCGGTCAAGGATACCATTTCCCCGGCGATCTTGGCAAAGCGCTTGGCCCGCCCTTTGATCACGACGTAGCCTTCCTCATCGATGGACACGATGTCCCCGGTGTCGTAGGTTTGGTTTTCCGGGCATGCCAACTCACCTGGTTCGTCGGAGAACAGGTAGGCTTTCATTACGTTGGGACCCTTGACGATCAGTTTGCCGCCATGGTCGATTCCCGGAACTTCCTCAATGGAATACTCGATCCCCGGCAACAGTCGGCCGACGGTGCCCGGTTTGTTGTGCATGGGCGTGTTGGTGGACAGGGCGGGGGAGGTTTCGGTGGCGCCGTAACCCTCGAAGATGCGAACCCCGTATTTCTCGGACCAGAGTTTTCTCGTTTCCTCCTTCAGCTTTTCGGCTCCGGCAAAGACGTAGCGGATGGAATAAAAGTCGTAGGGGTTGGCAAAGCGGGCATATCCGGAGAGAAAGGTATCCGTGCCGAACATGATGGTCGCATTGGTATCGTAGATAAGCTCCGGAACGATTCGGTAGTGGAGCGGGGAAGGGTAGAAAAAAGTCCGGATCCCCGAGAGGAGAGGCAGCAAGGTTCCCCCCGTCAGCCCGAATGAATGGAAGATGGGCAGAGCGTTGAAGACGATGTCGGTTGGGCCGAAGTCGACTCGGGAGGCCAACTGATATCGGTTGGCCTGCAGGTTGGCGTGGGAAAGAACTACTCCCTTGGGCGTACCCTCGGAACCGGAAGTGAACAGGACGATTGCGGCGTCATCCGGTTTGCAACTAGGGGCAAGCCGGTGGAAGAAGGATGGAAAAAAGCCCGACAGCAAACCGATTGCCTTGTCGATGAGGTTGACGCTTGCCGCGACGTCCTCCAACCAAGCCACTCTAACCCCTGCTTCTTCCATGGCTTCGGTCAAGGGGGCGAGATCCCCCGCATCGACGAATTTCCTGGAGGTATAGACGGTCTTGATTTTTGCGGTTCGGCAAGCCGAAACGAGGTTTTTGCTTCCGGTCGAGAAATTGAGCATTGCAGGTACCCTCGACTTGCCCTGCAAGGCGAACAGGGTCACGATTGAACTTACCATGTTGGGCAACATGACGCCGACGAATTCACCGGGAGCCGTGTCTTTCGCGATCTTGTTCCCGAGGACGAAGCATCGAGTGATGAGCCGTCCGTAGTTGAGCGGCTTGCGGTTGGCGTCCTCGGCGATCAAGTGCCCCCGCCCGTGGATCGAGGATTGGTCCAGAAGGGACTGGAAGATCGTCTGCCTGTAATCCGAGCTGTCGAACAACATTTCACTCATGAGGTCGTAGAGCTTGAGTCCGGACATTTGGCGGCGCTGCCTGCCCCTCAATTCTTCGCCGACTTCGAAGGTGCGCGGTTCCAGTACGGTCAGAATGATTTTCGGGAACCAGCGAATCCTCACCTTACCCTTTAGCCTGGAGAAGACCGTATATTGAGCCCCGTCTATACGGATGGGCAGGATCTGGGCCCCGGCCTTGTCGGCTATCATGCCCGGTCCCTCGTAGACCTTCATGAGGGAACCGGTCACGGTGATGCGGCCCTCGGGGAATATGACGCACTTTCGGTCGCCCCTGATTTCGTTGATGATGGACTTGGTCGACATCGGGTTGGTCGGGTCGAGTGGAAACGCCTTTACCAAGGCCAGAAAAGGCTTGAAGTACCACCGCTGCGCAATGTGACTGTTGACCGCGAACATCAGTTTCTCGGGCAGGAATACGGCGATCAGGACGGCGTCGAGGAAGGAGAGGTGATTGGCCACGATGAGAACCCTTGCTCCGGCCTTGTGAAAGTTGTCCAATCCTCTCACTTCGGCCCTGTAAACAACCTTCAGGATACACTTAAACAAAACCCGTAACATACCGAGATCAACCTAAGGCTTATGGCAACGAGGTGTAAAGAACAAGCTAGGAGGACAAGGCCGGCTCCGTTGCCTGGGAGGATATTAGTCCTGCAAAAGGGCCTCGTCCTCTTCCCTGGCGGGAGGATAGGAGAGGGCATCCCACCGGTCCGCCCAGCGGTTGAATCTCTCGAAGTCGAGGATGGAGAGCCTGCCGCTTAGTTCTCCTAATAGCTGACGGGACTTGCCCACGAGGCTTTCGTACGCCGCATTCCGCCTTTGGTTTTCGGCGTTTGCATCTGAGATCTGCTGCTCACGTTCCGCTTTTTTGCGCGCATGCTCCTCGGCGGGGCTTGGTTTTTTCTCCTTGGGTGGTCCGGAGAAAAGATTTTCTTCCTCGGCCGGTTCGGGAACGGGTGATCCTTCCGCCGGGGAATCCGAATCCATGAATGGGTCGGGGGGACCCTGTTCGATCGGTTGCTCGGAAACAGGTTGCTCTGCGGGTGAAGCCTCGACGGCTTGTTCCTCCTCTTGCTCCTCGTGGAATTCCATATCCTCGATTTCCTCGGGAAAGGGAATCATTTCGGGGCTGGGAGGGAAGGGGTCGTGGGGGTTGGCGAAGGCATTGGTGAAGGACTCAATCTGGGCCTCGCTCATCACTTCCGTGGACAAGGGCTTGACCAGCGAATGGGCCAAGGCCTTGAGTGCTCCATGCGGGTCCGTCGCCATAAAAAAATTTTCAACGGGCAGATTACCGTCGAATTCATAGTGAATCCTGAATTCGACCTGTTCGCGTTCGCGTTCGCGTGACTTCTTCAAAAAGCGGGCGAGTTGGGCAAGAGAATAACAGCAAGGGCAAACCAAGGAATGGCCTTCCCATTGCGCGACTTTATCTAGGCCTTCCTAAAAAAGTCAAATCAGTTTGGGATTTCCAACTGTTGCATCAAGGGCTTGCCTGGCGAAATCGGGACCCCTTTTCCATTCCGAAAGGCGGGGTCCGGCAACATTGAGGGAGGAAGGGCGCTCCCGGGCCAAGAACAGGCTGAATTCCTCGAAATGCAGAGCCTTGGATTCGGGCGACAAGGTAAAGAGGGGTTTGCCTGTCTCGATGGCATACTTTTGGGTAAGGGCAGTACCGCCGCTGGTTGGTTGGGGGGAAAGAACCAGGGTTGCCTCGCAATGCATTACGTTGAGCCTTGTGCGTACGGAGTAACTGCCTGAAGACGATTCGGTCAAGAAGTACCTCTCGGGGATGGGGCCGTCTTCCGCGATCCGTCCCAGTGGGCAAAAACCGGCGTGGGGCCATCCCTTCTCGATGGCCCAGTCGAGTGCGGCGCGGTCCACCCCCGTTTGTCCCCCGGAAAAAATGGTCGTCCAAGGCTTGTTCACCACCAGCCCAACCTGTTGGCCAGGAAACCGAAGACAAGGGCGAGCACCCCGATCGTACCTAGGGTATACAAAATAAGCAGAGGAGCCAGCATGGGCCATTTCTCACGCCTGTCCAGGTCCTCGCTCGCACCCTCCAGTTCAGAGGTTCTGCGGTGCAAGTAGTACGAGCGGGCCAGGTTTTCGTTACCCTGCGCATGTCGCAGGCAACTTTCGAAGAGATCTTCGTCGAAGGTCTTGGTCTCGAGTTCTCTTTGTGCTTGTTCGTGAGGCCCGTTCATGGCGGAAATTACGTTTTCTATTGCGTACTTATCCGCAATGGGTCGTAATTGCACGGCTCAAATGAATCGCGCCGTCGAAATCCTTGGCATTCTCAGAAAAGGCATGGAGTCCATGCTGGGCGATCGCGATTCCATTCGGGTAAATTACCTGAGAATCTTCAATTTCGACCAGAAGCGCGTTTCGCTCCGCATGGAGGTTTCCGAGAACGGGTGCCAACCCCTTCCAATGGGTCGGATAGACGTCTTCGAGATACCTACCAACAATGGCAGAATGACCTGCCGTTGCATCCTCACCGAGCTTGCCACCAAGCAAAGCGAGAAAGTCATCCTTCGCTTGAAGGATTCCGGTCAACGGGAACAGGAGTGTGAGAAGGTCTTCTTCTTTTTCCGGAAAATCCTCTCCATTCCGGAGGTCAAGCCCTTGGACGGCGGGCTCGCGGATTCATCCCGCGGAGCCCACCGGAAGGACCCCGCAGTCAGCGATTGAAGAGATCCTCCGCAACGACCTTTTTAACGGGTCCGAATTCGGAAAGTTTGTCGAGATCGATGCGGGCCGAATCGCCCACGATGGAAAGCAATTTTGCCTTGGGTTTGATTTCCTTTTCGTAGAACTCCTTCAGAAGGTTCACGTCGGCGTCGCGAAGGGCTTCGAAGCGGGCTTTGCGAGGATCACCTTCCAGCCCCAGGGCACCGAAGTCATAGACGAAACCGGGGGTGGAGCGGTAGCCGATGGGGTTGGTCCGGTAAGTGCTCAGGAGGGAGGAGTGGGCGGATTCCCAACGGGTTTGGTTAATCGGCATTTCCTCGAGCAGGCCAAGGAACGCTTCCACGGCCTCGAGGGTCTTGTCGGCTTGGCAACCGATTGCCCCAATGAGGATGTTTTCGTCGTTGGGACGCGAAGGGCTGAAGAAATGGGCCCAGGCCGAATACGCCAAGGCCCTTGCCTCGCGGAGTTCCTGGAAGACCAGTCCGGCCATCCCTCCACCGAAATACTCATTGAAGAGCTGACCGGCGGGGGTCTTGTTTTCGTCATAGGTGCCGACGGCAAACTCAAGCCTTACCTGGGCTTGGGCCATCTCCTTCTGGAGGAAGAAAACCTGGGACTTCTCGGGAGCCAGCGAGCGGGCAGGTTCGACCTTCGATACCTTGATGCCGGGTTCCTTGCCCAGGAAACCGTCCTTGATCGACGCCAGGACCTCCTCAGGCGACCTCGGCCCGTAGTAGAGGATGGTTCTCTCGACCTGCAGGACGTCCTTGAGTAGCTTGCTCAAGCCATCCACCGAGGTGGCGTTGAGCTCGGCATCGGAGGGGCGGTCGAGAAAGCGGGACTTCTCTCCATACCTATGAAAGTGGGCCAAGGCATTGCTCAGGGAACGGGGATCCTTTTGTTCATCGTCCCTCTCGGCTAGGATTATCTTCTTGGATTCCTCCCACTTTTCCGGGCTGATGTTCGGGGCGCGCATCAGTTGGTAGGCGAGATCAAGGGAGGATTCCAGGTTCTCGTCCAATCCGCTTAGGGAAAAGGAGGAAAGTCGGTCTCTGACGCCAAAGGCAAAATCCGTCCCCAGTTTATACCATTCGATCTTTAGGTTCTCGGCCGAGACTTCGCCTGCGCCCGAACGGTCCAGCATCCTCTTGGCATAGGGAAGCAGCGATTGGTGGCGGTAGCCCTGTTCCATTCGGACCTGCAGGGAAAAGAGGTCGTTGAGGGGGTTGCCGGCGTGAATGAGCCTGATGCCCGGCCCGACTTCAGTGACCGTGAAGTCCTTGCCGGACTCTACGAACTTGGGCTCGAAAGGCTCGAAGGGGAGGGCGTTGACTTCTTTCATGAAGCCGGATGACTTGTCGGGGTCGATTTCCAGGGGATCGATGGATGGTTTCTCGATGCTGGGAAGCTCGTGTTGAGCGTCAACGCGGTACCCCGCGACGTAGTTTGGGCCGAGATACTTGTTGGCGACCCGGACGATATCCTCCTTGGTTTGCTTTTCAAGGTCCTCGATGGTCCGCTCGGTAACCTCCCACTCCACGAAGGAGAGGAAAGTGTCCCGCAACATTTCCACGCGCTTGGCATTATTCTCCCGGTCTTCCTTTTGGCGCTTTTTGAAATCGTTGATCACGGCGGGAAGAATCCAGTCCTCGAATTCGCCATTCTTGATTTTTTCGATCTCGGCAAGAATGAGCTTCTCGGTCTCCTCCAAGGTTTGTCCGTCCTTCGGGACGCCGTAGAAGAATTGAACCCCATGATCATTATGGTTCTGCGGAAAACAGCCGGCCGCCCGGACGTTTTGCTTTTCCACGAGATTCAGGTTGATGAGCCCGGCCACCGAGTTGTCCAAGACCATGTCCATCAAGCGAAGGGCAGGGTGGTCCTCGTGGTGTCGCGGAGCCGTGCGGAAGGCAAGCAGGAGCTGCTCTTCGCCAAGGTACTGGACCTGGACGAATTCACGCCCCGAGAGTCCTTCTTCAGGCCAAGCGGGCTCGGGGCGGAGAGGCCCGGGGCTCTGCCAGTCGGAGAAGTGTTCATCGATGATTGCGATGGCCTCTTTAGGGTCGATGTCGCCGGAAATGCAGATGGCCATGTTTTGCGGTACGTAATGCTTGGCATAGAACTCTTCGATTGCCTTGATGGAGGGGTTCTTGAGGTGCTCGATGGACCCAAGCGTAGGCTGTTGGCCGTAGGGATGCGTCTTGAAAAGCAGATTGTTGACCTCACGCTGGAGCAACCGGTCCTTGTTGTCGATGGAACGGTTCTTTTCCTCATAGACCGTCTCGAGCTCGGTGTGGAAGAGACGGAATACCGGGTTGGCGAATCTCTCGCTTTCGATTTTCGCCCAGTGGCGCAGGCGGTTGGCGGGCAGATCGACCTTGTAGACGGTTTCCTCGTGCCAGGTATGGGCGTTGATGGCCTTGCCCCCCATATCGCTGTAGGTCCGGTCCATTTCATTGGGAATGGCGAAAGCCGCCGCCCGGGTGGAGACCTCGTTGATGCGCTCGTAGATTTCACTTCTCGTAGTCTCGTTGTCCTCACCCGAGCGCTTCTCGTACAACTCGGTGATTTCATCCAGGAGGACCTTCTCCTTCTCGAAGTCGACCGTGCCGAAAGAGCTCGTTCCCTTGAAGAGCAGATGTTCGAGGTAGTGGGCCAGGCCGGTGTTGGTTTCCGGATCATGCTTGCTCCCTGCGCGGGTTATGATTTCCGCATAGAACCTGGGCTCTTCGTGATTGGGGCTGAGGTAAACGGTGAGACCGTTCTCGAGGGTGTGTTTGATGACTTGCATGGAAGAAGTTTTGTCTTCGCCCGAGGTTTCGCGGTCTCTCGGCGCGGTGCAGGAAAGGGTGGAAAAGGCCGCGCAGGCCAGCCAAATAATGGGGGCGCGATTGGAAAGTAAGGTTCTCATAATCGGTTGGAGGTTGAAAGAAAGGAGGAAAATACTTATTGGAAACCACCGATCAAGGCAACCAAATGAAACCAAAGGTTTACCAGTACGAAAAATGCTCCACTTGCCGGAAGGCCACCAAGTGGCTCCTGGAAAAGGGCATAGAATTCACTTCGCGACCAATCCGTGAGCAGCCACCCTCCGTGAAGGAGCTTCGGGCGATGGTCGCCATGCACGGTGGGGAAATCCGCAAATTGTTCAACACCTCGAGCAAGGACTACCGCGACCCCGAGCTCAAGGCCCTCCTGCCTACGCTCTCCGAAAAGGAGACCCTCGAACTCCTCGCGGGCCGGGGGAACCTGATCAAGAGGCCCTTCGTGATCGGGGATGAAATCGCCCTGCAGGGCTTCAAGGAAGAGGTCTGGGAAGAGGCTTTTTTCACCTAACTCATCTTTGCATTGAAGTTGAAAGGCTTGAAGTTTTTCGATTACTTGGTTCGTTCTAATTCCCTCATCCGAGCATGAACTACGATATTCCCAGATTATGGAGCGACCTCATCAACGGTGGGGACGTGGAAGGCGTACTTGCCCTCTATGCCGAGAACGCCCCGCTCTTTGCTACCTTCGATCCGCAGCCTCTCGACCGACCCGAACAGCGCAGGAAATACTTCGAAGGCTTTCTCGGCCGCCCCGGGGCGGGCGTCGAGTTAGACGAGGCCAGCCTTGGGTTCGTTTCAACTGCGGAAGGCGCCTACCATGCGACCGGGCTTTATACTTTTTTTTACGAGGAGAACGGGATCCTTGTTCGACAAGCCGCTCGTTTTACCTTTATCGTTTCGGTTGATCAAGGGCCCGTCATCCTTCACCATCACTCGTCCCTTGTCCCGAACCCCAAGCCGGAATAATTTCCACACCCTAAACCTCAGCCCCCCAAGCAATGTTGAGCCCCAAAGAAACCCTAGACACTTATTACCTCGAAGCCCGTAGGGACCTGCTCGAGTTAGCCGCCTTCCTTGACCGCTACGACCGTGCCGCCGAGCGCGAGGGCAAGGCGGAGGACGAGTCCATGAAGGAATCCATCCTGGAGGCCATGGCCCTCCTGTCTCAACCCGAGCACCCGAAGGCAAACCGAGCCGAGCAACTCCTCGAGCATTTCGCCAAGATCAATTAAACCCCATTCTTTGCCATGCAGATCATACAACCACATTATCATGCGATTGCCCGTACGGCGCAGGATTACGAGCGGATGGCCATGTCCGGAGTCGTAGCGGTTTGCGAACCTGCCTTTTGGGCAGGTTATGACCGGAGGCATCCGGAAACCTTCATTGATTACTTCGCTCAAATTTCAGAGTTCGAGCCGACACGGGCTGCGGAATTCGGTATTCGTCACTTCTGTTGGGTTGCGGTAAATCCAAAAGAAGCGGAAAACAAGGAACTCACCGACGAGGTCCTTCGCCTCATGCCGGAATTTTTCAACAAGCCAAATTGCTTGGGTGTCGGGGAGACCGGACTGCACAAGTCCACCCCGAACGAAATCGAATCCTTGCAGGCTCACGTCGACATGGCTATGAAGCATGGTCAACTTGTCCTTATCCATACGCCGCACCTAGCCGACAAGGCCCATGGAACCAAGACCGTGCTGGAAGTTCTGGCGGGGATGGACGTCGATCCGGACAGAATTTGGATCGACCACGTAGAGGAGCAGACCATCGAATCGGTTCTCGATGCCGGGTATTGGGCCGGTATGACCCTCTACCCGGTCACCAAGTGCAGCCCGCGCCGGGCTGTGGACATTTTGGAAAAGTATCCGACCGAGCGGTTGCTCGTGAACTCCTCGGCCGATTGGGGGCCAAGCGACCCGTTCACCCTTCAGGAATCGATCGTCGAGTTCCGCCGCCGCGGACACAGCCTTCAGGAAGCGGTCGAGATTTATCACAACAACCCCTGTCGATTCCTGGGTCAAAACCCAAAGTGGGACATTAAGCCGATCACTATAGCCGAGCAGTAGGTTTAATGCCGCTCAACCTTCACGATACCCTTTCTCGGGAAACCCGTGAGGTTTTTCCCATGGATGGGGAGACCGTCCGATTCTACGGTTGCGGGCCCACCGTCTATGGGCCGGCCCATATCGGAAATTTCAGGACTTTCGTCATGCAGGACGTCTTCCGCCGCGTACTTGAGACTTCCGGGCAGAAGACCTTCCATGCCCGCAACCTGACCGACGTCGACGACAAGACGATCCGCCAGTCGCAGGAGGAAGGCGTTCCCCTCGATGAATTTACGGCCTCCTGGACGGAGCGCTTTCATAATGATTGTCGTGCCCTCAACCTGCTCGACCCCCACGTCGAGCCCTCCGCGGTCGGTCATATCCCGGAACAGATCGCCTTAATCGAGAGGCTGGTCGAGGGAGGGAAGGCCTACCTGGCCGAAGGGTCGGTCTACTTCAAGGTTGACGCCTTCGAGGCTTATGGCCGCCTGTCGCGGCTTGCGGATAGGGAAATCACCACTTCCGCGAAAACCCGGGAGAACTCGGACGAGTACGATCGCGAGTCGGCGGCCGATTTCGCGCTGTGGAAGGCCCGGCGACCCGAGGATGGCGACAATTACTGGGACTCACCGTGGGGTGAGGGCCGGCCGGGATGGCATATCGAGTGCAGCGCCATTTGCATGAAGCATCTCGGTGAGAGTTTCGACCTTCACTCGGGAGGGGTGGACCTGGTCTTTCCCCACCACGAAAACGAGATCGCCCAAGTGGAGGCCGTTACCTGCAAAACTTTCGCCCGCCACTGGTTCCACATCGCCCACCTCATGGTTGAGGGACGGAAGATGAGCAAATCCCTCGGCAACCTTCACACCCTCGAGGACCTTGCCGAGAAAGGATACAAGGCTCAGGAAGCCCGCTACGTTCTTTTGTCCGGAAGCTATCGGCAACCGCTCAACTTTACCTTCGATTCCATGAAGGCCGCCCGCAAGGCCCTGTCCAAACTGGGTGACTTTGCCGCCAAGTTTGATTTTCACCCATCTTCACAAGATGGGCTCGAAACTGAGTTCGGCCCGTTTTATCCAGTCCAGGAAGCGTTGCTTTCGGACCTCAATACCCCGGAGGCTCTCGGCCGCTGCTTTCGCCTCGTCCGTGAATTGAGCGAAGGGTTCGAGCGTGGAGAATACGAAGGAAAGGACGAGGCTCTGGAAGAGGCCCGCCGTGGCTTCCAGGCCACTTGCGATGCCCTCGGCTTGGTCGTTGCTCCCGCTGGCGACGACAATGAGGAGGTCCCCGCCGAGATTCGGGAACTGGCCCAACGACGTTGGGATGCGAAACAGGAAAAGGACTGGGAATCAGCCGACCGCTTACGCGACGAACTACTGGCCCAAGGCTGGGAGGTCAAGGACGGCAAGGACGGTTTCGAGCTCGCCCGCCCGACCGCCTGATATATCTTCACGGATTCACGCAAGTGCCGTCCCCTGCTTTCGTCCCGGGGACCGAATCCGTTCCAATCCGTTTTGACTTTCGGACCGGCTTGGGTGAACTTTTCTTCCCATGACGAAAATTATCTCCTTGCCGGTCTGGTTTCTTCTTCCTCTTGCAGTTGCCCAAGGCACCGATTGGCCCCAGTGGCGCGGGCCGGACAGGTCGGGGGTTTCATCCGAGACCGGCCTGTTGCAAAGTTGGCCCTCGGGCGGGCCCAAGCTTCTCTGGGAGGGAGGCGCCGTGGGGGAAGGTTTTTCCAGCCTGGCCGTCACCGGGGGCATGATTTTCACCATGGGCGACAAGTCCGGCAAGAGCTACTTGTATTGCCTGGATGGAAAAGGTGGGGCTACCCGTTGGTCTGTCGTGGTGGGGAAGTCGGGAGGAAATTATTCCGGCACCCGCTGCACACCGACCGTGGATGGGGAATCCGTTTATGCCCTTGGGCAATTCGGGGACTTGGTTTGCGTGGACGCGACAACGGGCCGGGAGCGCTGGCGCAAGAACTTGGCTGGTGATTTCGGTGGTAAGTCCGGTGGATGGAACTACAGCGAATCGGTCCTGGTGGACGGAGAGACCTTGGTTTGTTCCCCGGGAGGGGACAGGGCGACTGCCCTGGCCCTGAACAAGAGAACTGGCTCGACGGTATGGAAAACCGTTCTTCCGGGAGGAGGAGAATCGCATTATTCTTCCTGGGTGGTTTCGAATGGAGGAGGGGTCAAGCAGTACGTCCGCTTGTTCGCCGGGGGAACCTATGGAGTGGCTGCCTCCAATGGGAAATTTCTCTGGAGGTACGATAAGCTCGGCAGCAACACCGCCAACATTCCTACCCCCATTCCCTTTGGAGATTTCGTCTTTACGGCAGCTGGGTACGGCAAGGGCGGGGCTCTGCTCAAGCTCTCCGGAAAAGCCGGGGGCGTCGTGGCCGAGGAGGTTTACTTCAGCAGGGAATTGAAAAACAAGCATGGAGGAATCGTCAAGGTAGGCGACTATCTATATGGTGATTTCGACGACCGTGGAAGGCCTTGGTGCGCGGAAGCCGCAACCGGTCGCGTGATATGGCGCCGAGACGGAGGTGGCCAGGGCAATGGGTCCGCCTGCCTGACCTATGCCGACGGGTGCTTGTACGTTCGATACCAAGATGGAATCATGGGCCTTGTGGACGCTTCTCCCGAAGGTGGTTTTCGACAAGTCTGCTCCTTCAAGATACCCGATGGCATGAAGCAAAGCTGGGCTCACCCCGTGATCAGCGACGGTCGGCTCTACCTGCGCGGAAAGGACAAGATTCTTTGTTACGACGTGCGAGACCCGGGCCGGGCCAAGGCCCCGGTTTCCGCGACGAGGCTGTGGACCGACGACACCGGCAACTTCCGCGTCGAGGCCATGTTCAAGGGAGTCAAGCAGGGCAAGATACTTCTCGACAAGGGGGATGGGGCTATCATGGAGGTTCCCTTCGACCGCTTGAGCGAAAGGGACCGCAATTACCTGCGCTCACTGCTGCGATGAACGCGTTGGTGGCTCATTCGGGCGAGGGCAAGGGACCTAGGTAGGGAGAAGGGTTTGGCGGGGCCAAGGCCCCGAACATTACGACCGCCGGTAAAATGGTCTCGCTGACCGTGAACTCGGTTTGCCCAGGCCACTGGTCGACGTCGTAGAAGGAATACAGGGGAGGTATCTCGTCCACCGCCGGGGTAGGGGGATAAATGTTGGTGATCCAGCTTTTGCCGCTTCCCGGCCCGTATACCCATAGTCCGGGCAGGTATTCGTCCAAATCGTCGTTCATGGACTCCAGGTATTCGGGGTGAAGGACGTGTCTTTGGCCGAGCCCGGAACATTGCACCTGTCCCATCGGGTTGGCCCCGAGCGCCACGTCGACCGATGCGCAGAGCAGGTCGCGATAGAGCGGGTCACCGGTCATCTTCCACATCAAGGCCATCCACCAGGCCTGGGTGACGGAAGCGGTGCCGGTACCGATTGGGGCCCATGGGTGCTTGAAGTGAACGTAGCCCTTCTTGCGGGTGAAGGCATTGACCGCCCAGCCAACCGAATCGATGCAGCCTTTCTTCAGTTTGGCCCGGAAGCTCCTGTCGAGTCCCGGCAGATCGGCTGGAAGGGTGCTGAAGGTATAGGCCAGCCCGATGTTGCTCAGGTAATCGATCTTGGCCGTCTTGAGGGTCGGCAAGGCGTCGATGGCCCGGGCGTAGCGGACGTCCCGGGTGGCATGCAGAAGCTCTGCGGCGGCTTCCGCGACCCTGAATTCGGCCCCGAGATCTCTGGGTGGAAATTTCCTGATGCCGCAGGCAAAGGCCTTTTCCGCCGCATCCAACAACCGCTCGCCCTTCGTCTTGCCCTGCGGAAACTTCTTGAGCAAGCGGGCCAAGTGAGAGGCGGACATGGCGAAGGCGAAGCAGCTTTGGGCCGATACGGGCAGCATCACGTACTCCACGCTCTCGTTGTCGGTGTTGCTTCGCCAGGGGTTCTTGGGGTGCTCGTTGGTGAAGGGATGGCCCGTTCCCTCACTTCCCGCCGAGATCCCGCCGTCCGGCCACTGGGTTTCCAGGTAATAGAGGAGAAGAAACCACGCCTCGTCCAGAACGTCGGGTATGCCGTTGCCTGATTCCGGAATGACGAACTGTTGATCGACGAATGCTGCGGGGTTCATTTCATAGACCCGACAGAGGTTGTGGGCGATGGGGATGTGCATGGGTCGCCGGTCGTAGTCCGCGGCGTCATGGTAGCCACCCCGGACGTTCCTGTAGCGGAGGGTTCCCGATGCCTTGGCATTCTTGAGGTAGGCATCGATGGACTTGAAGTCGAGAGCCTTGCCGTATTCGGGGTAGACGGCGATCTTCTGATGCTGCCGGCATGCGTTCCGGGTCCAGGGCGTGCACTTGTGATGCAAGGCGATGCCGCATCGGGCGTGATAGAGCGCCCGGATGCTGGTGAACAAGGGTTCGGCCATGACGTCGTCCCCTATGCGGAAGGAATAGGAGCGCCCGATGCCGGGTATCCGTATGCAGTAGGCTCCGGGTTTCTTCAATCCTGCGAAATCCAGGCCGTAGACGTTTTCCCCGGAAAAATCCTGCTTGTAGGCGCCTTCTGCTTTTTGTCCCGCCTTGTGGCGCAGGTGGGCTTTTCCCTTGTAAGCGACTTCGCCGGTTTTCAGATCGATCACGGAGAATGCATCTAATTTGGGTTCAAGAGCTCCGCCTGTGCCCAGCCATTTCCCGACGTAGGCCAACCGCATCCCCGCATTGGGCAGGTAGCCGATTTGGTTTACCTTTATGGCATCCGACAGGATCGTCTTGGCCGACCACTTCAGGGTGACGTCCACACCCTTCGATCCAATGCCCTTGGAGCGGAAAACGTAGGTCTTGCCTTCTTCCATGGGTCTGGGGAGCTTTAGGTAAATGGTGCCGATGAGAGTCGCCGGGAGGTAGGCTTCCGGCACGTGTCCCATGTGGTGGAGCTTGACGAATCTCCCCAGTACCTTGTGACCGGTCATCGGCTTGCCGTCCTCGAGGATCGTGAAACTCGACGAGTCGTCCATGGCCCCGGTCATCTTTCGGCCCTGCTGGTAGTGGACGAACCCCACGACCTCGGCAGTCAGTACGCGGAGTGAGTCATGGTGGACCAACTGGTCCTGCTCGCCAAGCGTGACCACTTTGCCGAAACCATAGGGCTGAGCCGCTTCCGCTGAGGATACGAGTAAAAGGGCTAGGCCGGCTATGGTCGTCTTGAGAGGCACGTCAGGGATGAATTCATGCATATTTTCGAAAAAGTTCCATGAGAAAACGTCTTCCGGCCGATTTTATAGCTGAATGCCCATACCTCTTGCCAAGCGGGGAAACCCAGCTAAGGTCGGTAGCATGAAACCCTGTCATTCCTTCATCCTCACTCGCATCCTTCCCCTCTCGGCCTTTTGCTTCTTGGCTTCCCTTGCCTCCGCGGTCGAGGTTCCCAAGTGGGTCGACCTCTTCAACGGCAAGGACCTCACCGGATGGGTCGACGTCAATACCTCGCCCGATACTTGGAGCGTCAAGGACGGCATCCTCATCTGCAAGGGAAAGCCCATCGGCGTGATGCGAAGCGAGAAGCAGTACGAGAATTTTATTCTTCACGTCGAGTGGCGCCATATGGAACCAGGCGGCAACTCGGGCATTTTCGCCTGGAGCGACGCAATCCCTTTCGGCAATCGCCTGCCCAAGGGACTGGAGATCCAGATGCTTGAACTGGACTGGGTGAAACTCCGGACCAAAAAGGGCAAGACCCCTCCGCCGATCGCCTACGTACACGGCGAACTGTTTGGAGCGGGCGGGCTCAAGGCGACACCCGACAACCCGCGCGGCAGCCGTAGCAAGTCCCTCGAGAACCGTTGCAAGGGGAAAGGGGAGTGGAATGTGTACGACGTGGTATGCGTGGATGGGGTGGTCAAGCTTTCGGTCAATGGCAAGTTCGTAAACGGCATACGCAATTCGCAGTACAAGAAAGGCTACCTTTGCCTTGAGTCCGAGGGAGCCGAAATCCACTTCCGCAACCTCAAGATCATGGAGTTGCCGCCCGGCGTAACGTCCCCCGAGCAAACCGCTCCACTGGTCAAGTGACCTCGCCCCGCTCTATTTTCTCCGGTTCTTGTAGTTCATCATCGCGTCCCGCGTCCCGACCATTCCCTTGTCGTCGGTGATGCCGTCGAAGACGACCGGAATGAAGGCGCCCGGTTTCTCCCCCAGGGCCCATGCGATTCCCCGAACCAGAAGCAAGCGGTACATGGGATCGTGATAGGTGTAGGTGAAGTGCCCGGTCGTCGTCCCGAAGACGCGACCTTTCCCTGAAGCGTAGGTCCAGAAGGCTTGTCCCCGGGCCCCTTCCGACCGGAGGATCTCGGCAAAGGATTGATCCTCCTTGTTGGCTGACGTGCCGACAGCCCCGATGACCTTGACCTCATCGCGCTGAATCATGTTCCAATACGACTCGTCGTTGAAACGCATGCTCTTGGGCAAGCCGGCGAATGCCGGGTGCCTGGTGTCCAGGAAGAGGGGTTCCTTCCGGCTGAACTTGCTCCATCGGGATTCTTTGTTGCCCTTCCATGAGCATCCGATGCAGCCGGCCAATTTGCGGGCTTGGTCGATGGGCCGGATGATGCAGGACTCGTGAATGGAGACTACCCCGCCGCCGTCGTCGACGAATTTTTGGTAACTGGCGAACTGCTCGTCCGTGATGGGAGTCTGATGGAGAAACTGGATCAACAGGTCCGCCTTGTCGAACTGGTCTTGGGATGGAAACTGATAGGCTTCGTCGACGGAAACGCGCGGAATCTTTTGGAGCAAGGGTACGAACAGTTCCTTCACGCGGACGTAGTCGTGCTCTCCACCCCTGTGGTCCTCCGGTCCGTAGAGCCAGAGGATGCGGACGTCCCTTCCAAGGGATGCCTTCTCGAAGTCCCCGGTCAGTTTGAGCAAATCGGCCTTAGGCACGGGCTGGTTGGGTTGGGCCGACAGCGTGAAGGCAATGGCAATCGGACAAAAAAAGGCTAGAGAGGTTTTCATGGTTTTCCAGTTTCCCCGAATTGCGCGGACGATGGCAAGTCGCAACCCCCTGGACGCCATGATTGCCTAGTCTATCTTTTCAATAAAAAAATTAGGTCTCATTCCAGAATCCTTCTTGACCCCTTAACCCATTCGGATACCGCTAGAGGCAAGCCCTTCCCTAATTAATGTCCTTTCTTTCGCCAACCCCGAACCGATGAACGCAAAGCCATACCGTTTCTCGACGCTTCTTCTGCTCTTGGCGATGGTCTGTGGATCGCCACCCGCTCAGGCCAAGGATGACCCGGCCCTCGAGGAGTACTTTATCGCCAGCGCCGCCTACAACCGAAAGCTCTATCCGGTTGCGGTGGCCCAGTTCGAGAGCTTCCTGAGGAAGAACGGAAATCATTCCAAGGCCGATCTCGCCCGTCGCGGACTGGCTCTTAGCCTCTACTCCCTCAAGCTCTATGAAAAGGCCATGCCCCACCTGGACGCGCTGCTGAAGAAGTCGAGGTTGGACAAGGAGATCGACCGGGAGCGCATCATCATGCTGCAGGGCAGGTGCATGCTCAACACGGGGAGGAAGGACGAGGCCAGGAAGCTTTTCATCGATCAGCAAAAGAACCTCCGCAACCCGGCTTTCCGACTTGCCGCCCTGGCCGCCGTTTGCGACGTCTGTTTCTCCAAGTCGGAATGGGAATCGGTCATCGAGTGGACCGAGAAGCTGGCCGGCGCAAAGCCCAAGGGAGACCAAGCCGCCCGGGGGCTCTACCAGAGAGGGTTGGCCTTTTATCAACTGGAAAAGCACAAGGAAGCCGCCGAGTCACTCGCCCGGGTTGCCGGCCTTGAGGCGAGCGATCAATGGAAGACCTTGGCCGCCTACCTGCAGGGCCAAAGCCACCTCAACCTCAAGGAGTACGACAAGGCGGAACCCGCCTTCGTGGCCGCTCTTCCCGGGATGAAGGGGCCGGATGCCGCGGAATGCAGGTATCAGTTGGGCCTTGTTCGTTTCCTGCTCAAGAAGTTCGACTTGGCCCTGTCCGATTTCGAGACCTACCTCAAGATGGGCGACCATGGCGGAACGAAAAGGAAGAAAGACAAGAAGGAGGATTCCGGTAACGTGCTGGCGCATGCCAGGGAGGCCAAGTTCTACCTTGCCCGCTGCCTGCTCGAACTGGAGGATTACAAGAAGGCCGACCAGAAGTTTTCCGAACTGGCCGGGGAAAAGGATCTGCTGGCCGCCAAGGCCACGCTTTGGTGGGCCAGGGTCTTCTCTCGTCGCGAGGACAATTACGACAGGTCCGCCCAGATTCTCGGTGAATCGATCAGCCGCTTCAACCGAACGGAGGTGATCGACGACATTGAGTTCGACTATGCCAACGCCTTGATGGCCAAGAAGGAACCGGACTGGAAGAAGGCCTCCGATGCCCTAGCTCACGTCGAAAGCCGACGCAAGTTCGGCCAGATGGCGGAGGTCATGGCCCAGCGGGCCACCTGCCTGCACAAGATCAAGGACTACGGCAACAGCTTCAACTCCACGGTCAATTCGCTGACCCGTTTCGCGGACCATTCGCTGGCTGGAGACATGCGTTTCCTGAAGGCCGAGAACCTCTACCTGATGAACCGGGGAGAGGAGGCCGCAAAGGCCTACCAGGAATTCATCAAGGCGGACAAGGAACACCCCAATCTTCTCGCCGCCCAGATGAGACTGTCCCAGATCCATCATAATGCCAAGCAGTGGGACAAGGCTCTCGCCAGCGCCGTTCCGCTCCTGGCCAAGAAGCCCGAGGGAGTCCTCTTCGCGCAGTTGTCCTTTGTCGTCGGTGATTCCTATTTCCGGCAGGAGAAATGGAAGGAATCGATTCAGCCGCTGGAAGATTTCGTCGGGGAGAAGATCAAGGACCGTAAAAAGCCCAAGGTGACGGCTGGTCCCAACCTCGATACCGCTCTCATCCAACTGGCCGTGGCCTGCGACCGCATCGATCAAGCGGATAAGGCCCTTGAGAATCTTCTCCTGCTGACCGAGCATTATCCTGAGGAATCCCCCCACTTGCCCCTCGCTCTCTCCGAGCAGGGCAGGCTGGCCTACCTGGCTGGTGATCTCAAGCGGGCCCGCCGCTCCCTTGAGAGTTTCCTGGTCAAGGACAAGGAGAACCGGGACCCCTTCAGGCAAACCGCGCCCACCCAGCGATCACGCGTCAACTACTACCTTGGATGGGTGGAGGCTTCGGAGAACAGGCACGAGCAGGCAGCCGAGCGCTTCGCCAAGGTTCCGTCCAACGATGCCCTCGGGCCGGATGCCGCCTTCCAGCGCGGCATTGCCCTCATCCAGGAGGAGAACTTCGAGGAGGCCTCCAAGCATTTCCCGCAGATGCTCAGGCAATTCCGGGAACACGAGAAGCTGTCCCTGGTCATTTACTATGCCGGGCTCTCGGCCTCCAAGCGGGAGGATTGGGATACTGCATCCAATTATTTCAAGGAGGTTACGGAAAAGCATCCGAAGTCGGAACTGGCCGACCAGGCTCTCTACGAGTGGGCTTGGGCCCAGCGGGCCCGCAAGCGGGACAAGGAGGCCACAGCCCTCTATGAGAAACTCCTCGCCGATCATCCGCAAAGCCCGCTCGTGGTCAAGGTCCAGAGTGAGATGGCGGAGCTCAACCTGGACGTAGGGGCTCAGGAAAAGGTCATTGCGGAACTGACCGCGACCCTCAAGGGCATGGAGGACGATTCCCTGAGGGAGCCCATCCGAATCCAGTTGGCCAGCGCCCATTACAAGAAGGGCGACTATGAAATTGCCGCCGGAATGTTCGAGAAATTGCTCTCCGATTACCCCGAGTCCAAGCTTCGTGGGTCCATGTTCTTCCAAGCGGGCGAGTCGAGGTTCAGGATTAAGGAAACCGTCCTTGCCCGGGATCACTTTGCCGCCGCATCGAAGATTCGCAACCTGGATGAGGCCTTGGCCGAGTCCGCTCTCATGCGCTTGGGTGAGACGCAGGCCCTGACCGGCCTGCAAAAGGAGGCCACCAAGACCTATCAGGACTTCCTGTCCCGATTTGGTGAAAGCAAGTGGACGCGCAACGCCCGCTTCGGCCTTGGTTTTGCCCTCGAAAACAACGACAAGCCTACCGAGGCAATCCGCGAGTACGCCAAGCTCATGGAGGATGCCAAGAAGGTGGACCTCTGGACGGTGCGGGCTCATTTTCAAACAGGGGAATGCTACTTCAACATGAAGAAATACGACGAGGCGATCGCCCGCTTCGTCCATCTCGAAATCGACAAGTCCTTCAGGAAGTATCCCGACTGGCAGGCCAAGTCGGTCCTCGAAATCGGTCGCGTTCTTCTCGCCCAGGACAAGCGCGAGGAAGCCGTGCAGCGCTTCAAGGACATTCTCAATCATCCGGTTCTCGGCAAGGAGAAAGCCGCCCTCGTGGCCCGTCAATTGCTTGACCAGCTTCGCTCCGGATAACCTGCCCTTCAACCCAAACATAATGAAAATCAAACACCCTTATTCACTATCGCCCCTCTACCGGGCCGGAACCCTAATCCTGACCGCCTGTGGCTTGTTCGCATTCACCTCTATCGCCTTGGCGGCTGAGGGCGGCATCGCCTCGGAGAACGATGACAGCATGTGGGGCCTGATAAAGAAGGGCGGCCCCGTGATGATTCCTCTGGGCATCGCCTCCGTGCTTGCCCTCGCCCTCGGTCTTGAGCGCTTCATATCCTTGGGCAGCGGGCGCATCCTTCCGGAGTCCTTCCTCAATGACTTCGGGGAAGCCTGGAATTCCGATTCGTCGGGCAAGGCTGCGGAGGAGGTTTGCGACGCATACCCGGACTCGGCCGCGCATATTTTCAAGGCCGGCATTCAATGGCGCAAGCAGGGGCACGAGGCGGTTGGCAAGGCCATGGAGGACGCCGCCGGCCGTGAGGCCGAAAAGATCAAGCGCAGCGTTCGTCCGCTCTCCGTGATCGCCGGGATCTGTCCCCTGCTCGGTCTCCTGGGAACGGTCTACGGCATGATCGACGCTTTCCAGAAAACCGCCGATGCGGGTGGGGCGGCCAAGACTTCCGAGTTGGCCGACGGGATCTACCAGGCCCTCATCAGTACCGCCGCCGGTCTGACCATCGCCATCCCGGTCCTTTTGCTCTTCCAATGGCTCTCCACGAGGGGGGACCGGGCGATCGATCATATTGATGAGTCGGGAACCGCTTTTGTCGCGCAACATGCGCTTTCCGCCAAGAAGGCCACCAGGGCGACCGGTAGAAAGACCGCCGCCAAGAAGGCCGCCGACAAGGCGAGCGAGTCATGAACTGCCGGCGCAGGAGCTCCTCCCAGGAGGGGGATATCATCAACATCTCGAGCATGATCGACGTCATGTTCATCCTGATTATCTTTTTCCTCGTCACCACCACCTTCAAGGAGGAGGAAATCGACCACATGGTGAACCTCCCGGTCGACGCCCGAAACCAGTCCTTGACCCAGTCCACGGGCAACTTGGCCAAGATCAACATCCGCGAGAACGGAACCTACGTGGTGATGGGGCAGCAGTTCACCGAGGAACAGGTATCCGAATGGACCAAGCAGCAGGTTGACAAGAAGCCCGACATCAAGGTCCTTATCCGGTGCGACCAGGACGCCAAGCATCTTTACCTGGCAAACGTCATATCGATCTGCCGCAGCGTCGGGGTTCCCAAGGCCAACATCGCGGTCAAGACGGAAAAATAGACGAAACTAGGATGCCCAAGGAAAAAACAGAGGAGGAAGCCAAGGCCTGGCTAGGCCTGACCAGGCGAAGAAGGTACAAGATCTATGCCTGGGGATCTCTTTGTCTCGCCGTGGGCGCGGTCATAGCGATGATCTGGTACCTTCGTCCGTGGCGCTGGCATACCTATACCGACGACATTAAGGTCAAGCAGGTGGCGAGGGACGTCGACCCGGGCTACGTTCTCTGGGAAGAAGCCGAGTCTCTTGGTGAGTCCAACGTTTCGGAAGGTTTCATCAACCAGACCGTCATTTCTTCGGACGGGGCCCGTATGGTCTACGTGGGAAGGAATCAGGATGGGAATGACGACGATCTTTTTCTGCGCCTGTGGGATGGGACCAAATGGCGCCAGCCCAAGCCGATGAGGGCGCTCAACAGCAAGTTCGACGAGACTTCGCCGACCCTCAGTGGGGACGGTAACCTGCTTCTTTTCTGCAGCAGCCGGCCCGGAGGACAGGGTGGCCAGGACATCTGGGTATCGAAATGGGATGGGGTGGAATATGCTTGGCCCCTTCCGCTCTCGTCCTCGGTCAATACTCCCTTTGATGAGATCGATCCCGCCATAACGCCCGATTCGACCAAGCTCTTTTTCTCATCCAATCGTCCCCATCCCGCCACCGACATCAGCGAAAAGGAGGCCATGGAAGCCTCCGTCGCGGCCCAGCTCGAGAACGTGGACGACCGCAAGGTCGATTTCGACCTTTTTTCCGCAGACGTCGCCAGCAACGAACTGCTGGGCCTGTTCAGCGAACGCCAGCAAAGCATTCTCTACTCCTTGCGCGAAGGAGCTCTCGGCGACGTTCGGGTGATGACCAAGCTAGGGGGAACGGAGCAAAGCGAGAAAGCGGTCGACAAGGCCTTGGCCTACCTGGTTTCCATTCAGGAAGAGGACGGGCGATGGGATATTCAAAAAACGGGTGGTGGTGGTGGCCACGATATGGCCGCAACCGGTTTCAGCCTCCTGGCCTTCTACGGCCGTGGCGAACGACACGACTTGCCCTGTAAATACAAGGACAACGTCGGTCGCGGTTTGGGCTGGTTGATTGAGCAACAACTTCCCAATGGCGACCTGCGTGGGAAGAAGGGCAATATGTACGATCATGGGATTGCGGCCCTTGCCATGGTCGAGGCCTATGGCGTGACCAAGGACAAGAATCTGCGTTCTCCCGCTCAGCGGGCCATCGACTTCATCGAGGAGGCTCAGCACGAGGAGGGAGGATGGCGCTACAAGCCCAGGGAAAAAGGCGACCTCTCGGTCAGTGGCTGGATGATCATGGCCTTGGCCAGTGGCGAGATGTCGGGAATCCCCATTCCCATCAAGACCAGAGCGGGGGTGAGGAGATTCCTCAAGGAAATAAGCGGTGGGAAAGAAGGCGGGTCGTATGGATACACGGATTCCCCCGGTGGAGGGAAAGGATCGAACGCCATGAATGCGGTCGGTTTTTTCTGCTCCCAACTCATGGGAGCTTCCTCCAATGCCGCAAGGGCATTTGAGTCGTCCATGATTTTGGACAAGTCGGGCTTCGATCTGGGTGATATCTATTACGCCTATTACGGCACCTTGGCCGCCTACCAGCACCAGGGCCCGACATGGAGGAAATGGCTCGGCAAGATGCAGGAAAGCTTCGTCAAGGAACAGGAGGCGGATGGTTCCTGGACGCTTAAGGGTCCCCATACCAGTCAGATGGGCAAGGGAATCATGACGGCCCTCGTGACCCTTTGCATGGAGGCTCACTACCGGTACACTCCACTCTACGGGCTTGGTTTCGAACCGGATCCGGCCGGCCCGAGTCCCGACGTCCTGGAGGGAGAGGACTTGCCCCGGGTACCCGTTTTCCGAAAGGCCAAGCACCTGCCGATCCTCAGTTCCCCCGGGACCGATACCGCCCCGGTCATCACGGACCATGGCGATTTTCTTTATTTCACCTCGACCAGGCCGGAAGGCTTCGGCGGTTCGGACCTGTATCGATCCAGGTTGCGCGGTGGCGAGGTCACTGCCCCGTCCAACCTGGGGGAGGAAATCAACGGAGAATCCAACGAGACGCACCCGGCGGTTCGTATGGCCGGCTTTCACATCCTCTTCAACTCGGACCGGGGGGGAAATCCCCATGAACTCTTCCAAGCCAAGAGCAAGCGGGTGATCCGCCGGTTCGATTATTCCAAGTCACCGACCTCCGACTGGTATGGGCGCAACGTAGAGTTACTGGTGGGTCTTTGCCTGACCGGTCTTCTCCTGGTTCTCGCCTACCTGCGGGCCTTCCGCAAACCGCGATCGGGGGATGAACCCGATGCCTCGGCAGTCACCTCAAAGTCATGAGCGAGAACCAGGACGAACGGAATGGGAAGACGGAACGCCGCCGCCGCGCCTTCCGCGCCCTTATTCTGGGCTCCCTTTCCCTCACGTTCATCGCCTTGTCCTGGCTGACTTGGGACAGTCTCAAGCAAAACATCTGGGCTTACTATACCGACGAGTCGGGAATCAAGGTTGGCGTGGAGGAGGACAAGGCCCGCTTGGTTCTCTGGGAAGACCCGATCACGAACCCGGGTAACGCGGGGCTCGAGAAGGTTGCAGGCACCCGCTTGGAGGCTTCCTTCTCCCCTAACGGGACGAGCATGATCATCGTTCGCCGGGACGACAATGCCACCGGAATGGACCTCTATCTTTCGCGCTGGAACGGCAGGACTTGGTCGCCACCCGAGGCCATGTCTTCCCTTAACAGTTATTCCAACGAGCGGGGTCCGGCTTTCTCAAGGGATGGGAAATTCCTCTTTTTCTCTTCCGATCGGGAAGGAGGCCAAGGAGGCTACGACCTCTACCTTTCCCGTCGGGAAGGCGAGGGATGGAGCGCCCCCGAGTCGCTTGGTGAAAACGTCAACACGGCGGGCGACGAACTCGGGCCTTCTCCTTCCCCCGACGGAGATCGCCTCTTCTTTTCTTCCGACCGTTCCGGCCGGGGCGAGGACATTCTGGTGGCCTCAAAGCTTCCTCCTGATCCGGATGCGGAAGACGGGGCTCCCCGCTTTACCGCGGCCGAGCCGGTTGGTTACCTCAACTCGAACGACGACGACGTCCAAGTCGCCCTGACCCGCCGGGGGGACCACGTATTCCTCGCTTCCGATCGCGGGCGCGACGAGGAGTCGGGCTTCAGCCTCTACCTGAGCCGGGTGGTGGATGGCCGAGAACTGGCCCCCGAGAAGGTCGACCTTTATCTCGAGAGAGGGGAGGCCACCGATCCGGCCGTCCGCATGGATGGCTTCGACCTTCTGTTCAGTGGCTCGGGGTTGGAGGCGCCTCAAGCCGGAGAGGGCGAACCGCCGGATGACGACTACCGCCTCTACCGGACGACCACCCGGGAAGTCTTTGGGTACACCGATTACTCGCGCTGGGACCAGTTCCTGAGTTTGCTCGGCAGCGTCATCTGGTGGATTTTGCTTGGCCTCGCCGCCCTCGCCGCCCTCATCTATATCCTCGAGCACTGGAACGACATCACCAACCTCTACCACAAGTGTCTCGCCGGCTCGATTGCGGTTCACCTTCTGGTCCTTTTTCTCTTCACCCTCTGGAAGCTGGCCGAGGAGTTGACCGCTGGAGGCGAACCTCAGGAACCCGAGATCGCGATAAGCATCGATGCCTTGGCCCAGGAAGAACTGGCTCTTGAGAGCATGCCCGAGGAAGCCCAGGTTGCGGAGACCCCCATTGCCTTGGTGGCCGATCAACTGGAAAGCGATTTCAAGATTCCGCTTCTCGAGGCCCAGGTCCAGACCAAGACGAGTCCCATCGTCGCCCGGACCAGCAAGACTTCATTGGTCAGCGACGTCCGCCCTTCCAAGGCCAACGTCGAGACGAACGAAGACCCGGTCACCAAGCCGGACAAGGTTTCACCTCTCATGACTTCCCTTCCGGAAACCTTTCTTCCCGAGCCGGAGACTCCGCAACTAGAGGAGCGCGAACCCGGCGAGCCCCAGCAGGCGGTAGAGCCCGCCAACCCCGAGGCGGACCTTTTCCGACCCACGGAGGCCGTACCCCAGGTGGAGACGGAGAAATCGGCCCAGAAGGCGGAGATTGCCAACCAGGCTGCCGAAACCAATCCCGAGACCGAGCAGATCGAGCCGGGGGATGCCGCGGCGGAGACCACCGATACCGGGGGCGACGTCATCGTGGCCCACACCGGGCTCGAGGCGGAGGGCCAACCTCCTCCTCTCGAAGGGGCCGGCAGCGTTCCGCTTCTCAGCCTGAACCTTCCCGGCGACGACCCCGAGACCGATCCGCTTCTTCCAGGGGAATTACAGACCCCCAAGGACACCATCGATCCGCGGGCCTTGTCCGACTTGATCCGCAAGACGCGGGACAAGCCCTCGCTGGAGGTGATCGAGCAACTCGGTGGCTCGGACGCCACCGAAAGAGCCATAGGCATGGCCCTGGAATGGCTTTCGCGCCACCAGGAATCGGATGGACGATGGGATACCAAAAAACACGGAGGCGGAGGGGACTTCGATACCGCAAGCGCCGGGCTCGCCCTGCTTTGTTACTACGGCTGGGGGGTAAGTCATCTCAAGGAGGGCAAGTTTCAGGGAAACGTCAAGAAAGCCCTCAAGTGGCTCATATCCCAGCAAAAGGAGAACGGCGATCTGCGCGGCAGGGGCCGCATGTACTGTCATGGCATCGCAGCCATCGCCCTTTGCGAGGCCTACGGATTGACCCAAGATCCGAGCCTGCGGGAACCGGCAGAGAAAGCCATTGAATTGATCGTATCGGCCCAATCCAAGAACGGCGGCTGGCGCTACAACCCGAAGCCTGGTGATTCCGATACCTCGGTCACGGGCTGGCAATACATGGCTCTGCACAGCGCGCGCATGGCCGGGATCGAGATAGAGGAGGGCGTCTTTGAGAATGCCCGCCGCTGGTTCGACAAGGCGGCCGGTGGCAAGCATGGCGGGCTTTACGGGTACACGGGTCCGCAGAGTAACAACCAAGCCATGACCGCAACCGGCATGTTCTGCCGCCAGCTCGATCTGGTCCCGCCCAGTGACCCGAGGATGCCCGAGGGCGCCCAAGCCCTCAAGATGCGGCCCATGAGCGTAAGCAACCCGGCCTACTATTACGTCTACTACGCGACCCTTGCCCTCTACCAGCACCAGGGCCCGGTTTGGGTGGAATGGAACGACAGGCTCAAGGAGGCTCTCCCCCGTCTGCAAAACAAGAACGGTTCGGATTCCGGCAGCTGGGACAAGGGCGCCGGGCACGCCGCTTCGGGCGGTCGAGTGGTCTCGACCACCCTGGCCACCCTTAGCCTGGAGGTCTATTACCGGCTCTTGCCGATGTACGGGTTCCGTAACAAGGAATCGGCACCTCCCCCCAAGTTGAAACGCTGAGGGGTTTTCCCGGCTGAATGGCCCTCCGCATCCAAATGCATTTCACGACCAAGATCATACCGTATGCTTGCCTGCTGGTGCTGGTTTCGGTCCTGTCGGCGGTGACAAACCCATTCCCCGGCAAAAAGTCCAAGTGGCAGGGTTTTGATGCCTACAAGGATGGCGGGCGCACCATCGTCGCGCCCAACGAAGCGGCCGAGGGCAAGCCATGGGTCTGGCGGGCCCGCTTCTTCGGTCACGAACCACAGTTCGACGTCGCCCTGCTCAAGAGAGGCTACCACCTCGTCTATTGCAATGTAGGTGGTCTTTACGGCAACGACGAGGCGGTCGATCGTTGGAACGCCTTCTACAAGTACCTTCGCGAGGAACATGGTTTTGCCGAGAAGGCAGTCCTCGAAGGCATGAGCCGGGGTGGCCTGATCATCTACAACTGGGGGATCGCCAACCCTGAAAAAGTGGCGGTGATCTATGGAGACGCCCCCGTGATGGACTTCAAGAGTTGGCCCGGTCCGACCAACAAGGGAATTCTCAAGGCCTATGGCTTCAAGAATGCTGAGGAAGCCAAGTCCTACCGGGGGAATCCGGTAGACAACCTGAAGCCTTTGGCCGATGCGGGTGTTCCCATCATCCACGTGGTGGGGGATGCCGACAAGGTGGTACCGGTTTCAGAGAACACCGCCGTCGCCGAAGAGCGCTACAAGGCAATGGGAGGGGTCTTCAAGGTTATCCACAAGGAAAAGGTGGGGCATCATCCCCATTCCCTCAAGGATCCTTCCCCCTTGGTCGACTTCGTTCTCAAGCATACCTCGGGCAAGTCGAAGTAGGTTGCTTCCCGGCGAATCTCTCCGCTGCCTTTTTGTGGCGGGCTTGTTCCCCCGATTCCACCGATTCAATCTTACGAGAACCTCAAGTTTCCCCTTTGTGCATGAGCATTTCCATGATACCGTGGTTTCGATGAATCGCCGAGAGTTCTTCCGCATGGGCGGGCTTACGCTGGGGGCTATTTCCCCCCTGGGTCTCTCGTTGCCGGAAGTCCTGGCCAATGAGACCTCGGGCGCAGGCAGGCAAATCAACGTCATCTTTATGTTTCTTCAAGGGGGCGCCAGCCAGCTCGACATGTATGACCTCAAGCCGGATGCGCCGCTTGAGATTCGAGGAAACTACCATCCGATTTCAACCAACGTTCCCGGTATTCAGTTGAGCGACCGGCTGCCCAAGTTGGCCAAGTGCGCCGACAAGTTCTCCCTCATCCGCTCCATGCATTCCTATGCCAATGATCACGGGGCCGGGGACGTCGACATCATGTGTGGGAGCCCCCGGGACAAGAACATGCAGGCCCCGGGCATTGGGGCCGTTCTGAGCAAGCAGCAAAGGCAGTTGGCCCCGGTTCCGCCCTTCGTTCACTTGGGAGACATGAAGCATCCCAGGCACAGCGCGCCCGGTTACGGCGGATACTTGGGAAATGCCTACGACCCCTTTCTCGTCACCCAAGATGCGAATTCACCTGGTTTCTCGATCAACACTTTCGACGTTCCCGATAAGGTCGACGTGACCCGCCTGGGCGGGCGCAAGAGGCTGCTGCGTTCCCTTGATCTTTTTCAATCCGACCAGGAAACCAAGTTCGAGTTCGTGCGCACTCACGATCTTTTTACTGAGAAGGCTCTCGGTTTGGCTACCTCTCCCAAGGCCAAGAAGGCCTTCGACTTGTCCAACGAACCGTCCAAGCTTCGGGATGCATACGGCCGCAATCAGGTAGGCCAAGGTATGCTCTTGGCCCGGCGACTCGTCGAGGCGGGCGTTCGTTTCGTTACCATTCAAGGCTACGTCGATACGGGGATTTACGCATGGGATCACCATTGGGGGATTTTTGATCACCTCGAGACGCAGTTGCCCATTTACGATGCCAGTTATTCCGCGCTCTTGAACGATCTTGACGACCGGGGTCTGTTGGAAACGACCCTAGTGATCACGGCGGGGGAGTTCGGACGCACCCCAAGGCTTAACGATCACAAGCGCGGACCCGGTCGAGATCATTGGTCGAGTTGCTTCAGCCTCACCATGGGCGGTGGGGGCATTAAGACCGGAATGGTGGTCGGCGAAAGCGACAAGTATGCCGCCACTCCTACCGACCGACCGGTCTCCGTGGCCGACTTTGCGGCAACCGTCTATCACGTGCTCGGTCTTGATCCCACCGCTGAGGTGGTAGCCAAGGGCCGACGCATGAAGATGCTTCCGGAAGGGTCCCCGGTACGGGAGCTTCTCTAGAGGAGTTTGAAATACCGTGTCTTCCAGTGAGGGCCAAGCCTTGGAAAAAATCCTTTTATTGTTATTATGGTTAGTCGTTGAAATATGTCGAATTTACCAATAATTCCTTTGATCTCCTTAAAAACCAGCTGACTTCACTATGTTCTGCGTTGCTCCCCCGAGAACGCTGAAAGTATAGTTTACCTCTCTTATGCGCATGTTTCAAAGATTCTGTCTGTCCCTCGCGGCTTTGGCTTCGCCGGGTTTTTTCCTGACTGCGAAGGTTAACTTCGAGGAAGACGTTCTGCCGCTTCTTGAAGACTATTGCATGGACTGTCACGGACCGGAAAAGAAGAAGTCCGGCTTCCGTGTAGACCGAAGGGTTTATTTGCTCAAGGGCGGGGATTCCGGTTTTCCCGCCGTCGCTCCGGGCGACCTAAGGAAGAGCTTTCTGCTCGAGTTGGTCAAGAGCGACAATCCCGAGGAGCGCATGCCTCCCAAGGGTGATCCCATGTTCGACGATGAGATCGCCTTGCTCGAGCAATGGATCAAGGAAGGAGCCGTTTGGCCCGGTCAGATGGAGGAAAAACTGGAGGAAGGCACCGATCACTGGTCCTTCCTTCCCGTCAAGCGCCCCGTCAAACCCAAGGTCTCGAAACACCCGGTTGACGCCTTTATCGGCGAACGCCTCGAGAAGGAGGGCATTCCCGCCAATGAACCAGCCGATGCCCTGTCGTTGATCCGCCGGGTCTCCATCGTGCTGACCGGTTTGCCACCCAAGCCCGAGCGGGCCCAAGATTTTCTGGCTGATTTCAAAAAGGATGCGGACAAGGCCTATGCCGAACTCGTTGACGAGCTGCTGGCTTCGCCTCATTTCGGGGAGCGCTGGGCTCAGCATTGGCTGGACGTCATCCGCTGGGCGGAGACCAACGGGTCGGAATCGAACCTTTACCGCAAGCTTGCCTGGGTCTATCGGGACTACGTCATCCGTGCCTTCAATGAGGATCTACCCTATGACCGCTTTGTCCGCGAACAACTGGCTGGCGACGGAATGGGTACGGGAGAGGCCCTTGGCTTTTTGGTTTCCGGTCCTCACGTGCCGGCGGCCACGGTCGGGCAGGAGGCTTCCGCCATTCGCCAGGCGAGGGCCGACCGCATGGATGAGATCATGCAGACGATAGGAGCTTCCCTCATGGGTGTCACCATTAGTTGCGCCCGCTGCCACAACCATAAGTTCGACCCGATCTCGATTCAGGATTATTATTCCATGACGGCGGTGTTTCAAGACATTGAGTTCGGCAGTCGATTTCCCGAGTTTTCCAAGAAGCATCCGCGCAAGCAAAGCGCTCAGGGCATATGGGGAGATATTGCAAGCAACCGTAACAAGATCCGCTCCAGGACCAAGGTTTGGGAAGAGGACTGGGGAGCCTACAAGGAAGTCCATTGGGATCCCGTCGAGGCAACCGCGCTGAGGCTTAACTTCTGGTCGGGTTACGTCGGCCTCGATGAGGTCGAGGTATTTGGCCTGCCGGGTGAAAACCTCAATTTGGCCAACCGATCGAGGGGAACGACCGTACGGACCGATGACGTTTTTGCCCAGCAAGGCGGACGTTTCCCGGTCGGCAGGGTTATTGACGGCAAGTTCGGCACCCAGCGCTGGCAGGCCAGTTACAACAAGAAGAAAAAGCAGAATCCCTGGCTGGAATTGACCTTCAAGGCGCCGGTCAAGGTCGGTCGCCTGCGCCTGAGCACCAACCGTGAATATTATTACGAGACCGATTACCTCGAGCAAAAGAACAAGTTCAACTTCGACAAGTTCCTCGTAAACGTGAAGTTGCCCGACGGAACCTGGAAGGAAGTCGCCTCCATCGACAAGTTTCGCAAACTGGCTGCCTCGGACGAAAAGGTCTCGGGGGCGGCCCGTGAGATTTCCCACCTGACCTACAGGCTTTCCGAAGAGGGTCCCCGCCCAAGTTTCGTAGGAAGTTTCATCAAGCCCGTGGTTACCCGCGTTCTTCATCGCGGAAGCCCGGAAAACCCGCGCGACGTCGTCTTGCCGGGCGCCCCCAGGATTCTCGAGGGTGGGCTGGAAGTTGGCAACGATGCGAGCGGCCATACCAGGAGGGCCCGGTTCGCCGATTGGGTGGTCGATCCCGAAAATCCCCTGACCGCCCGCGTCATGGCGAACCGTATCTGGCAACATGTTTTCGGGGCCGGCCTGGTGGTGACGGGAGGCGACTTCGGCCGGGCCGGGGCTCCTCCGACGCATCCCGAGCTTCTCGATTGGCTGGCTGCCGAGTTTGCCCGTCCTGCCAGAGCCGAAGGCACCCCATGGTCGATGAAGGAATTCATCCATTTGCTCGTTACTTCAGATGCCTTCCGCCGCTCTAGCTCACCCTCGGCGGTGGGTTTGGATAAGGATGCGGGATCGAGCCTTCTTTGGCGCTTCCCTCCACGGCGGGTCGAGGCGGAGGTCATCCGTGATGGAATTCTGTTGGCCTCGGGCAAGCTGAACCCCCGGATGGGCGGACGAAGCTACCGCATTCACAACGTCAAGAAAACCTACGCCCAGTGGCAGGTCGTGAATAATTTCGGACCCGAGACCTGGCGGCGAATGATCTACCAAGAGCGGATGAGGCGGGTGGACGACCGGATTTTCACGGCCTTTGATTTTCCCGACTGTGGCCAAGTGCGGGCCAAGCGTCCCGTTTCCACCACGCCCCTCCAGGCCTTGAACTTGATGAACAGCGACTTCGTGGTCGACCAGTCCAAGCACCTGGCTGTCCGGGCCCAGGCTGATTCCGGCAAGGGCGACTTGGCGGGGGCGGTCACTCGTTCGTTCGAGCTTCTTCTTTCCCGCAAACCGACCAAGGACGAGCGCAAGGCCGCCTTGGAAGTGGCCAGGGCTCGTGGCCTGGCCATCGTTTGCCGCACCTTGATCAACTCCAATGAGTTTGCCTTCCTTCCCTGATCCCATCCAGCCATGAATCCTAACGAGGAAAACCTTTCAACTATCGGCCGTTCGCTCCTCAACCGCCGCTTGTTCATGAAGAACACCGGCTTTTCCCTCGGTGCCCTTGGCCTCGCTCAACTCTTGGGCAAGGAGGGGCTTCTGGCTTCCGACGACCCCACCAGTTTCAGTGGCAAAACGCCCATCCGTCCGGATATCGATCCCGACAAGCCGTTTGCTCCCCGGGACGCCCATTTCGAAGGGGCGGCCAAGCAGGTTCTGGTCATCTTCTGCCCGGGTGCGGTCAGCCACGTAGATACCTTCGACTACAAGCCCGAGCTTATCAAGTACCATGGCCAAAAGCCTCCCGGAATTCCCGCCGTTACCTTCGAGGGCCCTTCGGGAAGTATCGCCAAGCCCTTCTGGGATTTCAAGCCTCGTGGAAAATCGGGCAAGATGATTTCAGACTTGTTACCGAACCTCGGATCCCTAGCCGATGATTTCTGCTTCATGCACGCCCTCCATACCCAAACCAGCGCCCATCCGCAGGGGGAGAATTTCATGAACACGGGCTTCACCATGGAGGGTTTCCCCTCCTTCGGTTCGTGGGCCACCTACGCCCTCGGTTCGGAGAACGACGAACTCCCCTCCTTCGTTGCCATCAACGATCCCAGGGGCCCCGCCCGTTCCGGTAAGAACAACTTTGGGAACGGCTTCCTGCCGGCCGCTTTTCAGGGAACCGACTTCAGCGCCAAGAATCCTCCCGCCAACCTGGCCCGCCCCGCCGCCTATTCCCCCCAGGACGACAAGGCGACCGTGAGCTTGCTCCAGCGCCTCAATGGCGGTCACATGGAAAAATACCCGGAGGATGCCGACTTGGCGGCCCGCATAGCAAGCTATGAGCTGGCGGGGAAAATGCAGACATCGATACCCGAGGTCATGGACATTTCCACCGAGCCCGCCTCCATTCACAAGGAATACGGGACCGAAAGCGGAACCGATCTCAAGCGCGAGTACGCCAAGAACTGCATCCTGGCCCGCCGCCTGGTCGAGAAGGGTGTCCGGGTGGTTCAGCTTTTCAACGGGAGCGATCCCTCGGGTGGAAACGGAATCACCAACTGGGACTCCCATAGCAACATAGCAAAGACCCATGCCATGCAGGCCGAGATCATGGACCAACCCACGGCCGCCCTCATCAGCGACATGAAGCGCAGGGGCCTGCTCAAGGATACCCTCGTGGTGTGGTGTTCCGAGTTCGGGCGCATGCCTTTCCTTCAAGGGAACGGAACCGGGCGCGACCACAACCCGGATGCCTTTACCTGTTTTTTCGCCGGGGCCGGCGTAAAGAAGGGTTTCAGCTATGGTGAGAGTGATGAGTTTGGCTTCAAGTCGGTTGCCGGCAAGTCATCCATTTACGACTTCAATGCGACCATTCTTCACTTGATGGGCCTGGATCACGAGCGCCTGAGCTTTTATCATAATGGGTTGGAACGTCGCCTGACCAACGTCCATGGTCACGTCGTTAGGCAAATTCTTGCCTAAGGCGTCGACCGTCCCTTTGATCATCCGCTTTGGGGACTCGTTTCCGGTCCCGCCCAACTGCCTTCTTTGCATGAAAGTAAAAATGAAACTATCTTTCCCTCTCGTCGCCTTGCTCTCTATCTTCGCCGTCGCCGCCGGGGCTCCCTTCAAGGATTCGCCTCCTGACAGGGATCAGGTCAAGAAGCTGTTCGCCAAGGAGGTCCATCTCGAGGATGCCGTGAAGGGACGGCCTCTCCCGACAAACGATTGGTGGACTTCGCTGCTCGCCACGTCTCCTTTCCCTGGTCGTATGTACGCCTATCCATTCACGATCAGCGCCGATGCCTCGGCAGTCAAGATCTGGTACCCGAATGAGTGGAATGAGGCGGGAACGGAAATGATCGCCGGTGATCCGCTCTTGATCGAGCCCATTGACCCCAGTCCCGATCCGAATCCAGAGGAGCGAGTTCTCTTTGATTTCGAGAGCGACTGGGCGACCCTGGGCTGGAAGATTGAGGGCGAGGCATTCGGAAAGAGCCCCATGACCAATGCGCAGCATGGCAGCCGTGGTTTCGTGGGCTCGAGGTTTGCGGCCAGTTTCTACGGTCGGGACGGGGGCCTCGGGTCAGCCACTTCCCCCCAGTTTGCCATCGACAAGAATTACCTTCACTTCAAGTTAGCCGGAGGCAGCGACAAGTCTATCCTGGGGGTACACTTGTTAATCGACGGGGAGTCCGTCCTGCAGGAAGTGGGCAAGAACGACAACGACTTCACTTGGCGTAAATGGGACCTGCGCAAATACAAGGGCAAGAAGGGACAAATCCGCTTGCGGGACGAATCGAAGGGTGGATGGGGCTTTGTTTCCGCAGACCATTTCGTCCAGTCGGACAAGGACTCCAAGCCGAAGTCCGGTCCC
>Ga0160422_10000202_pt1 | contig 34934 bp, 32 predicted proteins | sample Fk160mmetaG_FD_108192 | JGI IMG/M metagenome (GOLD analysis project Ga0160422, IMG submission 108192) | Marine microbial communities from the Central Pacific Ocean - Fk160115 60m metaG | ecosystem: Environmental > Aquatic > Marine > Oceanic > Photic zone | place: The Central Pacific Ocean...
CCTATCTTCCATGGGTGTCCTACCGCAGAAATAAAAGTCTTTTTCATTTGGGTGTCCTATTGGCCATCTACATGTTTTATCTGTCAGATTTTCTAATGTAGTTGGTTTTTCCGCTTCAAAATCTTTCTCAATAACTATAGCTCTAAGTCCTCTTGGTCTTCTTATCCTCTTTTGACCTTGAATTTTATTTTGATTGTTAAAGTTATTAATCCTTGGAGAAGATATCATTCTAGATTGAGTTCTTCCCCCTAAACTTAAACGGTGGGCCTTCCCTATAACAGCATTACGAGAAATACCTCCGCCCAACATTTTTGAAATCTGACTAGCAGTATGACCTTCGGCCCATAATTTCTTAAGTTTTTCTGTAGTTTCAGTATCCCAAGGCATTTATGTGCATTTATATAAGCACATTTAGTTGGTTTGAATTAAATTCAATACTATATGTTGATATAAAAACCCTTTAAAATTAAGGATTTATTAAAAAAACTTCGAATATCCACAATAATTATACATTTATTTAAATATATTGATATTTATCAATATGAGTACATTTGAACAAAAACACAAATTCGGTGAAAGAAGATTTGGTTCAGTTAATTGGGTAGGATTTTATACTCTTTATTATAAAGAGGTAATGAGATTTGTAACGGTTTGGATTCAAACAATCATCTCTCCAATCATAACTTATTTACTTTTTTTATACGTATTTAGTTTAGCAATTGGAACTGACAGAGCACCAGTATTAGGACATGTTTTTACAACTTTTTTGGTACCAGGATTAATAGCAATGCAAATCATTCAAAATGCTTTTGCAAATACCTCGTCATCATTAATTATTTCCAAGGTTCAAGGAAATATTGTAGATTTTCTATATCCACCCCTGTCCCCCGGAGAGGTAACCTCAGCAATGCTTTTAGGGGGTACGACAAGAGGGCTTGTAGTTGGTTTTTTTTCAATATTAGTTTCAATTTTATTTATTAAAGTGCCAATATTTAGCATTTTCTATATTTTTATTTTCGCATTACTAGGATCTTTGCTTTTGGCATGCATTGGATTTATTGCTGGGTTATGGGCAGATAGATTTGATAATTTAGCTGCTGTTACGAATTTTATAGTAATACCGCTATCTTTCTTGTCTGGTACTTTTTTTTCTATAGCTAATCTAAATTCAACACTTGCAACAATTAGTAAATTTAATCCATTTTTTTATGTCATAGATGGATTTAGATATGGGTTTCTAGGTTCATCAGACAGCAATGTATTGCACGGTCTTATTATTGTCACAGTATGTAATATAATAGCTGTATATGTTAGTTATAAATTATTTAAAAACGGTTATAAAATTAAATATTAAATGAGCGCAATTTTAGGAACATACAACAGAAAAAAAATATCTTTTAAAAAAGGTAAGGGAGCATATTTATATGCCCATAATGGAAAAAAGTATTTAGATTTTGTATCTGGAATTGCTGTTAATTCATTGGGACATTGTCATAGCCATATGGTTAGAGCAATTCAAAAACAATCAAAAAAATTAATACATGTTTCGAATGCTTTTGAAATACCAGAACAGGAAAAATTAGCAAAGAGACTTACAAAAAATTCTTTTGCTGATTTCGTAGTATTTGTAAATTCTGGAGCAGAAGCCACTGAAGCAAGTATTAAAATTGCAAGAAAGTATTTTTTTGAAAAAGGTATGCCGCATAAAAATAGAATTATTACTTTTGAAGGAGCTTTTCATGGCAGAACATTAGCTGCTTTATTTGCAGCTAATAATCAGGAACATATAAAAGGTTTTGGTCCTAAAGTTGAGGGGTTTGATCAAGTCCCATTTGGAAACCATGAGGCTCTTAAGGAGGCGATTACAGACAACACAGCAGCTATAATGGTGGAAACGATATTAGGAGAAGGAGGTATAAAGGTAATACCTAATGAATGTTTAATTGGTTTAAGAAAAATTTGTGATGAAAAAAATATTCTATTAATTTTAGATGAGGTTCAGTGTGGTATTGGAAGATCTGGAAAACTTTTCGCATTTGACTATGCTAAAATAAAACCAGATATTGTTCCTATAGCAAAAGGTATTGGCGGTGGTTTTCCAATAGGAGCTTGTCTTGTTAATAAAAAAGCCTCAATAGGTATGAAGCCAGGAACGCACGGTAGTACTTTTGGAGGTAACCCATTGGCAATGTCAGTAGGTAATGCTGTCTTAGATGTAATTTTAAAAAAAGGATTTTTAAAAAATGTAGAAAAAAACGGCAAATTTTTTAAGGACGAATTAGTAAAATTAAAAAATAAATATCATAATAAAGTTATCGATGTAAGAGGTAAGGGTCTCTTAATAGGTATAAAACTTTCTATAAATAATACTAAATTTTTGGATCATATTTTTAAAAATAAATTATTAGCCGTAAAAGCTGCTGGAAACGTCATAAGACTTTTGCCCCCTTTAATAGTAAAAAAAAGCGAAATTAAACAAGCAATTAATATTATTGATAAGTCTCTAAAGGATTTCAAATGAAACATTTTCTAGACCTTTCGCAGATTGATAAACTTGAACTCAGAGAAATTTTAAATGAAGCTAAAAAGATAAAATCAAACTATTCGAAAAATAAAAAAGTATTTGTTACTGAAAATTCTAACGCAATTAACAAATTACTATTAATGATATTTGAAAAACCATCAACAAGAACAAGATTATCATTTGACCTTGCAATGAGACAATTAGGGGGTCAAACGATAGTTATTAATTCATCAGATATGCATTTAGGCAAAGGTGAGGAAACCATAGAGGATACTGCAAAAGTAATTTCAGGATTTTCAGATATTGTAATGCTCAGAACCTTTGAGCATAAAACACTAAATGAATTATCCAAACTCATAGAAGTCCCGTTAATTAATGGCTTAACAAACCATAGTCACCCATGTCAGTTATTAAGTGATATTTTAACTTTTGAGGAAAAAAAAGGTTCAATAGTTGGAGCAAAAATTGCATGGGTGGGGGATGGGAATAACGTATCTAATTCAGCAATAGAGGCTGCAGTGCAATTTAATTTTTCATTGAATTTATGTGTTCCGAAAAACTACATGCCGTCAAAAAAAATACTTAGTTGGGCAAAATCTAACAAAGGAAATATTGAAATTTTTAATGATCCCATAACAGGGATAAAGGGGGTTGATTGTATAATGACAGATAAATGGATTTCGATGGGCGATAAAGTTAATAAAAACAAAAAGAAGAAAGCTTTAAAAAAATTTCAAATAAATAACAAACTCTTAAAATATGCAAAAAACGATTGTCTGTTCATGCATGTTCTTCCTGCTTCAAGGGGTGATGAGGTTACAGACACAGTAATGGATGGAAAAAATTCTGTTGTTTGGGATCAAGCAGAAAATAGGTTGCACAGTCAAAAAGCTATAATAAACTGGTGTTTGAGTTAATTTAATTTTTCCAGAACGATGGCAAGAAAAGAATAAGGACTGTAAACAACTCAAGTCTTCCTAGTAACATACCCATTATTAAAAACCATTTTGCAAGATTTGATAAATATGCAAAGTTTTCACTAGGACCAATAGTATCTCCAAGTCCCGGACCTACATTTGATATAGACGTTGCCGCACCAGATATTGAGGTTATTAGATCTAAACCTGTAAGTGACAACAACAGGGATAATAATAAAAAAATACCAATGTAAAGACAGACAAAAGTTAAAACAGATGACAAAAACTTATCATCAATAGATTGATTATTATATTTAATTGGAAATACTCCATGAGGATAAAATATATTTTTAATTTGCTTTTTAATAAATTGTCCAATTATTTGAAATCTAAAAATTTTTATTCCACACGTAGTCGATCCTGCACACCCCCCAATTAACATTAATAAAAGAAAGTAAAAAATAGCAAAATTACCCCAACCACTATAGTCATTTGTTGTGAACCCAGTTCCAGATATTATTGATGTTACGTTAAATAATGCTGACCTTAATGATGTTAGTAAATCTTGCTGTAAATAAATAATGCCATACAAAATAATAATTAAAATTGAAAAAGTTAAAAAGAAAATAAAACCTTGTATCTGTTTATCAGAAAAAAAAATAGTTCGATTACCTTTTACAAATTTTAGATAACTTAAAAAGGGTATACTACCAAGAATAATAAAAATTATTGCTATTAATTCTATCTCGAAACTATTAAAATGTTTGAAAGAATTTGTATACGTAGAAAAACCTCCTGTTGCTATCGTAGTCATCGAATGAGCTATTGCATCGAATACATTCATTCCAAAAATGAAATAAAAAAAAGCACAAATAACAGTTAACGCAAAATAAATTTTAAAAATAGCGACCGCTATTTCTCTTGAGCGAGGTAATATTTTTTCCGATGTATCAGAACTTTCAGATCGGAAAACTTGCATTCCGCCAACATTTAATAGTGGTAATATTGTAATAGCAATTACAATTATACCAATCCCTCCTAACCACTGAAGTAACGCTCTCCATATCAATATTCCTTTTGATGATCTTTCTACATCAATTAATATTGTTGAACCTGTGGTTGTTATGCCAGACATAGTTTCAAAATATGCATCTGTAAAAGTTAAATTTAATGTTGAAAACATAAAAGGTAATGAACCAAATAATGATATGATTATCCAAGCCAAAGAGGTCATAAGAAATGCATGTTGAATATTTAATTTCTTATTCGTGGTTTGATTTGTTATAACTAAAAGAATACCTATAAACGCTGTTAAAACAGCACATATTGCAAAAATATGTGACCCACTTCCTAAAAATTGCTCAACAAAATAAGGTATAAGCATAACTAAACTAAGAATTATTAATAAATATCCAGATATTAAGAAAACTGTTTTTATTCCTGAATTCATTTTGATAGTTGTTAAGAATATAACAATATTCGGTTTGGACTTATAGTCTTTCTATTTTATACTAATTTAATTTTAGGTTATTTTGGCTTATAAGAAAATAATGATCGATGATTATTTAAATAGTAAATCCTGGCCATTTGTCGAAGCTAAAAATTTACTAAAGAGAAGAAAAAAACAGATTGAAGCTAAAGGTTATGCGGTGTTTCAGACAGGTTATGGACCAAGTGGATTACCTCATATCGGTACATTTGGTGAGGTTTGTAGAACAACAATGGTTATACAAGCGTTTAAAAAATTATCAAACATCCCTACAAAACTTTACACATTTTCAGATGATCTAGATGGTTTACGAAAAGTACCAGAAAATATTCAAAATTCTGATGTATTAAAACAAAATTTAGGAAAATCATTAACATCAATTCCTGATCCATTTAATAAATTTTCAAGTTTCGGGGAGCATAATAATGAAATGTTCAAAAATTTTTTAGATAAGTTCAAATTTGATTATGAATTTAAAAGTTCAACTAAACTTTATCGAAGTGGTATTTTCGATAAATCTTTATTAAAGATTCTGGAAAATTACGAAAAAGTAAACGATTTAATTTTACCAACACTTGGTGAAGAAAGAAGAAAAACTTATAGTCCATTTTTACCAATTTGCCCTGATACAGGCAAAGTTTTAGAAGTACCAATCGTGGAAATTTTGAAAGAAAAAGGTGAAATAATTTACGATAATCATGGAAAAAAAATTAAAACATCTGTGACAGGTGGCAATTGCAAATTGCAATGGAAAGTTGATTGGGCAATGAGATGGCATGCTTTAGAAGTAGATTTCGAAATGTTTGGAAAAGATCTTATACCCAGTTCTGAACTATCGTCTAAAATTTGCAAAATTCTTGGCACAACACCACCGAGCGGTTTTTTTTATGAATTATTTTTGGACGAAAAAGGAGAAAAAATTTCTAAATCAAAAGGAAATGGAGTTCTTATAGAGGATTGGTTAAAATACGCTTCGCGAGAGAGTCTTGCATTTTATATGTATCAAAATCCTCAAAGAGCAAAAAAACTTTATCCTGAAGTCATACCAAAGACAGTGGACGAATATTTAAATTTTTTAGAAAAATTTATTACACAAAGCGTTAAAGAAAAACTCGGAAATCCAGTTTGGCATGTGCATGACGGTAAACCTCCAGAAGAAAAGAATGTGATTTCTTATGCTGTGTTATTAAATTTAGTTAGTGCTAGTAACGCTGAAAGTCAGGATGTTATTTGGAAGTTTGTTCAAAATTTTAATCCGAAAGTTACTCAAAAATCTCATCCAATATTAAATAGTCTTGTTAGTAAAGCTATCATTTATTTTAAAGATATAGTTAAACCTAAGAAAAAATTTAGAAAACCAAATGATGTTGAAACGAAAGCATTTAAAGATTTAATTAATACTCTAGATCAGATTAATGATAATCAAAGTCCAGCAGAAATACAAACTGAAGTTTTTTCTATTGGAAAAAAATACTACGAGAAAGATAAATTAAGAGAATGGTTTAAAACTATTTATGAAGTTGTATTTGGAGATGAACAAGGTCCAAGAATGGGATCATTTATTAAATTTTATGGAGTAAAAGAAACAAAAAAATTAATCGAAGAGAGAATTAAATAAAATGATATTTGATATTATTAGTTCATTTCTAAAAAAAACAGACCCAGAGGTAGCTCATAGTTTAGCGATAAAAATATTAAAAAATAATTTTTTACCAATTAATAAATTCGTAAAAAAACCAGAAAAAAATATATCCTCAACAAATTTTGGAATAAAATTTACATCCCCAATAGGGTTAGCAGCTGGATTTGATAAAAATGGAGAGGTTTATAATGACTTCTTTAATTTAGGTTTTGGATCTGTAGAAATTGGAACAATAACACCCAAACCTCAGTTTGGTAACTCTAAGCCTAGGGTTTTCAGGTTATCTGAAGATAGAGCTATTATTAATAGATTAGGTTTTCCAAACGATGGAGTAGAAATAATAAAAAATAGATTAATTAATAACAAACCTCAGGGTATCCTAGGTATAAACGTAGGTCCAAATAAAGAAAATTCTGAGAAGATTGAAGATTATATAAATTTACTTAATGAATTTAAAGAAATTGCAAATTATATAACAATAAATATCTCTTCACCAAATACTGAAGGATTAAGAAATTTTCATAATATCGAAAAATTAAAAAAATTACTTTTAGAAATTAATAATGCTAATAAAATAAATAAAATTCCAATTCTAATTAAAATATCTCCTGATCTTAAAGAAGAGGCCATCGAAGATTTCTGCCAGGTATTAGTTGAACAAAGAGTTGATGGAATAATTTTGACTAATACTACTAATACAAATCGTGGCAATCTAATTAACATCAATAAAACTGAAAAAGGTGGTCTATCAGGCTTTCCTTTATTTAAATTATCAAATGAAAAAATAAAAACATTTTATAAATTTATTGCTGGCAAACTACCAATTATAGGTGTTGGAGGGATATTTGACGGCGAAACCGCTTATGAAAAAATAAAATGCGGAGCATCACTTTTACAATTATATACATCATTAGTTTTTGAAGGACCTTTCATAGCTTCTAAAATCAATCAAGAATTAAGTTATTATTTAAAAAAAGATGGTTTTGAAAATATCTCAGATGCGGTTGGAATATATAATAAATAACATAATAATTTGAGAAATTATTACTAAATAGGTTAAATTTTTCCTTAAATATATATAATCTATTTTATAATCTAAGTATCTATTATCTATAAAAAACAATAAATAAAACAAAAAACAATTTAAAACGATTTTTAATTCCGATCTAAAAAAAATTTCTGAAATTAAACCAACTATTGGTATCAATATTGTTACCACAATTAGTAGCCTGTTATTTGTTACAGATAAATTTATCCAAGAAGAACCAGACAAGAAACTTACAATTATTAAAGAGTAAAAGAAAAATATATCCTTAAAATAAAAAGCATCAAATTTAGTATACAATATTATTAAAAAATAAAAGGGCAATAACCCCAAATAGGATAAAAAATTTATCAATTTTTTATGCTTCATTAAAATATTTTTTTAAAACTGTAAGCTACTAAAATACCTAAAGCAATAGCGATGGTAATTGAAAATATCGCGTATATTTCTGGATTTTGAGAGGAAATATTTAACAACCCTTGAGAAAATGAATTTAATTCAACAGGATTTTTAAGATTTGTAATATTTACTGCTGGAATAATTCTTTCTTGAAATAAATCATATCCAAATTTTAAGCCGCAACCTAAAACTATAATAGATAAAATTGCACGCAACTGTTCACCTTTCATCTTAATATTTATATAGGTCCCTATCTGCGCGCCGGTAACCGAACCTAAAACTAAAATGAGTACTAAATAAAAATCTATTGTATTATTTTGTAAGGCATGAAGCAAAGTAACTCCGATCATTACAAATATCATTGCCAATAATGATGTACCAGGAACTAACTTTGCTGGCATACCAATAATGTAAATTAATATCGGCACTAATAAAAAAGCACCACCAACTCCTAAAATAGATGACAATAAACCAATAATGATCCCAAAGAAAATTGGTGGAATGATACTTATATAAAGTTTTGAGGATCTAATTCTGGTTTTAAAAGGTAAATTATGAATCCAATAATGCTTGTGTAATTTCCTTCTTATAAATCTTTTTTGATTTATCCTTCTAATTTCACTAATACTTTCAAATAACATTGATATTCCTACAATTGTTAATAAGCTAAAAAAAAGAATCGATATAAAATAATTTAGTGATCCTTCATTTAAAAAGTAAATAAAAATTTCAATACCAATAATTGAACCAATAATTCCTCCAATTAATATTAAAGCACCCATTTTTAAATCAAGCTGGCCTTTAAAATAGTGCGCAAGTGTTCCAGAAACTGACGCCGCAAGAATATTGTTTGCGCTATTTGCAACAGCATAAATAGGTGGTATTCCGAAAAAAATTAAAATTGGTGTCATTAAAAAACCTCCACCAATGCCTAACATGCCAGTTAGCAAGCCAACAATTGTACTAATTAAAAGGAGTAAGGGACCATTAATAAAAACTTCAGCTATGGGAAGATAAATTTCAAACATTAATATTTAATTATAAATAATGAATTATTCCCTGAATAACGAAATGTCAAATGAGATAAATTAAACCTTGACCGTAATTAGTTATCCAAATATACCAATTCTGAAATGTCAAATTATTGCGAATTAACTGGAAAAAAACCCTTAAGTGGAAACAACGTAAGTCATTCTAATAACAAAACAAAGCGAAAGTTTTATCCAAATTTGAAGTTGGTTTCGCTGAAAAGTGAAATATTAAAAAGAAATATTAAACTGAAATTATCTACTAGAGCTTTAAAATCTGTAGATTTCAAGGGAGGGTTGGACGAATATTTACTCAAATCAAAAAATAAAAACCTTTCCTCGAAAATTAAAAAATTAAGAAAAATTATTATTTCTAAAAGTAAATAAATTGAAAAAATATAATACAATTATACCTTTTGTTTTATCTATGATGCTTATAGTTTTAGCGTCAAACTATTTAGTTCAATTTCAATTTAATTTTTTAAAATTAGAAAATATTTTAACCTGGGGTGCATTTACTTATCCTATTGCATTTTTAGTCACAGACTTAGCAAATAGGGTATATGGTTTAAATTTTGCAAAAAGAATAATAATTATAGGTTTTTTTTGGGGAGTTGTTGTATCATCTTTTTTCTCATTAAAAGTGATAGATTTAATTTCATTAAGAATTGTAATTGGCTCAGGTTTAGCATTTCTATCTGCTCAAATGATTGATGCTATAATTTTTGACAAGTTACGTAATCAACGTAGATGGTATGTTCCACCTATAATTTCATCTTCTATTGCATCTTTTTTTGATACCATAATTTTCTTTTCAATTGCATTTTACAACACCGGAGTGCCTTGGGTTACATTATCAATTGGTGACTTCTGTGTTAAAATGATAATGGCGCTATCTTTATTAATTCCTTTTAGACTAATTTTATTGAACTTTTTCTTAATTAATCGATCTTCTTCTAATTGATTTTTTTGTAAATAGATCAACAAGTCTATCAACGATAGCATCACCAAGCTCTGATACATCTGCGATTTTAAGCGCATTCTTATAATAATTCGTAACATCATGTCCGATACCTATTGCATTAATTTCAATATTAGAATTGTTTTCAATCCATTTAATAACATTTTTCAAATGTATCTCTAAATAATTCCCGGGATTTACCGAAAGCGTTGAGTCATCAACAGGGGCTCCATCTGATATAACCATTAAAATTTTTCTCTCTTCTCTTCTTTTCTTTAATCTTGAGTGTGCCCATAATATTGCTTCTCCATCAATATTTTCTTTTAGAATACCCTCTTTAAGCATTAAACCTAAATTACTTTTTGCTCTTCTCCATGGCAAATCAGCAGATTTATAAATTATATGACAAAGGTCATTTAATCTTCCTGGATTTTCAATTTTATTTTTCATCCATATTTCTCTACTTTCCCCACCTTTCCAATTCATTGTAGTAAAACCTAATATTTCAACTTTAACTGAACATCTTTCTAAAGTTCGTGATAAAATATCAGCACAAATTGCTGCTATTGTAATAGGTCTTCCACGCATTGATCCAGAATTATCTATTAATAAAGTTACGACAGTATCTTTAAAGTCAATATCTTTCTCCTTTTTGTAAGATAACGAGTTAAATGGATCCATTATTATTCTTGGCAGTTTTGAAGAATCTAATAAGCCTTCTTCCAAGTCAAAGCTCCATGACCTATTTTGTTTTGCAAGTAATTTTCTTTGTAACTTATTTGCTAATCTTGAGATGAATGTTTGTAGATTTGACATTTGTAAATCAAGATTACCTCTCAATTTTATTATTTCATCTCCTTTTATTAGATCTTTTGCATCTATTATTTTATCAAATTTATTAGTAAATATTTTATATTTACTTATTTTTCCCTCTTTAACATGTTTTCTATGATTGTTTTGAATATTTTCATCATCACTATCTTCTAAAAATACTTCAGAGTTATTAAGTTCAGGATCAAACTCTATCTCTGGTACAATACTCTCCATCTCAATTTCTTGTTCATCTGAATTTTGATTTTGTTCGTTCTCTAATTTTTCTTGTTGATTTTCAGATTGATTTTCGTTTTCTTCATTTTCATCGTTTTCAACATTTTGTGGGCTAGTATCTTGATCTTTTAAATCAAGATCTTGAATTATTGAATTTATGCTTTCAGAATATTTAATTTGATCGTTTATATTTTTATTTAAATTAATAACTTTATCTACTATTTTGTCATTAAAAAATTGGTCCCATCTTTCAAAATCATTTTTTTTATTTTCTGGAACTTTAAAGTTCATTATTTTTTTTCTTAAATATGCTTCAAATGCATCGGCTATAAAGTTTTGGGAATGGATTTCACTATTACTAATTTTTTTTGTGTAATAATTATTTAGATTTTTTTTTATACCGTCATACTGTTCACAACCAATTTTTTCATATCTTATCTTTTCCGCAATTTTGTAAAGACTTTTGCTAATTTGTCCTACAGGTTCATTTTTTTTAGATATGATTTCGTCATTATATTTAAGTTTTAGCGCCTGAGTATCTGAGGTAACACGTGCTTCTATGATTTCATCTTTATTTTTTAATGAAAATAACTGTGGTTGTTGGATAGAGTTAAACTTTTCTTTTTTCTCTTTATAACTTTTCCTTGCTAAAGCCTTGGCGGTAGATTGTATTGCACCTTTTATCTTATCTAAATTATTGTTCATTTTTATTAGGTGACTTTTCGTCATCTAAATCATCTTTGATTTCTTGCCCAAAGCAACGTTGATAATATTCAGAAACTATAGTTCTCTCTAATTCATCACATTTATTTAAAAATGATATCTTAAAAGCGTGAGATAAATCATTAAATATATTATAATTATCTGCCCATGTTATAACTGTTCTAGGACTCATTACTGTAGAAATATCACCATTTGCAAAGCCATTACGTGTTAAATTTGCAGTCTTAACCATGTTGCTAATTATTTTTTTTCCATCTGCATTATTTAAGAAATTACATTTTGCTAAAATTATTTCTTCTTCTTTTTCCTGTTTCAAATAGTTTAATGCTGTAACAATATTCCATCTGTCCATTTGTCCTTGGTTAATTTGTTGTGTTCCATGATATAAGCCTGTTGTATCACCTAAACCTATTGTATTAGCTGTAGCAAATAATCTAAAAGAATTATGTTGTTTTATTACTTTATTTTTATCAAGTAATGTAAACTTTCCATCACTTTCGAGAACTCTTTGAATTACAAACATCACATCTGGTCGTCCGGCATCATACTCATCAAAAACTAATGCTACAGGGTTTTGCAATGACCAAGGTATAATACCCTCCTTGAATTCTGTAATTTGTTTATTATCTTTAATCACGATGGCATCTTTGCCAATTAAATCAATTCTACTAATGTGACTATCAAGATTAACTCTTACGCAGGGCCAATTTAGTCTTGCAGCTACTTGCTCAATATGAGTAGACTTTCCAGTGCCATGAAATCCTTGTATTAGTACTCTTCGGTTATTTGAAAAACCTGCAAGAATTGCGAGAGTTGTATCTTTATCAAAAACATAATTTTCATCAATCTCTGGCACATACATATTTTTTTTTGAAAATCCATTAACTTCCATATCGCTATCGATGTTAAATGTTTGTTTAACTGAAATTTTTAGGTCTGGGTGCTGCTCAAATGTAGTTTGACTCATGGTGTATTTTTTTGTTCCTCGATTGTAGTTTTTAAATATGTATAAGCAAGTGTTATGTCTTTCAATTTTTCTTCATATTTTTTGTTACCAGAGTTCATATCAGGGTGGTATTTTTTAACAAGTTTTTTAAATTGATCTCTTATGCCAATCCAATTTACATCGGTATTTAAGTTCATTTTTTTTAGTGCTGATATTTGTTTATCACTATATTTTGATTTTACAGCATGCAAATTGGTTTTAAATTTTGAAAATACCAGCAACTCATCTTCAATTGCATTATTCCATAACTTCTGGAAAAAAGCGTCTCGAGATCCAAATTTCTGTGTTTTTCTGTGGCCAACAATATCATCATACATAAAATTCTCTATTTCTAATTCCGACATACCATCAAAAAAATCCCATTTTTTGTTATATTCACTTATATGTTTTTCGCAAAACCACAAATATTTTATGGTATTTTTAGAAGGTGCTTTAAATTCACCAACATCATTACAGCCGTCCCAATCACATGATAATTCCGTGTTTTTTTTGGTGTATAAAATATAATGGTCGTAACATAAGTATTTATATTCTTTATTTTTTTTGTCTCTAATAAGAACTTTTTTGTAAGAAGGTTCAGTACAATTTAAATTTTCACAATTTTTTTTCATTATGCTATATTAATAAATAATTTTTAATGAAACTTGAAGAAAATATTAAACTTAAATTAAAAAAAAAATTTTCTATTTCTAATATAAAAGTCGTTAATAATTCTAAATATCATAGTAATCATAAAGAGTCACCTAAAAACAATAATAGTCATTTTTTAATAAAGATTCAAAGCAGAAGCCTTTCAAAGGAAAATAAATTGAATGTTCACAGACAAATTTACTCTATCCTAAAAGATGAAATGAAAATAATACACGCTTTAGAAATACAAATTAGTGAGTAATTTTTTTTTTCTCAGGAATAATGACTTTTAATTGTGTTATTTGATTTTTCTTTTTATTTAAAATTTCAAATGATATATCATTAAATCTAAAAGTTTGACCTACCTCTGGAAATGTTTGTGTTTGGTATATTATGTAACCAGCAAGTGTTGAAGAATTTTTTTCATTAATGTTAAGATCAAGTGTTCTATTTACGTCTCTAATATTAACATCACCTCTCACACGAAATACATTCTTACCTATTTTTCTTATTCCAATAGTTGACAAATCACTTTCATCAAAAATATTTCCCACAATTTCTTCTATAATATCTTCTAAAGAAATTAATCCCATTAATTCTCCATACTCATCCACTACGAATGCAATTTTTTCGTGTCTATCAATAAATGCGTTTAATTGATCTTTTACTTTTGTTGTTTCAGGTATGAACCAAGGTTCTAATATTCCAGAATTTATATTTTTAATATCTATATGACCATTATGATCTAACTTTGACAATAATTTTTTTGCATGAACTACACCCAAAATATTATTTGGATTTTCTTTCCAAATAGGTATTCTGCTGAATGAACTTTTTGAAATTTTGATAAAATATTCATCTGGTTCATCTATATTTATCGAGTAAATATTTTTTCTGTGGGTCATAATTTTTTCTACGGTCATTTCTTTTAAGTCTAATATTCCATTTAGCATATCTTTTTCATCTTTTAACAAAATACCTTCATCTTCATGCATATTAATTATATTTCTAATGTCTTCTCTTACAGTTGCATCAGTAACTTTTTGTTTTTCAATTTTGAAAATTTTGAAAATTAAAATATTAAACTTTTTGATTATAAAAACAAAAGGGCTAAAAATTTTTAAAAAAATTGTTAAAATAAATGATAAAGATAACGCATACCTATCTGATCTTATTAGGGCAATATTTTTAGGTAGAATTTCAGCAAATATCACAATTAATACAGACATAACAATTGTTGAATAAATCACTCCTTCGTCGCCATATATTTTAATTAAAATTGCTGTTGCTAATGCTGAAGCAAGTATATTGACAAAGTTATTACCAACTAAAATAGAACTTATAAGATCATTTTTTTTTTCTATTAATTTTAAAACTCTTAAAGCATTTTTATCACCTTTGTTTGCTAATTTATAAATTTTGCTTCTTCTGACAGAAGTTAAAGATGTTTCTGATCCTGAAAGTACAGCTGAAATTATTACAAGAAGCAAAATATATAATACAGAAATATAATTAAATGTGTCCATTTTATTTTATAAGTGGAAAAAAGCTTTTATTTAAATCTGTTTTTTTAATTACAGCTTTACCAATATTTTTTAATAAAATTAAATTTATTTCGTTACCTTTAAATTTTTTATCTTTTTTCATAATTTTTAAAAAAGTTCCAATATTTTTTTTATTTAGGAAATTATTATACTTGTAGTTCAAATTATTTGCTTTATAAAAATTTATAACTCTATTAAAGTCTTTAAAACTTAATAGTTTATAGTTTAAAGATATTTTACAAGCAACAATCATTCCAATCAGCACAGCTTCACCATGGTTGATCTTTGATGAATAATTAAACTTAGTTTCCAAAGCGTGTGCAAAAGTATGACCAAAATTTAATATTGCTCTAATGTTTTTTTCATTTTCATCTTTTTTAACTATTATTGATTTACAATTACAACTTTCTAAGACCGCTTTTTGGATTATTGACAAATTTCTTTCTTTTAATATTTGGTGTGAGTTTTTTTCTAACCATGCAAAAAATTTAGAATTCATAATTAGTGAATATTTTAAAATTTCAGCAAATCCAGAAACAAATTCTCTGCTTGGAAGTGTAGTTAGAGTACTTAAATCTATCAGTACAAAGTCAGGCTGCGAAAATGTACCAATTAAATTTTTTCCATATTTATTATTTATTCCAGTTTTTCCACCGATAGATGAGTCCACCTGAGCTAATAATGATGTTGGTACTTGAATAAATCTAATACCTCTTTTAAAAATACTTGAAACAAAACCTGACAGGTCACCTACCACACCTCCCCCAAGGGAAATGATTAGATCATCTCTTGTAAAATTATTTTTTGAAAGATAATCAGTAATTTTTATTGTATTATTAATATGTTTAGATTTTTCACCATCATTAATATTTAAAATTGTAAAATTTAAATTTTTTGAGAAGGATTTTTTTATAATTAATTTATATATTTGAGGAATTTTTTTAGTTGATACTAATAAAATTCTTTTAACATTTGGTAATCTTTTTTTTTGTATTTTACCAATATTCTGCAAAACCCCTTTGCCGATAAATATAGGATATTTTTTTGATTTTGTATTAACTGTAAAAGTGATCATATAAATTTCATTATTTTATTTACTATCTCAGATTTACTTTTGTTTAGAACTTTTATTTTAATATCAGCCTTAATATATGTATCTTTTCTATTATTTATAATCTCACTTATAGATTTGTTTAAATTTTTATAATTGAGTAATGGTCGAATATTGTTAGAAATACTTAAACGGTTAATTAAGATATCTTTATTAACGTCAATCCAAAAAGATTTACCAAATTTTGTAATTATATTTCTAATATTTTTATTCATAAATGCACCACCACCAATTGATACGATTTTTTTCTCCCCATTTATAAACTTCTTACAAATTTTTTCTTCTAATTTTCTAAAAAAAACCTCACCTTTAGTTGAGAAAATATCTTTAATTTTTTTTTTTGATATTTTTTCAATTTCAATATCAGTATCTATAAAATGCAAACCTGTTTTTTTCGCTAATTCCTTACCAATTGAGCTTTTACCAGATCCCATCATACCAACTAGCACTATCGTTTTGGTCATTGCTTTAATTTAAATAATAATTTAATAACACAATTTTGACTAAAATATTTATATACTCATTTTATTAATATGTTTAAGACAAAATTCTTTTTAAAAATAGTGTTTTTCGCAACAGTTATATTTGGTTTTATCTATTTTGTAAATTATATGGATATATCACCAGATACAAAAGAAGTCATAAAAAAAATTAAAAACGATGTTATTATCAAAATTAAATAAATATCTTTATTTTTTTTTTGTTATTATTTTTTTTTCGCATAATGTTTATGCAGAACCAAAAGATATATGGGACAAATCAAAAAAAATTCAAAAAATAGAAAAAAATAATAAAAAGTTAGATAAAGATAAAAGAAATCCTTCGGATTTACCTGAAACAGTCTTTTCAAAGGATAAAAAAATAAATTTAAAAACATCATCAATAAATCAAGCTGAAATATCTGTAGAGGATGAATTAATATTTGGGTTGTACGAACCTGATCAATCCGGAATAGATTTAAATTTTTGGTCTAATTTAAAACAAAAGGATCTATCCAAATCTCTGAATAAAATATTACTAGAAGAAAAACAATTAATTAATCTTAAGAAGCAAATATTTTTTTCTAAAATTAATTTAAATAGTTTTGAGGATGAAGGTAAAGTTTATTTATCATTTATTACAAAGTGGTTAATTAAAAATAAACAAATGCAATTAATAGATAATGTAATTTATCAAAATAGTATTATAAAAAAAGATAAAGAATTACTTGAATTTCTTTTTAATTATTATCTATCAAATTATCAATTAGATAAAGCATGCAGTTACACAAAATTAATGACTTCTGATTTAGATAGTAAAAAATTAGATAAATATAAAATTTTTTGTCACTTACGAAATAAAGAATTTCAAATTGCATTAAGTAAATTAGAGCTTGGAATTGAAAATAAAAGATTTGATAGTTTTTTTATAAAAAAGGTAAATGAAATTACTGGTATAGAAAAAACAAATCAGAAAAATTTTAATAATATTTTAAATGCACATATGACAGTCATATCAAGCAAACAAGATAATGTTGATTATATAAATTTTTCAAAGAATAGTGAACTGAGAAATTATTATTTTAAAAGTAAATTATATAAAAATTTTTTAAATGATAAATTTTTAGAAAATATTGAAGATAATAAACTTAATGACATCATAATATTTCTAGAAAGATCTACAAACGATGATCTTATCGATATTGAAAACTTAACAGCTTTATACAAAAAAGTGACTTTTACAGTTGACGATTTAATAAATCCAAAGACAGCAAGTAAAAAATATCAAAGACCTGTATCACACGCTTTATTATTTCAAGCACTGATACTTTCTCAAGATGATTTTATAAAATATGAGATTTTAAAAGCCTTGAAAAATAAACTTTATTTAAACGGCTTAAATAAGATTGCAGATAAAATTTATTTGAAAGAAATATTAAAAATTAATTCTGATATTGTTTCTAAAGAAGATAAAACATTAATCAAAAATGCTAATAAAACACAAAATAATATTGATGATTTTTTACATAAATCTAATGTAATAAATCTAATAAAGAATAAAAAAGATAAGAATGCTTATAAAAATTTAAAGATATTTTCAAAAAAAATAAAACAAAAAAAATATGTATTAAATCAAAAAGATCTGGCACTTATAAATTTACTTCATAAAAATAAAATTAAACTTCCAGATAATTTTAAAAAAAATATTTATAAAGAAGAATTGTATATTCCAAACAATATTTTTAATTTAATAGATAATAATAAGAAAAATCTTGCTTTACTAAAGACAATAGAATTTACTAATAAATTACAAAGTAAAGAAGATTACTTAAAAAATTTCTTGATAATATTAAAAATATTTGATGAGTTAAAAATGCCGACACTAAAAAAAATATTTGCAGAAAATGAATTAAGCATTACTTAATTTTTTTTTTTCAATTCTTTTTTTGTGTAAAATTGGTTCTGTATAACCGCAAATTTGATTCTTACCCTCAAAAACTAAATCACATGCTGCTTGAAAAGCTATAGATTTTTCTAAGTTTTGGTACATTGGCTCATAGTTTTTATCTTTTGAATTTTGCTGGTCAACAACTTTTGCCATTTTTTTAAATATTTCTAAAACCTTTTCCTTTTTAATTATTTTATGGTGTATCCAATTAGCAATATGCTGTGATGATATTCTTAAAGTTGCTCTATCTTCCATTAGTCCAATATTATTAATGTCAGGTACCTTGGAACATCCTATTCCTTGATCAATCCATCTAACTACATATCCTAAAATACCTTGAACATTATTTTCTATCTCCGAATTGATACTTTCTTTAGACCAATTTTGCCGATCCGAAACTGGTATAGTTAAAATATCCTTTAATTCTGCTCTTTTCCTTTTTGTTAACTCTTTTTGTCTATCGAAAACATTTATCTTATGATAGTGCGTAGCATGTAATGTAGCAGCTGTTGGTGATGGTACCCAAGCACAATTTGCTCCTGCAAGAGGATGAGAAGCTTTCTGATCTAACATGTCTTGCATTTTATCTGGCATTGCCCACATACCTTTTCCAATTTGAGCTTTGCCTGCGAATCCACATTCTAAACCAATATCTACATTCCAGTTTTCATAAGCTAACAACCATTTTGACTTTTTCATATCACCTTTGAATATCATTGGTCCTTTTTCAAAAGATGTATGCATTTCATCTCCAGTTCTGTCTAAAAAACCGGTATTTATAAATACAATTCTATCTTTTACTTTTCTAATACATTCTTTTAAATTTATAGTTGTTCTTCTTTCTTCGTCCATTATCCCAATTTTGATGGTATTGAGTTTTAACTGAAGAATTTCCTCAACTTTAGAAAAAACCTTATTAGCAAATCCTACTTCCTTTGGTCCATGCATTTTAGGTTTAACAATATATATAGAACCTTGCTTTGAATTATTTTTATTTTTTAAATCATGAACTGAACACAAAACAGATATGAAAGCATCTAATATTCCTTCAGGTATTTCTTTTTCATTATTTAATATCACCGAGTTATTTTTCATAAGATGTCCTACATTTCTTATTAGAAGTAGAGACCGTGCTTTTAGATAAATTTTTTTTCCTTCAGGATTAATAATTATTTTATCATTATTTAATTTTCTATTTATAATTTTACCATTCTTATTAATTTTAGCTTCTAACTCATTTTTCATAATTCCAAGCCAATTTCGATAGCATTTAATTTTATCATTAGCATCTACAGCAGCTACGGAGTCTTCTAAATCCATTATTGTAGAAATAGCTGACTCAATTATTACATCTGAAATATTTGCTTTATCAATTTTTCCAATATCGTTTTTTTTATCGATAATAATTTGCACATGAAGATGATTATTTTTTAAAAAAATACTTTCTGGATTTTGGATTGAGCCTGTATATCCTGCAAATTTATTTTTATCAATTAAGTTAGTGACTGTGTTATCATCTAACTTAATATTTAAATTATTTGAAACTACACTTAGCTTAATTACACTGGACCAACTTGACTTTTCTAATTTAAAAATTTGATTTAAAAATTCTCTTCCTTTTTCAATAACTTTTTGGCCTCTCTTAGGATTGTATTTATTACTTTTTTGTAATTCCTTATCAAGTGATACTGCGTCAGTACCATAATAAGCGTCATAAAGACTACCCCATCTTGCATTAGCGGCATTTAAGGCATATCTTGCATTATCAATTGGTACCACTAATTGAGGACCTGCAATTTTGCTAATCTCCTCATCAACGTTTTGAGTATTTATTTTAAAAGTTTCACCTTCATCAACAATGTAATTAATGCTTTTTAAAAAATCTATATAGTCATTTTGATCAAAGCTATCTCTGTTATCCTTAAGCCAATCGTCTATTTTACTCTGTATTTGTAATCTTTCATTTATTAGCTCTTCATTTTCAATTGACAGAAGATTGCAACTTTCAATGAATTTCTGCCAAAAGTCATTAGGTTCAATGTCAGTACCTGGAATTACTTCATTATTTACAAAATTATAGAGATCTTTATTAACTTTTGAGTTCGAAATTTTAATATAATTCATATTGATAGGTTATTTGTCTTTTAAAAAAGCTTAAGTTTGTTAAACCTGGACTGTTTAAAAATCATAGAGCTGGTGATATATATTAATACGCAAATCTAGCAAGATATATAAATGACATACTTAGATTTTGAAAAAGAAATTGAAGAGTTGGATAAAAATTTAGATACATTAAAAAACCCTTATCAAAATGAAGGTATCTCTTCTATAAATAAGGATAAAATAGATAGTTTACAATCTGAAATTGATAAAAAAATTGAAAATTTATATTCAAATCTAAACAGTTGGCAAAAAACTAAGGTGGCTAGACACGAAAATAGACCAAGATCTAACTATTATATTGAAAAAATTTTTACAGAATTTGAAATGATTTCTGGTGATAGATCTTTTGCGGAAGATGAGGCTGTATTAACTGGTTTTGCAAAATTAGACGGCAAATCTGTTTTAGTAATTGGTCAAGAAAAAGGATTTGATACATCTAGTAGAATAAAAAGGAATTTTGGAATGATGAGACCAGAAGGATATAGAAAATGTATTAGATTAATGAAGATCGCAAATAATTTTAAAATACCAATTGTAGTTTTTATTGACACTCCCGGTGCTTTTCCTGGAAAAGGAGCCGAAGAAAGAGGGCAGGCAGAGGATATTGCTTCATCTATCTCGTGTTGCATGTCTCTTGATGTACCAACAATTTCAGTTGTTATAGGCGAAGGTGGCTCAGGAGGAGCTATCGCTTTAGCGAGTTCAAATAAAGTATTTATGTTAGAACATTCTATTTACTCTGTAATATCACCAGAAGGATGCGCCTCAATTCTTTGGAAGGATGTAACTAAGTCAAATGAAGCTGCAGAGGCAATGAAAATTACAGCACAAGATCTTTATAAATTTAATATTATAGACGGGGTAATTAAAGAACCAAAAGGAGGAGCACATAGAGACCCACAAGAATGTGCAAATTCAATTAAAGAATGTCTAAATAAACAATTAGAAATATACTCGAATAACAAAGTCTTAGATATCAAAGAAGAAAGAAAAAATAAGTTTATGAAAATTGGCAAAGATTTACCTAGTGAAATAAATTTTAGCAATTTTAATACTGAAAAAATTAAAACTATTACAAGAAGTAAAAAAATTAAAATCTCATTTTTTATTTTATTGATTTTATTGATCGTTATTTATTTTAATTTAAGCTAGAGCCCCACAACAATGCTTATATTTTTTGCCAGATCCACATGAGCACTTATCATTTCTTGAAAGTTTTGGTATCTCAGTTCTGTTGATTATTTTGATTTTTTCATCTTCCTTTGATAACTCATTTTGAATATTTTCCTCTATATTTAAATTTATATTTGTTAAAAAAACTATAATATTTTCTTTAATTCTTAATAGTAGACCCTGAAATAATTCAAAGCTTTCTTTTTTATATTCATCTATAGGATTTCTCTGACCATAACCACGTAGCCCAATTACTTGGCGCAACTGTTCTAAATATTGTAAATGATTTCTCCATTCAAAATCTAAATTTTGCAAAAATATTTTCTTTTCAATATCCCTATTAACTTTGTCACCAACAAGTTTTATTCTTTCTTTTCTTTTGCTTTGATACTTTTTGCTTAAAGATATTTTTTTTTCATCATTTGGAAGTCCAGCAAAATATTTGAAATCGTTTTCTGTTATTTTTTTTAATAAAAACCTATTTAATTTCGGTATCAAACTTTTATTTGTTAAATCAATATTAACTTGTGTAATATAATCTGAAATTATTTCATTGTTAATTTCGTCAATTATTTTATATATATCACTATCACTTAATATTTTGTATCTTTGTTCGTAAATAACATTTCGTTGATCATTCATTACATCATCAAATTGTAATAAAGTTTTCCTGATTTCAAAATTTCGTGCCTCTACTTTTTGTTGAGCTTTTTCGAGTGCTTTATTGATCCATGGATGATCTAAAGCCTCATTAGGTTTTAAACCAAGTTTTTGAAGCATGTATTCGATTTTTTCTGAGCCGAAAATTCTCATAAGATCGTCTTCTAGACTTAAATAAAATATAGACTTTCCATTATCTCCCTGTCTTCCAGACCTCCCTCTTAATTGATTGTCAATTCTTCGACTTTCGTGTCTTTCTGTTCCAATAACAAATAATCCTCCAGAATTTATAACTTTTTTTTTGTCTTCTTTATGTTTCTGTAAAATATTATCTTTATGTATGGGATCTATACCCTCCAATTTTTTATCTAGATTACCACCAAGTTGAATATCTGTACCTCTTCCTGCCATGTTAGTAGCAATAGTGATTGAGCCTGGTTCTCCAGCTTTGGAAATTATTTTTGCTTCCTTTTCATGATGTTTGGCGTTTAACACGCTATGATCAATTTTTTTTGATTTTAAAATTTTAGAAATTTTTTCTGACTTATCAATACTTGTTGTACCCACAAGAATTGGTTGAAGTTTTTTGTTGGCCTGAATGATATCTTCTAAAATTGCATTATTCTTCTCTTTTTCTGATCTATAAATTTGATCATTTAGATCTTTTCTTATCATTTTTTGATTAGTTGGTATTTCAACAACATCCAGTTTGTATATATCAAAAAATTCTTCTGCTTCAGTTATAGCTGTCCCAGTCATTCCAGAAAGTTTTTTATATAATCTAAAATAATTTTGATAAGTTATAGAAGCAAATGTTTGATTTTCTTTTTGAATTGTAACTCCTTCCTTTGCCTCTATTGCTTGATGTAATCCATCTGAGTATCTTCTTCCTTCTAATACTCTTCCTGTGAATTCATCAATGATTTCAACCTTGTTATCTCTAACAATATAATCTTTATCTTTTATAAATATTAAGTTCGCTTTTAGTGATTGGTTAATATGATGTACTAATGACAAATTTCTTGGATCATAAAAACCTTCACCCTTGAGTTTATTTTCTGATTTAAGTTTTTTTTCTACTTGATCAATTCCCTTTTCTGTTAAATTTACATTTCTATCCTTTTCATCTAACTGATAGTGTTCAGGATCAAGGCTCTTAACTATTTGAGTACATAGGAAATACTGATTAGAATTGTCATCGCTTGGGCCTGATATAATTAGTGGAGTTCGAGCTTCATCAATTAATATACTGTCAACCTCGTCAACAATACAAAAATTAAATTCATTTTGCACCATTTCATTTAAAGATAATTTCATATTGTCTCTTAAATAATCAAATGCAAACTCATTATTTGTTCCATAAATAATGTCACAATCATAAATAATTTTTCTATTTTCATCTGAAATATCATTTGTAAGGCATCCAACTTTAAGATTTAAAAAGTTAAATATTTGGCCCATCCACTTTGAATCTCTTTCGGCCAGATAATCATTTACGGTTACAATGTGTACACCTTTATTTTGTAGCGCATTAAGATAAGCTGCCAATGTTGCAACTAAAGTTTTACCCTCGCCAGTCTTCATCTCCGCAATTTTACCCTGGTGCAGACAAATGCCACCAATTAATTGAACATCAAAATGTCTCTGACCTATTGTTCTTTTCGATGCTTCTCTTACAGCGGCAAATGCTTCAGGCAATATATCATCTAATTTTTTACCATTACGGATTTCTTTTTTAAAATATGCTGTTTTAGCTTTTAAATCAGAGTCGTTTAAATTCTCAAATTCTTTTTCGAGTTTATTGATTTGATCAATTATAGGTTTAATTTCAGCTAATTTTCTTTCATTAGTAGATCCAAATAATTTTTTTAAAAACTTTAGTTTTTTAAGCATTTTTTAATTTGTAATAGTAAAAAGTGTATTTCTATCTTATAAACCAGCAAATTATCAATTATTAAAATGGAAAATAAAATAGATTTATTCAAAAATGATAATCCTGAGGTCAAATTATCAGATTTTCCTGATATGCCGGATATACAAGGCCTCAAATTATCGTCTACCAATGCAAATTTATATGAAAATCAAAACAGAGATGATTTAACTTTGTTCAGCTTTGATTGTGATCCAATCTATTCTGTCGTTTTTACAAAATCTAAAATTTGTTCACAATGTATTATTTGGAATAGAAAAAACACATCCAAAAAATTAAAGGGTATTTTTATTAATACTCAAAATGCTAATACATTAAATGGAAAGCAGGGTTATGACTCTATTAAAGACATTGCAAAAAAGCTTTCTCAAAAGCTTAATTGCAAAACCAAGGAATTGTTATTTGCTTCAACAGGTATTATTGGAGAAAAATTTCCCATAGAAAAAATAAATGTAAAAATTGATGAATTAGTTAAAAATTTAGGAGATACTAATAAATTAAGATGGGTTAAATCTGCCAGAGCTATAATGACAACAGACACAATACCAAAAATGACTTATTCATCATTTAAAATTAATAATCACGACTGTACAATATCTGGCATTGCCAAGGGATCTGGTATGATTTTTCCTAAAATGGGTACAATGTTAAGTTTCATTTTTTCTGATATTAAAATCTCACAAAAACTACTAGACAAAGCAGTTAAAGAAAATATTGCTACAACTTTCAATTCTATTAGTGTGGATGGGGATACATCAACAAATGATATGGTAGTAGTATTGTCTACACAAAAAGGAACTAACAGATTAATAAACAAATATAAAAGTAAAGATTATGAAATTTTTAAAAAAAATTTGAAAGAAGTTATGCTAAATTTATCTAAACAGATCGTGATGGATGGCGAAGGTGCAAAAAAATTTATAGAAATTGTTATTTCAAATGCAAAGACAGAAAAATCTGCGAAAAATGTTGCCTTCTCAATTGCGAATTCTCAATTAGTAAAAACTGCAATAGCTGGCGAAGATCCCAATTGGGGGAGAATTCTGATGGCTGTCGGAAAATGTGATGAAAATTTAAAATTAGAGAAATTAAAATTATCAATTGGAAATCAACTAATTTATTCAGGCGGTAAAATTAATGCTAAGTACAATGAGGAAATCATGAGGAATTACATGAAAAATCATACAATTAAAATTGAAATTTCATTAAATTCCGGAACAAAGTCATTTAAAGCATATACGTGTGACCTTACGCATGATTACATTTCTATTAATGCTAATTATAGAAATTAAATGAATAAAGTTTGCAAATATTTAATCTTGTTTGTTGCGTTTTTATATCTTAACAATTGCTCTACAATGAATTTAGAAGATTATAAAAATAACAATCCGAAATTGGTTTTAGAAAACTTTTTTTCTGGCAAAACTGTAGCAAGAGGGGTTTTTGAAGATAGATTTGGTAATATAAAAAAATACTTTAAAGTAGATATAATTGGTACCTGGGATGGAAAAACATTAATACTTGAAGAAAATTTTATTTATAATGATGGTTCCAAAGAATTTAGAAAATGGACAATTAATAAAGATATTAAAAAATTAAATCATTATTCAGGTTTTGCAGATGGTGTAATTGGGTTAGCTAACGGATCTACTAGTGGTAATGCATTTAATTGGAAATATAAATTTAAACTTAAAGTAGGAAATAAATTTTATAAAGTAGATTTTGATGATTGGATGTTTTTACAAGAAGAAAACTACTTAATTAATATCGCACAAGTAAAAAAATTTGGAATTACATTAGGTAAAGTCATATTATTTTTTGAAAAAATATCTTAAATTGATCTTGTAATTATATAATTATTTCATATCTTATTATTAAATATGATTAAATATAATTTAAAGTGCGCGTGCGGTAAATTCTTTGAAAGTTGGTTTTCAAGTTCAAAAGAATATGAAAAATTAGAAAATAATAAAATGCTAAATTGTATTTGCGGTAAATCAACCAATGTTTCAAAAGCATTAATGTCTCCTCAGGTGAAAACAAATACAAAGACAGGTGAAGCAGCAAAGCAAATAGAATTTTATAAAAATTTACAAAAAAAAATTAGAGAACTAAATAATTTCGTAAAAGAAAATGCGGAATACGTTGGCAATAATTTTGTATCTGAAGCAAGATCTATTCATTATGATAAAAAAAATATCAGAAATATTTACGGTAGCGCAACAGAAGAAGAAACACAGGAATTAAGAGAAGAGGGTATTGAAGTAAACACAATTCCTTGGGTAAATAAAAACAATAATTAATTTTTTTTGAAATAACAGATATAGTTGACATCAACATCCTTACTTAAATTCCAACTATTGTAAAAAGGATTGTAAGTTACACCCGTTATTTTTTTATAATTTAGCGATAAATTAGAAATTGTGTCAATCATATGTGTAGGTTTAACAAATTTTTTCCAATCATGAGTACCAATGGGTAGCCATCTCAAAATATATTCAGCACCAATTATAGCTAACAAGTATGATTTTATTGTTTGATTGATTGTAGCAAAAAAAATTAATCCATTTTTATTTAATAAATTTACGCAGCTTTGATAAAACAATTTTAAATTATCTACATGCTCAACAATCTCCATACATAATATAACATCATATTTATCTGAAATTTTTTCAGGTCTAGTACAGACATAATTTATATTTAAATTACTTTTATTAGAATGTATTTTTGCAACAGCTATATTTTTTTCAGAGGCGTCAATACCTGTTACATCTGCACCTAATCTTGAAAAAGGTTCACACAATAATCCTCCTCCACATCCTACATCTAATATTTTTAATTTTTTAAATGAATTAGGAGTACCTAAGTCGATGTTAAAATTATTAGATATTTCTTTGATTAAATACTCTTGTCTAATTGGATTAAATTTATGCAAAGGTGCAAATTTTCCATTAGGATTCCACCATTCATCTGCAAGTTTTGAAAATTTTCTTATTTCTTCTTTATTAACAGTATTTTTATTATCCATTGGTTATGACTTAGTATTGTTTAAATCCTTTCTCAAGAGTATTTATGTATCAAAAAAAAAATAAATTATGAGTATTATTGTTATGAAATTTGGGGGTACGTCAGTCGGTGATATCGAACGAATTAAGAATATTGCTCAAATTATAAAAAAAAGCCAAAGTAATGGAAATAAAATTGTAGCAGTAGTCTCAGCAATGTCTGGCGTCACAAATGACTTATTAAAAAAAGCTAATGAAATTTCGAGCAACTTCAGTGATGAAGAACTTGATTTATTATTATCTACTGGTGAACAGGTTACATCTGCATTATTATCAGGAGCATTACTTGATTTAAAAATAAATTCAAAATCTTTAATGAGTTGGCAAATACCAATAGTAACACAAGGCGATCACAAAAATAGTAGAATTATTTTTGTAAATACTAAAAAAATAAAAAAATTTCTTGATCAAAACTATGTTGTGGTAATTCCTGGCTTTCAGGGAATTAGTGAAAATATGAATATTAGTACAATTGGGAGAGGCGGTTCAGATGCAACAGCTGTAGCTTTAGCAAAGTGTTTGAACGCTCAGCATTGTGAAATTTACACAGATGTTGATGGAGTATTTACTACTAATCCCGAGATAAATGTAAAAGCAAAAAAAATTGATAAAATCTCTTATGAAGAGATGTTAGAGATGGCATCTTTAGGTGCAAAAGTAATGCAAAGTTCATCTGTGCAATCTGCAATGCTAAATGAGATAGAAGTTTATGTAAAATCAAGTTTTAAAGATGTTAAAGGAACTAAAATTTTAAATCAAAATAAAATTTCTTATGATAAGGTTATCACAGGTATTGCATATACATTAGATGACTCTAAAATTACCTTACAGGGTGTAAAAGATAAGCCTGGAGTTGCATCAAGTATATTTAAACCGTTATATGAAAAGAATATAATTGTAGATATGATTGTACAAAATATCTCAGCAGATAATTTAAAAACAGATGTTACGTTTACTGTAAAAAGAAGTGATTTTAATAAAACTATAGATATAATGAATACTTTAAAATCTGATCTTAATTTTGAAAAATTAATATCCAATAATAAGGTTTCAAAACTATCAGTTATTGGAGCAGGCATGATTACTTTTCCAGGTGTGGCTTATAAAATGTTTGATGCGCTTTCGAAAAAAAATATAAATATTTTAGCGATTACCACATCAGAAATTAAAATATCAGTTTTAATAGATGAAATTAATATTCAAAATGCTGTGAGTACACTTCATAATGTATTTGATTTGGATCAATAATGAATAATTTAAGACCTTTTAGAAATATCAAAAGAAGAAAAACAAAAAAAATATTTGTAGGTAAAGTAGCAGTTGGTGGCGATAGTCCTATCTCAGTTCAATCAATGACCAATACTTTAACTACTGATGTAACTGGTACAATAAAACAAATTAACGAATTAGAAGAAGCTGGTGCCGATATTGTAAGAATATCTTGTCCAGATAAGGACTCTACAAACGCATTAAAAGAAATTGTAAACAAAATTAAAGTTCCAGTAGTTGCGGATATTCATTTTCATTATAAAAGAGCAATAGAGGCCGCAAAATCAGGTGCTTCATGTTTGAGAATTAACCCTGGCAACATTGGATCAAAAGATAGAGTTAAAGAGGTAATTAAAGCTGCTAATGATTATAATTGCTCTATAAGGATTGGTGTTAATGGAGGATCATTAGAAAAAAATATTTTAGAAAAATATAAAGAGCCTTGTCCTGAAGCACTTGTTGAAAGCGCATTAAATAATATTAAAATTTTAGAAGATAATAATTTTTTTAATTTTAAAATTAGTGTAAAAGCTTCAGATATATTTCTTGCTGTAAATTCTTACAGACAACTAGCAAAAATTTGTGATTATCCTTTACATCTAGGTATAACAGAAGCTGGTGGATATTTTCCAGGAACTGTCAAATCGTCAATAGGTTTAGGATTATTACTAATGGAGGGAATAGGAGATACTATAAGGGTATCTTTATCTGCAAACCCGGTTGAAGAAATCAAAGCAGGTCTAGAAATTTTAAAAAGCTTAAGTTTAAAAAATAGAGGTGTCAAAATTATCTCTTGTCCATCATGTGCAAGACAAGCTTTTGAAGTTATAAAAACAGTCGAGATTTTGGAAAAAAGATTATCACATATTAAAGAACCCATGACATTATCTATCATAGGATGTGTAGTTAATGGTCCGGGGGAGGCGTCTCAAACCGATATAGGTCTTACAGGTGGAGGAAAAGGTAGTAATATGATATATTTATCTGGTATTCAGGATCATAAAATACCGTCTGAAAAAATTATAGACCACATAGTCAAACTAGTAGAAAAAAAAGCAGAAGAAATTAAAAAAGCTTAAAATGATCCCACTCGAGAAAGTACATAATATTGTGTCAAGATACAGCAAACTTGAAGAACTCTTATCAAAATCAGATATTGATAAGAAGGAATTTGTAAAAAATTCTAAAGAGTACGCTTCAATAGGTACGATAATTAGTGAGGCAAGACAGTATCAAAAAATAATTAAAGATAAATTTGAATTAAAAAAGATTGTTGACGATAAAACTTCTGATAAAGATATTAAGGAAATTGCAGAAAAAGAATTACAAGATATAAAAAAACAAGAAATAGATTTAGAAAAAAAAATAAAATTTTTTATGCTTCCAAAAGATGAAGCTGATGAAAAAAATGCTATTATAGAAATAAGAGCTGGAACAGGGGGGTTGGAAGCATCGTTGTTCGCTTCTGACTTATTTTCAATGTACCAGAAGGTTTCGTCAAAAAATAATTGGAATATAGAAATTTTAAACACCTCTCAAAGCGATGCAGGGGGATTTAAAGAAATAATCTTTTTAGTTAATGGCAAAAATGTATTCTCCAAACTCAAATTTGAGTCTGGCGTTCACAGGGTACAAAGAGTTCCTGATACAGAAACACAAGGTAGAGTTCACACGTCAGCTGCTACAGTTGCAGTTCTACCTGAGGCAGAAGAGGTAGACGTTAAAATAGACGATAATGACTTAAGAATTGACGTTTTTAGATCAAGTGGTCCGGGAGGACAATCAGTTAATACCACTGATAGTGCAGTTAGGATTACTCATTTACCTACCGGTATTGTTATTTCTCAACAAGATGAAAAATCTCAACATAAAAACAAAGCTAAAGCATTAAAAATACTTAGATCTAAATTATACGATTATGAAAGATCCCGATTAGAAAAAGAAAGAGCGCATACTAGAAAAAGTCAAATAGGATCAGGTGATAGATCTGAAAGAATTAGAACTTACAACTTTCCACAAGGTCGCGTAACAGATCATAGAATAAATTTAACATTACATAAATTAAATGAGTTCTTATCAGGTGATATTTTTGAGGAAATTTCTGATCAATTACAAATACAATTTCAAGAGGAGTTATTAAAAACAGTGGAATGATAAGTGTTATTTCAGCAATAAACTGTGGAGCAAAAAGATTAATTAGAACTTCAAATACTCCTAAACTTGATTCAGAAATTTTATTAAGTTCAGTATTAAAAAAAACGAGAATGGAACTGATAGCTTTTGACCATTCAAATTTAACAAGAAACCAAATTTTACAATTCAGTTCTTATTTATGTAGAAGAGAAAAATATGAACCCATATCATATATACTAAATTATAAAGAGTTTTGGAGTAAAAAAATAATTATAAATAAAAACACATTAATCCCTAGACCAGAGACAGAAGTTTTAGTGGAAATGGCATTAAATAAACACAAAGGCAAAGAAAAATTAAGATTTCTTGATTTAGGTATTGGAACTGGATGTATTTCAATATCTATTTTATCAGAAATAAAAAAAGCCTCTGGAGTTGGCGTTGATATTTGTCCAAAAGCACTTGCAATTTGCAGACAAAATTTAAATGAAAATAAGTTAAATAATAGAATAAAATTACTGAGACGTGATATAAGAAAAAATAGTTTTAATGAGGTATTTGACTTAATAATATCTAATCCACCTTATTTAAGAGAAAAAGAATTTATTAATATTAATAAATCAATAAAACTATACGAACCAAAGAAATCCCTAGTATCTGATAATATGGATGGTTTAAAGTATATAAATTATATAATTAGGAATTATCAAAAAAATTTAAAAGTAAACGGTATTTTAGCAGTGGAAATAGGCAATTATCAATTCAAAAAAGTCTTTAAAATGTTAAATAAATATAAATTTCGAGTAATAAAATCATTTAAATTAGTAAATAATGATATACGTTGCATAATAGCAACAAAAATATAAAATATTCTTTTGACTTTTAAAATATTCTATGCTCTTTAGCATCTTTCTAACTAAAATTATAAATAATTTAAAAAATAATATAATCTAAATGCCAGGTTTCGACAGAAGACAAAGATCACGTAATTCATCAAGAAGAAGTGGAAGAAGATTTCACTCTAGCGCTAGAAATGGATCACAAGTTATAAACTTAAACTCAACGACTAATTCATTTAATAGAGGATCAAGACGATCGAACGGAAACGCAACTAAGTTATATGAAAAATATTCAAAACTAGCTTCAGAAGCACTAGCTACTGGAGACAAGATTTTAGCAGAAAGTTATTTTCAACATGCTGACCATTTTGCAAGGATAATGCCAGATACAAAAAATAATGATGATCAATCTCAAGAAAATAATTTAGAAAAAAATAATACAAGTTCAGATAAAAGCGAGAATAAATCAAACGAAACTATATAAAATTAGTTACTTACCAAACTTGATCTCATAACATCTATTTTAATTCGAGCGACTTCAAAGTTTTCTCTATCAATTCCTTTTAAAATTCTACCAGAAGGTAGTTTTAATCTTTGAGAATTAACACGTTTATTTCTTATTAACACCTCATAGTGCAAATGAGGTCCAGTCGATCTACCAGTAGATCCAACGTAGCCTATAATTTGACCTTGTCTTACTTTTTTTCCTACCTTAACTCCTCTACCAAATTTACTTAAGTGAGCATAAGCGGTTTTGTATGTAGAGTTATGTCTAATTCTAATATATTTTCCGTATGCACCGAACCAACTTGCTCTTTCGACCACACCAGATCCCGATGCCATTATTGGCGTACCTCTTCTTGCAGCAAAGTCGGTCCCCTTATGCATTTTATTGTAACCAAGTATAGGGTGTTTTCTCATACCAAATTTTGATGATAGTCTTGCTCCGTTTATTGGAGTTTTCATTAATGCTTTTTCAACACTTTTTCCGTCCGGGAAAAAATACCCATCACGATTATTCTTATCTTTAAAATAATACAAAGAATATTCTTTCCCATCATTTTTCATATAGGCATAAATAATTTTACCATTTTTTTGTAGCTCACCATCATCATCAACATATTGTTCATATACAATTTGAAAAATATCATTTTTTCTAATATCTCTTTGAAAATCTATCTCAAAACCAAATACTCGTGCAAACTCAACAATCACCTCATCATCAATTTGAGACTTTTTGGCAGAATGATAAAGACTTTTTGAAATTAATCCTTCAGCAAGGTGATTTTTTTTGTACAATACTTTTTCAATCTTTTTTATTACAAATACATCACTTTCTTTAATTAAGTGAACTGTGTTTATATTATCTAATTGAATTGTTAATCTTTCAATCGAATTTTCCTTATCATTTTTTCTAGATGTAACTATCTCGAATACTTGATTAATTTTAATTTTTTTTAGATTTAAGTATTTGCTTAGCTCACTTAATACACTTGATACTTCTTCTTTATTTATTTTTTTATTTAGTAAAATTTTTTCTAGGGTTTGTGTTCTTTTAATATTAACGACTGATTTTGAATTATTTGACTCGTTAAAAAAAAATTCACTAAGGTTTGATGTTTTTTCCAGTATTACATGGTCATTATTTACCAATTCTAAATTTGTGAATTTATAGTTTGAAATTATTAATGTTAAAGCAGCAGATAAAAAAATTATAATTATTGAATATATGGTTATTTTCGGTAAATTTTGCCTGTATTTAGTGCTAATCATATATATTTCATCTATTATCAATTAATAGTTGTTAATACCCTTATTGGGTCAAAAAATACAATAAATTTAAGCTTTTTTGAATAGCATTAATCTTGACTTGAGATGATTTTATTAATATTTATCGACTTCCTTGCGCTGATTAATTTTTATTATTTAGGCGAAAGTTAACAAAATAAACAAGACTGAAAAAAGCCCTTAAATAAGGTTTTTTGCAGTTTTTGTTGAGCTCTAGAAAAAGTAAAATTAGAAGAGAAGCGTGGACGGTTATATTTGTAAACTAAATTTGTCGTACACGCTAATTAAACTTATACAAATAGTAATTTGTACAAGAAGTGTATTTATACACTTAAGCTTGTGTACGCCGTTATTAAACTTGAGAGTTTGATCATGGCTCAGAACGTACGCTGGCGGCACGCCTAACACATGCAAGTCGAACGAGGTAGCAATACCAAGTGGCAGACGGGTGCGTAACATGTGGGAATCTGCCTTTTGGTTCGGAACAACACGGGGAAACCTGTGCTAATACCGGATAAGTCCTAACGGAGAAAGTTTTAACGCCGAAAGATGAGCCCGCATTTGATTAGCTTGTTGGTGAGGTAAAAGCTCACCAAGGCAATGATCAATAGCTGATTTGAGAGGATGATCAGCCACACTGGGACTGAGACACGGCCCAGACTCCTACGGGAGGCAGCAGTGGGGAATCTTGCACAATGGAGGAAACTCTGATGCAGCGATGCCGCGTGAGTGAAGAAGGCCTTTGGGTTGTAAAGCTCTTTTGTCGGGAAAGATAATGACTGTACCCGAAGAATAAGGTCCGGCTAACTTCGTGCCAGCAGCCGCGGTAATACGAAGGGACCTAGCGTAGTTCGGAATTACTGGGCGTAAAGCGCGCGTAGGCGGTTATGTAAGTTAATTGTGAAAGCCCAAAGCTCAACTTTGGAACTGCAATTAAAACTATTTAGCTAGAGTTTGATAGAGGAAAGCGGAATACATAGTGTAGAGGTGAAATTCGTAGATATTATGTAGAACACCAGTTGCGAAGGCGGCTTTCTGGATCATTACTGACGCTGAGGTGCGAAAGTATGGGTAGCGAAGAGGATTAGATACCCTCGTAGTCCATACTGTAAACAATGATTGTTAGATGTAAGAAATTTATTTTTTGTATCACAGCTAACGCGTTAAACAATCCGCCTGGGGAGTACGACCGCAAGGTTAAAACTCAAATGAATTGACGGGGACCCGCACAAGCGGTGGAGCATGTGGTTTAATTCGAAGCAACGCGCAGAACCTTACCAACACTTGACATGTTCGTCGCGAGAATAAGAAATTATTCTTTTCGGTTCGGCCGGACGAAACACAGGTGCTGCATGGCTGTCGTCAGCTCGTGTCGTGAGATGTTGGGTTAAGTCCCGCAACGAGCGCAACCCTTACTTTTA
>Ga0160422_10000203_pt1 | contig 34923 bp, 31 predicted proteins | sample Fk160mmetaG_FD_108192 | JGI IMG/M metagenome (GOLD analysis project Ga0160422, IMG submission 108192) | Marine microbial communities from the Central Pacific Ocean - Fk160115 60m metaG | ecosystem: Environmental > Aquatic > Marine > Oceanic > Photic zone | place: The Central Pacific Ocean...
CTCCGCGGGTTCAAGGTAGCGACTGAGGTCATGGGCAAGGCTCTCACCGTCATAACAGGCGTAGGTGGGTCGGCCCAGCGATTTTCCGAAGGCATCATGCAGGGCGAGGTCGATGAGTGAGGCGCAGACCAAAGCGGCCAACCAGGGCATCGGTTCACGCCCTTTCCTTTCAAAGGCGTTGTAAGCATCGAGTCTTTTGGGCAGGTCTTCGAAAACCAGATCGTGGCCAAGCTCCAAGGCATCCCCTTCGCGTTCCCAATCCGTCCATGCCGCAACCAAAGACTCGGAAAAAGCCATCAGGGCTTCGTGACGTTCCGCATAGGAAAGAGCCGAAGGCCAAACCCACTGCACGCTCAAGGGGGTCTCGCCCCAACCCGTAACTCCGGAACCGGAGTTCCCGCGAGCTTCCAATCGAATGCGCGAACAGGTCACGGAGGTGAGCGTCTCCGTTCCGAACTTCAAGGGTACCCGGGTTTCCACGGGTACGAATTGATGAGTGATGGATCCGATGAGCATGTCGATTCTCTTGTTTGGGTCGAAGATCGAATGGTTTCAGAAATGGTATCGGAGTCAATCGCGTATGGAGAATGGAATTTCCTTTTCATTTCACCTTTCTGTGCAAGGATGTATTCCATGGAAGGTGACTTGATCGGAGTGTTTGCCCTGCTTGTGGGCTTGGAGCTGATTCTTGGCGTGGACAACGTTTTGGTGATTGCCATTTTGGTTTCCCGTTTGCCCGAGGAAAAAAGGGCATTCTCAAGGAATCTTGGATTGGGCTTGGCTCTGGTGATGCGCATTCTCATGGTCATCGGTGGGCTTCGGCTCGTGCAATTGACCGAGCCGGCGTGGGCGAACGGACCGGACTGGTTTCAGTTCTCCTGGCGAGACCTCGCCTTGCTGGCGGGTGGCCTGTTTCTGATTTGGAAAGCGGTCAAGGAGATTCATGCCACCGTGGAACTGACTCACGAGGAAAGCGCGGCGAAGGGAGGGCACGGTTTTGCCAGCATCATCTCGCAAATCGTCATTCTGGACGTGGTCTTTTCCCTGGACTCGGTGATCACTGCAGTGGGCTTGACCAGCAACCGCTGGGTCATCATCACCGCGGTCATTCTCTCCTTCGTGGTGATTCTCTTCTTCGCAAAACCCATCGGCGATTTCATTCTCAAGCATGCGGCTCTCAAAATCCTCGCTCTTGCCTTTCTGATCGTAATCGGTGTGACCATCTTTCTCGAGGGAATCGGAAAGGAAGTGGAAAAGGAACTGATCTACGTGCCCATGGGATTTGCCTTGGGCATTGAGATTCTCCAAATGCGCTACAAGCGGAACCTATCCAAAAAGAAGGAGTGAGCCCACTCGACCGACTCAAGGGAATTCCCGTACTTCCCATTCTCAACGGGATCGGTCCATGCGATCCGCTGAGGATTGCGGAGGCTTTGATGGAAGGAGGGCTCGGCGCTCTTGAAATCACCTTACGCGAAGAAGGAGCCCAGAACGCTCTCTGCGCAATCAGAAAGGAGTTCCCCGGTCTTCTGCTGGGAGCAGGAAGCCTCTTCGAAACCGAACAGGTTGAATGGGCTGCGGACCAAGGACTCGATTTCGGAGTGTCTCCGGGTTGGCAGCCTGAGCTTTGGGAAAAGGCCCAAGAGAATGACTTCATCTATTTCCCTGGCGTTCTGACCCCGACCGAATTATCCGGCGTTCTCGGCAGCGGTTGCCGGACCGTCAAAATCTTTCCCATCGAACCGGTGGGCGGACTGGCCTACTTTCGGTCCCTGACCGCTCCTTTTCAAAAATTCCCCGTCCACTACCTGCCCACGGGGGGAGTTGGAGAAGCGCAGGTCTCCTCGTATTTGGCCGAGAAAGGCGTAATCAGTGTCGGAGGCTCATGGATCACTCCGAAGGACGTGATTTTCAATGAGGATTACCCGGCCATGAAGAGGCTTGCCCAACGGGCGATGAAGCTTCTTCATCACGATTTATGAAAGGTTCTCTCTACCCCATCCTCTTTGCGATCGTTCTACTTTCACGGACCGCTTCCCTGCTGGGAATCAATCCGGAAAACCGGACGCAACGAGGTTCTCTTGAAAATTCGAGGTTTGCATTCGAACATTCGAAAAAAGGTCGGGTCGCGTTCATGGGAGGCTCCATCACCGAGATGAACGGATACCGACCGATGATGATGGATTGGTTGCAGAACAAATTCCCCCAAACCGAATTTGAGTTCGTGAATGCGGGCATTTCCTCCACCTGTTCGACCACGGGAGCCTTCCGCTTGGAACGGGACGTCCTTTCCAAGGGCCCCATCGACTTGCTCTTTCTCGAGTTTGCGGTCAATGACGACCAAGATGCCCGGCATTCCCACGAGGGTTGTATCCTGGGGATGGAAGGCATAATCCGTAACTTTCGCAGCACCTACCCGAAGGGAGACCTCGTTGTGACCTACTTCGTGAACCCGGGCATGCTCGAGCAATTGCGCAAGGGGAAGACTCCCCTACCCATGGATGCCCACGAGAGGGTTCTTGAAAAATACCAGGTTTCCCGAGTGCATCTGGCCAGGGAACTGGCGGAAAGGATCGAAGAAGGCTCCTTCACCTGGGAGGAATTCGGAGGAACCCATCCGAAACCTCCGGGTAACCGGCTTTGCGCGGACATCCATGCCGAGCTTCTTGGCAAAGCATGGGACCGCCCCTTGGCAAAGCGGGCTCTGGACCACCCTCTGCCGAAGAATCCTCTCAAATCCAACAGTTTCTTCAATGGCCGTTTTCTTTCGCCCGGACAAGTTCAACTCGCCCAAGGTTGGAACTTTTCCGAACCGGACTGGGAGACCATCCCCGGCTCCAAACGAAAACGGTACTTGGATCGAGCCCTGTTGCACGCGGACAGCTCCGCCAAGCCCCTTACGGTATCCTTTTCGGGGCGGGCTTTCGGCGTCTTTGTCGTTGGCGGACCGGATGCGGGTAAGCTCGCCTACGAGGTCGATGGCAAGCGGAAGGGAGTGGTTAATTTGTATCGCCATTTCAGTAAAAATCTTCATTATCCATTCAGTGTCACGCTCGCGCATGACTTGCCCGCCGGCCAACACCAAATAACCTTAACCCCAATGGCTTTTGAAAACAGAGATTCGGTTCGGATTCTCGAATTTTGCCTCAACTGATTCATGAGTGAAAACCCCTTCATCCACCCGGGACAAAACCCGGATTGGTCCAAACTGACTCCGGATCACATACGAACGGACCTGACCCTGTGCTTGGAGCAAGCCGAGGAGAATCTGAAAGCCATCCGTTCCCTATCCGCGGATGAAACTACGTTCGAAAACACCGTAAAGGGACTGGAGAGAGCCGCGGATCAACTGCACAAGTCCTGGGCTCTGGTAACTCATTTGGATGCCGTCTGCAATTCTCCGGAACTTCGCGAGGCCCACAATGAAATGCTCCCAGCAGTGAGCGCGTTCGGGGCCAAGATTTCATTGGATCCCGACTTATGGAAGGCCTTGAAGGCCTACTCGGAAAAGGAAGAGGTGCAGTCCCTACCCGACATTGACCGTAGACTGCTCGAGGAGACCGTGCTCGACTTCAAGGAAGCCGGCGCTGATCTTCCCGAGGAAAAAAGAAACCGTTTGGAGGAAATTTCCAGCGAATTGGCCAAGCTCACCCAGAATTTCTCCGAAAACGTGCTGGATGCCACGAATGCCTGGCACCTGACGGTGGAGGACGAAACCAAGCTCAAGGGATTGCCGGACACTGCAAAAGCGGCGGCACGGCAGACCGCTTTGGAAAAGTTGGGGGAAGAGAAGGGAGCGAATGCATGGGTTTTCACTCTTCATACGCCATCCATGCTTCCGGTTTTGCAATATGCCGAGGATGAGGAAATCCGCAGGGAAATTTGGGCTGCGAGCGACCGTTTGTGCGTCGAAGAGCCTCACCAAAACGAATCCTTGGTGGAAAGCATCATCCGCCTGCGTCAGGAGAAGGCCGACCTGCTTGGCAAAGCGGACTTTTCGGACGTCGTTTTGGGCAGAAGAATGGCTCAATCCGGAGCCAAGGCCGATGAATTCGTTACCGAACTGATGGAAAAGTCCCTGCCCTTCTTCAACCGCGAGAATCAGGAACTGGAAAGCTACAAAGCCGAAAACACCGGTGAGCCATCTGATTTGCTGGAGCCGTGGGAAGTCGGATTTTGGTCGGAAAAGCTGAAAAAGGAGAGATACGACTTTGATGATGAGGATCTGCGGCCTTACTTCCCCATTCAATCCGTATTAAGCGGACTTTTCGAACTGTCCTCCCAAATCTTCGGGCTAAAGATCGTGGAGCGCTCCACTTCCTACGGAGAAGAGATCGATTCGGTCGAGGGAGCCACGGGCGAACCCGTGCCGGTTTGGCATCCGGAGGTCCGCTTTTACGATCTGTTCGACAATTCCGATCACCGTCACCTGGGATCCTTTTACGCCGACTGGCATCCTCGGGCAAGCAAACAGGGCGGAGCCTGGATGAATTTCCTCAGCACCTCCGAACCACATGATGATCAACCCCGCGGACCCCATCTCGGTTTGATTTGCGGTAACCTGACCTCCCCCACCCCGGGCAAACCCGCTCTTCTCTCCCACTATGAAGTGGAGACGATCTTTCACGAGTTCGGACATTTGCTTCATCATCTCTGTGGAGAAGTCCCCCACCGCAGCCTGAATGGGGTCAACGTGGCCTGGGATTTCGTCGAACTCCCCTCACAGATTATGGAGAACTGGTGCTGGGAAAGAGAGAGCCTCAATCTGTTCGCCAAGCATCATGAAAGCGGGGAGAACATACCCGACGATTTGTTTGCCAAAATGATCAAGGCCCGCAATTTCTTCCAGGGAAATACCACGATGCGCCAGATGGCCTTTTCCAAACTCGATCTCTTTCTTCACCGCAAATGGGCCAAGGGGGACTTGCAAGACCTCGAATCCTCCCTGCAAAGAGAGCTCGACGGGTATCTCCCCAAACGCAAGACCACTCCCCGCAGCATCGTTCTTCGCTTCAGCCATCTATTCAGCCACCCAACGGGATACGCGTCTGCCTACTATTCCTACAAGTGGGCCGAAGTTCTGGATGCCGATGCCTTCACCCGTTTTCAAAAGGAGGGCGTAACCAACCAGAACACCGGGCGCGACTTTCGTGAGCAAATCCTCAGCAAGGGAAACTCCCTGCCCCCCGATCAATTGTATCGTAACTTCATGGGCCGGGATCCGGAAGTGGAAGCGCTTCTTACCCGGAGCGCCCTCCGCTGATCTGACCGTCCCATGTCCACCAAACCGCAAGTCCTCGCCTGGATCACCTGCGATTCGGTCTACGTGGATCCGGCAACGGGCAAGCACACCCTTTTGGGCATCTTTTCGAATCTTAGAGCCAAGGAGTTCCCCGTGGTTCATCCTCGGATGATTTGGTTTCTCTCGTTTTCCGACCTCACCAAGGGCAAACACCAATTGAAGATTTCAATTGGAATTCCCATGTCCGAGGAGGAACCGAGGTACATCATCGACCGGGAATTCGAATCCCCGGGACCGCAGCATCGAATCAACCTCATCAACGACATCCAACGATTGAAATTCGAAAAACCCGGAAATTACTCGATTCTCATTGAAATCGATGATCAGGTGGTGCTTGCCAGCACCTTCCCGATTGCCCTTCATACCTAAAATTCTCCCAAATCCCATGAAAACGACCGTACTCGTAGGAACGTTTCTTCTCCTGACCAGCCTCAGCGTAGCCGGGTCCGAGGAATCTCCGGAATTCCCCAAGCCTTTCATTGAAAAGATCGAAGGGTGGACCATCGAATTCAGTCCAGACCTGCGGGATGCGAACCAAAGCAAATTTTTTCGCCAAGTCAAAAAAGCCCTCGCCAATCACCTGCAAAGAATCCTTTACCTTCTGCCCAGGGAAAAATCCCAGGCACTGAGAAAATTGGTCATCCGAGTCGACCGAAATCATAAGCTCGGAAATATGCAGTACCATCCGAATCGTGGTTGGTTGGTCGCCAATGGTCATGACCCCTCACTTGAAAAACGGGTCCACGTGCCCCGGGCTCAGGCCCTGATCGACCGGGGTACTTGGATCAAGCATCAATACGTCATTCTTCACGAGTTGGCTCATTCTTACCATGATCAGGTGCTGAGTTTCGAAAACAAGGCCATTATTGAAGCCTACGAACAAGCCGAACAAAACGGTCTCTACGAACGGGTTCTTCTTTTTCGGGGAGGGATGACGAGGCATTATGCCCGCACCAACCACAAGGAATTCTTTGCGGAAATGACCGAATCCTACGTTGGCGTGAATGACTTTTACCCTTTCGTGCGCGCTGAACTCAAACAACATGATCCGGTAACCTATGCCCTGATGGAAAAAATTTGGGGGAAATTCTGAGCCAAACGTGAAATTCCGGTCTCTGGCTTTGTTTCTTCTTTGGTCCATGACCCAAGTTTGGGCGGAATGGAAAAAGGAAGTCATACACAAAGGCATCGAGGGCCGAGGCATTCCGAACGTTGCGGTGGCTGCCGATTGGGACGGAGACGGCGCGATGGACACAATGACTTCCTTCGATAACGGAGTGACCGTTTTTCGGGGGCCGGACTGGAAAACGTCCCGCCAAGTCACCCGCTTCTCGGATGCCTATCATGGCGAAAGAAAATTAAGAACTTCCTGCATCCACGGCTGCCTCATGGACGTCGATGGGGACGGAGATCTGGACTTCTTGGGCTCCAACCATCTGGTTTTCTGGCTCGAGTGCCCGGACCGTCCGTTCGAGCAGGACTGGACCTTTCGGGTGATTGACGAGCAAATCCTCGGTTCCCACTGCCTGACCGTTGCAGACGTCGATTTGGATGGGAAACTCGATTTGGTGGCGAACTCGGGAAGACCCGAAGGCACACCCTACCCGAATTCCATCGTCTGGCTGAAGGTTCCTTCCGACCCGAAATCCGGCACCCCTTGGCAAAGGAAGGTTTTTGCGGACGGAGATGCTCCCGGCGGGTCCCACTACATGGGTGTCGGAGACGTCAATGGAGACGGTCTGCCCGACGTAGCCTGCGGAGCGAAGGGAGGAGAAAAGTTTCCCGGGGGAGAATGGTTCGCATGGTGGGAACAGCCCAAGGACGGCAGCCTACCCTGGAAAAAACATCTTTTGTCGGACCGGCAACCCGGAGCCTCCAACATTCTACCCGCAGATTTTGACGGGGATGGAAAGATCGATTATTTCGCCACCCGAGGTCACGGTCTGGGAGCCTTATGGTTCAGGGGGCCAAGCTTTGAAGCCATCGAAGTGGACTCAACCATCGTCAACCCTCATTCGCTCGCCTTGGGTGATCTTGACGGCGACGGTGATCTGGACGCAGCGACCTGCGGAAGCCAACTGACCGGAAAAGTGGTCTGGTACGAAAGCGACGGTCAGGGCAAATTCCATCGCCGTTTGATTGGAGAAAACCAAGGAAGTTATGATTTGAGGTTGGTGGACATGGATGGGGATTCCGATTTGGACGTTCTGGTTGCAGGACATTTCAACCGCAACCTCGTATGGTATGCCAATCCGGCAAAGAAAGCCATTATGCCCTTCCCAGGCAAGGCATCCCTCTGGCAGGGCTACGAGATGAGGGAATTCAGCCTGAACCAGCGAACCTGTAGGGTCGTACGACCGAAGCAGGCCGCTCCCGGAAGACCTTGGGTATGGAGGGCCCGGTTTTGGGGTCACGAACCCCAAACCGACCGAGCCATGTTGGAAAGGGGTTGGCACGTCGCCTACTGTGACGTGGCAAACCTCTTCGGATCTCCCGATGCGGTCCGCCGGTGGAACCGTTTTCATAGAATGATGACGGAGGATCATGCATTATCGAAAAAAGTCGCATTGGAGGGGATGAGCCGAGGTGGTCTGATCATTTACAACTGGGCCAAGCAAAACCCAGAAAGTACGCTTTGCATCTATGCCGATGCTCCGGTTCTAGACTTCAAAAGTTGGCCGGCGGGTATGGGACAGGGAAAGGGTTCGCGAAAAACTTGGGAAACTTGCCTAAACGCCTACGGGCTCACCGAAGAGGAGGCGGCAAGCTTCAAGGGTCTCCCTCTTTATGGGCTTGAAAGCCTCGCTCAGGCCAAAATTCCGCTTCTTCATGTGGTTGGCCAAGCGGATCAAGTGGTTCCGGTCACGGAAAACACCGACCGGATGGAGGAAGCCTACCGGAAGCTCAAGGGAAGCATCCGAGTAATTCGCAAACAAGGAGTCGGTCATCATCCTCACAGTCTCAAGGATCCCGAACCCATCGTATCCTTTTTCCTTCAGGCTTGGGAAAGAGCTCGTTCGGCTGCTCTCGAAGCGCCTTGATCGTCAACCGTCCTTCGACTAGGATGACGTCATGGTAGAACGCATCGAATCCGACTCTTCCGAGCCCCAACCGCTTCTGGTAGTGGGTTCGGTTGCCTTTGACAACGTCATCACCCCCTTTGGGGAGAAGGAAAGAATCCTTGGAGGAGCCGCATCCTACTGCTCGCTGGCCGCAAGTTACTACGCTCAAGTCCGTATGGTGGGAGTCATTGGGAATGATTTCGGAGAAGAACATTTGGAGCGTTTGCGTTCGCGAGGCATCGATCTCGAAGGAGTGCAAAGGGACGAGTCCGGACCCACTTTCTTTTGGAAAGGGAAATACCATGAGAACTTCAACCGCCGAGATACCCTCGACATTCAGTTGAACGTCTTCGAACACTTTCGTCCCGACCTCCCCTCCTCCTACCTCGACTCGAATTACGTACTCTTGGGAAACATCCATCCCGCTCTGCAAATGCACGTACTCGATCAATTGAGTGGTGACGCCTACGTACTTGCCGACACCATCGATCTGTGGATCGAGGTCGAGAAAGACGCTCTGCTCAGCCTGATAAAAAAGGTCAATCTTTTCGTGATCAACGATTCCGAAGCCGAAGACCTGACCGGGGAATCCAACGTCATACTGGCAGGACGGAAACTTCGTGAAATGGGACCCGAATCCGTAATTGTGAAAAAGGGGGAACATGGAGCGATCCTCTTTCACGAGGAAGGTACGTTTGCCTTGCCCGCCTACCCGGTCACCGAACTGCGTGACCCTACGGGTGCGGGGGATTCCTTTGCCGGAGCCTTGATCGGACGTTTGGCTTCGAGAGGAAAATCCGACTTCCGAGCAATTAAGGAAGCGATGATCTACGCCACCTGTACGGCAAGTCTGACCGTGGAAGCCTTTGGTTGTGATCGTCTCGAATCCGCAGGAGTTCAAGCCATTCGGGAAAGAGCGCAAAGTCTGTCCGACCTCATCTCTCCGAACTGAAAAAGTTCGTTTCCGGTGGAGAGTGATTCCCATGCCTGATGGATTTCGCAATGGTTTCACGAAGGTTCTTCTGTATATCTCTTTCTCCGTCCCTTGGGCATGCTCCGAGACTGAGAATTCATCGGGAAACGTGGAAAACCTGCAACGAAACGACCCGTTCGCTGAATTGACGGCGAATCAGCACCGGGGAAGACTCCCTCTTCCCTCTCCGGATGTGATCGGGCAACTTCCCGAAAACGGTGGGGAGGAATTCAACCGACTGGTCTTTGAAAGCAGTCCCTACCTGCTCCAGCATGCCCGTAACCCAATTGACTGGTTCCCCTGGGGAGAAGAGGCATTCGCTTTGGCCAAGAAAGAGGACAAACCGGTCTTTCTTTCCATTGGATATACAACCTGTCACTGGTGCCACGTCATGGAACGCGAATCCTTCGAGGATGAGAAGGTCGCCGAACTCCTAAACCAATCGTACGTCTGTATCAAGGTGGACCGTGAGGAACGTCCGGACGTCGATCACGTCTACATGTCGGTCACGCAAATGATGACCGGTCGGGGAGGTTGGCCCATGACCGTAATCCTGTCTCCCGAAAAAGTCCCCTTCTTTGCAGGAACCTATTTTCCCAAATCCTCGATGCTGCAATTGGTTCCTCATTTTGCCGGGGTTTGGAAGGAGCAAAGGGAAAAGGCGGAGGAAGTCGGAGAAGCCATCATCAAGAGCCTTCACGAAATGCAGGAGGGGCATGCGGGCGGAGACCTAAACGCGAGCTACCTGACTCGGTGCTACGAAAAGCTCGACGGGACTTTCGACCGGGAACACGGTGGATTCGGCAGTCAACCCAAGTTTCCTACCTGCCACTCCCTGAGTTTCCTGCTTCGTTACCATCATAGAACCGGGGAACCGCATGCCCTGGAAATGGTGGAGAAGACCCTTCGAGAAATTCGCTTGGGTGGGGTCTACGACCAAATCGGATTGGGTATCCACCGCTATTCGACGGATGCCGAATGGTTGGCTCCACACTTTGAGAAGATGCTTTACGATCAGGCCCTCTTTGCCATCGCCAATCTCGAATGCCATCAGGTTACCGGAGACGATTCGTATCTTCAAGCCTGTCGGGACACCTTGAACTACGTAGCTCGCAATCTGACTTCGGAAGCGGGAGGGTTTTATTCCGCGGAGGATGCGGACAGCGAGGGGGAGGAAGGAAAGTTCTACGTCTGGACGGAAGAACAACTGCGCGAGGTTTTGGGAAAAGAAGATGCGGAATGGCTCGGAGAGTTGTATGGTTTTGAGCCTGAAGGAAATTTTTTGGATGAGGCAAGCCGGGAAAAAACGGGAGCAAACATTCCTCACTTGGATCGACCGATTGGGGAGATCGCGAAGGAGCGTGGAGAAAGCGAAGTCGAGTTTGTGCGTCGTTTGCAAAAGCTCAGAGAAAAGCTTTTCCAAGCCCGTAAAAAACGCATTCCTCCGCAAAAGGACGACAAGGTACTGACCGATTGGAATGGCTTGATGATTTCCGCCTTTGCCCGGACTGCCCGCGCATTGGGTGATGAGAGTTACCTTGCCATCGCCCGCGAGGCCGCCGATTTTTGTCTGACCAACTTGAAGACAGACGAAGGTCACTTGCTTAAAAGATGGAGGCTGGGAAAGGCCGGTCTTCCCGCGCATCTCGAAGACTATGCCTTTTTCTCTCAGGGTTTGCTCGATCTCTACGAAGCAACCTTGGCAAGCGAGTACCTCATCGAAGCCAAGGCATTGACCGACACCACCCGCTCCCTGTTCGAAGACCGGGAAAACGGAGGATTTTTTCTGACTGCGGAGGATAGAGAACCGCTCTTGGTACGAGCCAAGGAAATCTATGATGGAGCGATTCCCTCGGGCAATTCGGTGATGGCTCTGAACTTGGTAAGGCTCTCCAAGTTCACCGGAGACTCGACCTACCGGGAATGCGCTCATTCCCTTTTTTCCGCCTTTGCCGGATTTCTTCAAAAAAACCCACAAGGCGCCGAGGTTCTTCTTCAAGCCTTGGATTTCGAACTGGCTCCGGCTTTGGAGATCGTGGTTTGCGGATCTCCCCAAACTCAACAAACGCAATCGCTCCTGAGAACCGTTAACCAGAGATTCCTACCGGCGAAAGTCCTGTTGAACCGTGCTTCGGATGATCCGGACGATCCGATTCTCACGGTTGCCCCTTTTGTCGAGAACCATGTGCAAATCAACGGTCAGGCAACCGTTTACGTCTGCCAAAACCAAACCTGCCAATTTCCTCAGACCCAACCCGAAGCCCTGTCCGAACAACTCTTACAGTCCAAACCTTAGAGAAGCTCGGGCTTTTCTCCATAGTGCAGAGCGACGATCGAAAAAGTCATGGGGGTGGCCCGAACTTCAGAAAAACCCGCCTGCTCCAATTCCCTCGTCAAGGCGGGCCGGTCCGGAAAGGAGGAAATGCTCGACCCCAGATAAAGGTATGCGTCCTTGTCGCCGGTCACCAGACGAGCCATCCAGGGGAGAAATCCCTTTAGGTACAAATAATAGAAGGGACTGAACCAAAAATAGGGTTGAGTGAATTCCAAGACAATCAACCGACCTCCCGGTTTAAGAACCCGCAGCATTTCCGAAAGTCCGAGAGCCCGGTCCGCGAGGTTGCGCAGACCGAAGGCGATGGTGAGCAAATCAAATGAGTCTTCCGGGAAAGGCAAATCCAGACAATCTCCCACAAGAAAGGGGTTTTGATCTTCGGGCAAATTAAGTTGGTCCCGCTTTTGCCTGGCCCGCTCAAGCATGGGTTCGCAGAAATCAAGCCCGGTAATCCGACTTTCGGCGGGCAAGTTTCTTCGCAAGGCCAAGGCTACGTCTCCGCTTCCCGTGGCCAAGTCGAGAACTTCCCTGCAACTTCCTTTGCGGGCTTGGCTCACCAATTTGTTCCGCCAATGGAAATCGATCCCGCCCGACAACAAATGGTTGGCAAGATCGTAACGCGGGGCAACACTGGTAAAGGTAGCCCGGACCGCGGAAGGATCAGGTCCGTTCACTTGAGGAATCCGCTTTTTCGAAGCTTTCGACCACCCATCGAGACAGTTCCTTGTCGGGATCTTCCACCGTCTTCTTGTCGATTGAGAAATCTTTTTTACCGGTGCGCTGGGATATGATGGTCAATCCATGCTCAAAATCGGAAAATTTCTTTTCGCAGATCGCGCGAACGGAACGGTTTTCCGAGATTGCCTGCTTCACCAAGGCGACTTTCGCAGGTTTTCTGAATTTCAAATGGAAACCATACTCCCGCTTGAAGAATTCCGAAAATCGATCGATGTCCTCCATCATTGAATCATCCAGTTGGTCGCGATTTTCCTCGAGCAATGCCGATAAGCTCGGACCGGGGTTTTCAATGGTTTTCTCATCCACCGAAAAAGTGCGAATCGGGGTGGAAGGCAGTTCGAACTTGAAATCCCTAAAGGTTCGTTCCAGGACGGTCACCAGTCCCCGGGCTCCGGTCTTTTCTTCCGCCGCTTGCTCGGCAATTTTTTCAACCGCCGAATCGGACAGTTGGAATTTGATTCCATATCCATCGAAGTCATTCCGGTATTGCTCCAAGACGTTGCCTTCCGAAGACCGCAAGATATCGGCAAGATCATCCTTGGTCAGTTCGTCACAAGCGACCCGCACGGGAAGCCTGCCCACGAATTCGGGCTCGAATCCATAGTCAATGAAGTCCCGGGTCTCCGCTTTGGAAAGAAAATTCGAAACCGGCATCTTGGAGGACTCCTCTTCCTCCGCGGATCCGAAGCCAATTCGGTTCAAGTCGAGTCTCTTCCGAACGTTTTCCGCAAGCTGATCGAATGCTCCGCTCACAATGAAGAGAATGTTCTTGGTTGAAATGCTGGTTTTGCTCGGTTTTCCACCCTTTTGCATATCCATGAAAGCCTTCATCTGCCCCATCATATCCTGCGGCGAGTGCAAGCTCACTTCGGTTTCCTCCATCAACTTAAGCAAGTTGATCTGAACTCCGCGTCCGGAAACGTCTCGACCGGAACGGGAGGCTTCGGAGGCGATTTTGTCGATTTCATCTACGTAGATGATACCATACTGGGCCAATTCAACGTCCCCCTCCGCGGCCTTGACCAAGTCACGAACCAAATCATCGACGTCATATCCGACGTATCCGGTCTCCGAAAACTTGGTCGCATCCGCCTTAACGAATGGCACGCCAATCAATTTTGCGACGTTGCGCATTAGAAAGGTCTTACCCACTCCGGTAGGTCCAAGAAGGAGAACGTTTGGCTTCACGTATTCGGAATGAATTCGATTGGCATCCTCCAGACAGCGCCTGACGTGGTTGTAATGATCGCAGACTGCCACCGACAAAACTCGTTTGGCCTGTTCCTGCTTGATCACAAATCGATCCAAATAGTCTCGGATCTCCTTTGGTTTGCGATCAAAGGCCTGAATACCCTCGAGCTGCTCGTCCCGCGTGGGGGTTTGGTCTTCCGTGGATGGGTCTCCGGAAGCCTCCTGTTTGGGCTCCTCATCGTTCTTCATACCCTGCATAAATGGGGCAAATGCCACCTGTACGTTTTTGTTACTAAGCAAGTCGCGTAACTGCTTTTGGATTTCTTCGAGGGGATTGTCGTCCTCTTTCTTACTCATGAAAAATGAAATTGAGTTTGACAGGTTCTTGTTGGTTGGGAATTTATGAAATTATTCAAATAACACCTTAACCCCATCGCCAAGCGCTTTCAAACAGATTCCCCGCCATGTCCAACAACCTAACCAAAAGAGAAATCGTTCAGAAAATTTACGAAAGCACCGACTACAACCACAAGGACGTGACCGACGTCGTGCAAAAGACTCTCGACACCATTTGCGGGGCTTTGACCAAAGGCAAGAACGTCGAACTTCGAAATTTCGGTGTCTTCGAGGTTCAGGTTCGCAAAGCCCGGGTGGGTCGCAATCCAAACCAACCGGAAACCGACGTGATGATTCCACGAAGGGCGGTGGTCAAGTTCAAGGCGGGCAAGGAGATGAAGAATGGTCTTGATATATTGGATCTCGATCAGATCTCCTAGCGGAAATCACTTCTTCCACCATGTTTGAAACCCTACCCGGTTTCCGGGACTTTCCCCCCGAGGAATGTTCCCGAAGAAATCACTTGTTTCGGGTTTTCCGAACGGTTGCCCGAGCCTTTGACTTCAAGGAATACGATGCGCCCGTTCTCGAACCCTTGGATTTGTATGTTGAGAAATCGGGTGAGGAAATCGTTGGCCAATTATTTCATTTCGAAGACAAGGGCGAACGTCGCGTAGCCTTACGTCCAGAACTCACTCCCACCCTTGCCCGAATGGTTGCGGCCCGCGCCAATTCCCTGCCCAAGCCCATCAAGTGGTTCAACGTGGGGGAACATTTCCGTTACGAACGCCCCCAAAAGGGAAGAGGGCGTTCCTTTTATCAATTCAACGCGGACTTGCTGGGCGAAGATGACGTGGGCGCGGACGCCGAACTTATTGCTCTTTTGGTTGCCATTTTCGAAACTCTTGGTCTCGGACAGAAAGATTTTAGAATCAGACTGAGCGATCGCTTGACCTGGGTTTGCTTGCTTGAAAATCTTGGGGTGTCCGAATCCGCCCGACCCGCGGTTCTCGATGCGATCGACAAGAGCGAACGGCGGAAGGAGGAACAAACCAAAGAGGCCTTGGAAAAGGCAATGCCCGGCAAGGGGACCGAACTGGCGCAGGAGATTGCAAGGATCAAGAAGATCGATTCCTTGGAAGAGTTGTCCGAAAGAATGCAAAACTGCGAGGGCAAAGACAACCATCTCGATCGTTGGAAGAGAATGCTGGACCTACTCGAAGCCCACGGTGCCCTACCCTATGTGATCATAGACCTCTCCATCGTTCGTGGTCTCGCTTACTACACCGGATTCGTCTATGAGGCATTCGAGGCCTCGGGTGAAGGTAGAGCTCTCGCCGGAGGCGGGAGATACGATCACCTGCTGAAGAAGTTATCCGGGAACGTAGACCTTCCCGCTTGCGGATTTGCAATCGGTGACATGACCCTCAGTGATTGCTTGTCAGCCAAGGGCTTGACTCCCCAATACGTGACCGCTCCCGATCTCTATCTCATTGCAGGGGAGAAACAAATGAATCTTGGCATTGCCACTGCCGCCCGGGCCCGAAAGGCTGGGTTTTCCACATCCTATTCCCTGAAAACGGTTGGCTTCGGAAAACAATTCAAGGAAGCGGGGAAATCAGGGGCTCGTTATGCATTGATCCTCGGTGAGGAAGAAGAGCAAACGGAACAGGTGAAAATCAAGGATTTGAGGAATTCCGAAGAAATCAGCGTAGATCTGCGTTCCTTTCTTGCCAAGCTTGAGGAATTGGATGCTCAGGGCGGGATCGAATGAACCTTTGAACTATTCTGAAAAGTAAACCGACAGAATGAGCGAAGTCCCGGATTACCAAAGCGAGCAGTTGAAAAGACAGTCTCGAGGAAGGAGCAAAATCGGTCGTCGGGCATGGTTTGCCAAATCCCTAGCCTTACTCGCTCCGCCTGCCCTCGCGGCAGTCTACTCGAGGTACGAGTCGAATTGGTTGGAGGTCACCCGCACTCCCATCGGTCTGGCGGATATACCTCAGGGCAGGAAGATCAAAATACTCCATCTGTCCGACCTTCATCTGTCCGAAACCGTAAGTGCGGAAGACATTGAAGAAGCGTTCAAGGAAGGACTGCGAGAATCTCCGCACGCTTGCATGATTACCGGAGACTTCATCACCGACCAACCCAGCGCGGAAAAAATGCAACGCCTGCAAAACTGTCTTTCGAGATACGCCAAGCAACTTCCCGTCTTCGCATGCTTGGGCAACCATGACGGAGGGACTTGGGCAGCGGAGAACGGGGGGTTTTCAACCTCCGAAAACGTCAGTCTGATGCTCAGGAATGCGAAGGTTCGGCTACTTCACAACCAAAGGGTTTCAGTCATGTTGAACCGTACTCCGGTTACCATTAGCGGAGTCGGAGATCTTTGGTCTCGGGAATGTCTGCCCATGAAGTGTCTGTCCAAGAAAGTTCCAACACCATCGACTCGTTCACTCTTGAATCTCGTACTCTGCCACAATCCAGATGCCAAGGAATTGCTTCGCCCCTTCGATTGGGACCTTTTGCTTTGCGGCCACACCCATGGTGGTCAACTTAGGATTCCTTTCACCAAATACGCTCCTCTTGCCCCCGTCAAAGACCTGAGTATGACCGAGGGTCTTCATTCCTATGACGAGCGATCTATTTACGTGACCCGGGGTGTAGGAAGTCTCTATGGTCTGCGCCTCAATTGCCGCCCCGAGGCCAGTTTACTGGAGTTGACCAGTTCCTAGGGTCGAGTGATGCTGACTCTCCTCGACGAACGGGAACCCGCCTGGTTTCCGGATCCCTCTCTCTCCGATGACCAAGGCTTGGTCGCGGTGAGCGAGACCCTTGGTCCGGAAAGGATCAAGTCCGCCTATCAAAGGGGGATTTTCCCTTGGATGAAAATGGATTTTGATCCGCATTTCTGGTGCTGGTTTTCTCCCAATCCCAGGATGGTGCTGAAACCGACCGAACTCAAGCTTTCCAAAAGCATGGAGCGGGTGCTCCGCCAGAACCGTTTTGAAATTAGAGTCGATTCCCAATTTGAAGAAACAATGCGGGCCTGCGCTTCGTCGAAAAGGCCCAATCAGGAGAGCACCTGGATCGAAGAAGACATGATTCGAGACTATTCCCAACTCCACCAAGAAGGCATCGCTCACTCCATCGAAGCCTATGAGAAAAACGAATTGGTGGGAGGATTGTATGGTCTGGCGATGGGAAGGGTCTTTTTTGGGGAATCCATGTTTCACAGAAAACCGAATGCTTCCAAGGCATGCTTCGCCCACTTGGCCAAAGTCACTGAGAGCGAGGGGGTTGATTTGATCGATTGCCAAGTTCATTCGAAGCATTTGGAAAGTTTGGGGGCGAGGGAAATTCCACGACACGAATATCTCGATTCTCTCCCTCAACTTCTCGCTCCCCTTGCTTCGGTCGTGAACTGGAAAAGGTTCTCTGAAACCTAAGCTTCAAGGTTGCTCATTTCCACAAGGCGCGCGAAAATGAGCTTTCAATGATTGACGTAAATCCAGAACACGAAAACCTAAGCGAATTGGGCAAGGGAGGAACCCAACCTCAACGAGTATTGGAGACCTTTCCCAACCGAAACCCAGAACGTGACTACATTGTCGATTTGCACACCAACGAATTCACCTGCCTGTGCCCCAAGACAGGACAGCCTGACTTTGCGGATATTGTAATTCGATACGTACCCGATCAAAAGATCGTCGAATCGAAATCCCTGAAGCTTTATCTTTGGAGCTACCGGGACGAAGGAGTTTTTCATGAACACTTCGCCAACCTACTCCTGGATGACCTCGTGTCCGCCATCGAACCGCGTTGGTGCAGGGTTGAAGTGACTTTCAATGCAAGGGGAGGCATAGGGATCACCGTTTCCGCGGATCATGGCGCCTTTCCTGAGGCTGCCTACTGATGACTCCTCCAAGAACCATCTCGGTCGGAGAGCTTCGGATATCCAACGAGTTGCCCTTCACTTTGTTTGGGGGCATGAACGTTCTGGAATCCAAAGAACTCGCTCTTGAGGTAGCCTCAGCCTACAAGGAAGTCACCGCCAAACTGGGAATTCCTTTCGTTTTCAAGGCTTCCTTCGATAAGGCCAATCGCTCTTCCATTCATTCCTTTCGGGGTCCCGGACTTGAAAAGGGGTGTGAAATCCTCGCCGAAATCAAAGAGACCCATCAGGTTCCCGTGATCTCCGACGTCCACGAACCTCACCAGGCCAGGCCCGCTGCCGAAGTGATCGACGTTCTCCAACTCCCGGCCTTCCTCTGCCGGCAAACTGATTTGGTGGTGGCTTTGGCCGAAACCGGAAATGCGGTCAACGTTAAGAAAGCTCAGTTTCTCGCCGCCCATGAAATGGGCCATATCATCAAAAAGTTCGAGGAAGCGGGCAACGAGCGGGTTCTCCTATGCGAACGGGGAAGCTCCTTCGGTTACAACAACCTTGTGGTTGATCCGCTCAATTTCGGAATCATGAAACGAACCGGTTGCCCCGTGGTCTTCGACGTAACGCATGCCCTGCAGGTGCCCGGAGGACGAAGCGATTCCGCAGGAGGACGCCGTCAGGCGGCATTCGAGTTGATGCTGGCCGGAATGAGTCAAGGTATCGGAGGGCTCTTCCTCGAATCCCATCCAGACCCATCTCTGGCGAAATGCGACGGGCCCTGCGCCCTTCCCCTCGACAAGCTTGAAGCGTTCCTCACTCAGGCAAAGGCCATGGATGACCTGGTCAAGGGCTTGGAAAAGATTGAGGTTGATTAAAGAGATGACCGAATCCCGGGACACATGGGTGACTTTGCGCAAATGGTTTCCGGATCTTGAGGAAGACAACTGGACGAGTCTGCAAGAATTCTGCAGACTGCTTCGTGATTGGAATTCCAAGATCAATCTCGTCTCCCGCAAGGATACGGATCGATTGGAGACCAAACACCTCGCGCACTGTCTTACCATCACTAAGTTCCTCCGCCTAATGCCCAAAGCCCGCATACTCGACGTCGGAACTGGGGGCGGACTGCCTGGCATCGCTCTTGCCATATGTTATCCTCAGGCGCGCTTCACCTTAATCGATTCGATCGGAAAGAAAGTCATGGTTGTTGAAGATATGGTCGAAAGACTGCGATTGAAAAACGTGGAGGTTCGTCGTGGACGGGCGGAAGAACTACCCAGGAAAAGATCTTATGATTTCGTGATCGGCCGAGCCGTCACCGCCCTGCCCACCTTTTTCGGATGGGTGCAGGACAAAATTGCAAAAGGGGGCAAGCATTCCCCTGCCAACGGGATTCTTTACCTAAAGGGGGGAGATTATACCGAGGAATTGAAGTCTTCGGGCTTACACCCCTCCAAAATTTGGAACTTGGACGAACTGCTCCCCGAAGCCAAGCTCGGGGAAAAGTACCTGATTCACTTTAAGATTTAGGGATTCCAGACCTTGAAGAGAGCCTCGGCAATGTGCGATGGCGTCTCGGCAACTGAAATGCCTGCGTCCAGCAAGGCTTCCACCTTCGCCTCGGCAGTACCCTTGCCACCCGAAACAATCGCTCCGGCATGCCCCATACGGCGGCCCGGAGGAGCGGTTCGTCCGGCAATGAAAGCGGCGCATGGCTTGTCGACGTTGTCCTTGATGAAAGCCGCGGCTTCCTCCTCGGCGCTTCCGCCAATTTCTCCAATCAGAATGATTGCCTCGGTCTCTGGGTCTTCGTTGAAAAGTCGGACTGCGTCCAAGTGACTGGTTCCGTTGATCGGATCGCCTCCGATTCCAATACAGGTGGATTGACCGTGACCGGCGCAGGTGATTTGCCAGACCGCTTCATAGGTCAAAGTACCCGAACGGGAAACGATCCCCACTTTTCCGGGCTTGTGAATGTATCCGGGCATAATCCCGATCTTGCATTCGCCCGGAGTAATGATTCCCGGACAGTTCGGCCCAATCAATCGGGAGTTCGAGGCATCCAAGCGAGCCTTCACTTCCGCCATATCACGAACCGGGATACCCTCGGTGATCGCAATGATCAGGGGGATTTCCGCATCAATGGCTTCGAGAATGGAATCTCCGGCGAAAGGAGGAGGCACGTAAATGGCCGCAACGTTTGCCCCTTCCTTGTCCACCGCTTCCCGAACCGTATCGAAAACGGGGACGGAATCCTGAAATTTCTGCCCGCCCTTACCCGGAGTGACTCCGGCCACCACGTTGGTGCCGTATTCCATGCATTGGGTGGTGTGGAAGCTACCGGCGCTTCCGGTGATCCCCTGAACCACGAGGCGCGTATCCTTGTTAACTAAAACACTCATCTGAAATTCTTTCCTTTCCTGGGGTTAGGCTTGGGCCGCCAATTGAACGATCTTTTCCGCCGCCTCGGCGAGAGAGTCGGCGGGTTCTAGGGTTAATCCGCTGTCAGCGAGGATTTGCTTGCCCTGTTCGACGTTGGTACCTTCCAAGCGAACCACCAAGGGGACCTTCATTTCCAATTTGCGGGCGGCGTTGACAATGCCCGTTGCAATGACGTCACACTTCATGATTCCTCCGAAGATGTTAACGAGGATTGCCTTGACCGCATCATCGGAGACCAAGATACGGAAGGCATTCTCCACCTGTTCCTCGGTGGCTCCTCCTCCGACGTCGAGAAAGTTGGCGGGTGACCCTCCGTAGTGCTTGATGATGTCCATGGTGGCCATGGCCAATCCGGCGCCATTGACCATACAGGCAACGTTTCCATCCAATGCGATGTAGTTGAGGTCGAATTTCGATGCCTCGACTTCCTTGGGGTCCTCTTCGGTAAGATCGCGTAACTCAACTACGTCCGGATGACGGAACAGAGCGTTGGCGTCAAAATTCACTTTGGCATCCAAAGCCAAAACGTCTCCGCTCGGAGTGGTTACCAATGGATTGACCTCCACTTGAGAGCAATCCTTGGACCAGAAGAAATCATAGAGTTTGGTCACCAGTTTTACGCACTGCTTGAAGGAATCACCGCTCAATTCCAAACCGAAGGCAATTTGTCGGGCTTGATAGGGCCGGAGACCAAGGGTAGGATCGACCAACACCTTGAGAATCTTTTCAGGCGTACTCTCGGCCACTTCCTCAATATCCATTCCCCCCTCGGTGGAAGCGATGATCACGGGCTTGGAAGTCGCCCGATCCATCAGAACCGCGAGATAATATTCCTTCTCAATGTCAGTGGCCTCGTTGAAATAAACCGTACGCACCTCCTTACCCTCTTCACCGGTCTGCTTGGTGACCAGCACGTTACCCAGCATCGCCTTGGCTTTTTCCAACGCTTCGTCCGGGGAAGAGACGACGTGGACGCCTCCCTGATAACCGTCTTTGAAGGTGCCCTTGCCCCGGCCACCGGCATGGATCTGGGCTTTGACCACAATCGCTTTGCCATCAGGCAAACCGGACAACGCTTGATCGAATTCCTGCTCGCTCTGGGCAACGGTTCCATTCGGCACCGCCACACCCGCATCGGCAAATAGTTGTTTCGCTTGGTATTCGTGAATGTTCATAGGAGATAAAAAGAATGCACACTGACGTGGATACGCCTCCGATCAAGCCAATTCAAACGCTTCTTGGGGCAAAGGCTCTAGAAAGGACCCATGCGAGGAGGATGGGGATCCATTGTGAAAACCGACGCATCAAAGCAGCGGGCAAGCATTGCGTTTTTTCTTTTCAAGGCGTCGGGATGATCCCAAAGGTTGAAGAATTCCTCGGGGTCGTTCGCCAAATCATAAAATTCTCCCTCGTCGGTTCCATGGTAGACTACGATCTTCTCATCCCTGGTGCGAAGCATCGTCCCATAGGCATTTCCATGAGTCCAGGAGTTGTAGTATTCGGAGTAAACCTGCTCTCTGCATCCCAATCGTTCCGCTCCTCCCTGAATCATAGGCAGCATGCTTTTCCCCTGGATGCGTTCCGGAATCTCAAGGCTGGCCGCATCCAGAAAAGTAGGAGCGAGATCCACCAACTCAACGAGACCGTCGATTCGCCGGTTCTCGACCACCCCACCCGCCGGCCAACGCATAATCAAAGGAACTCGAAGCTGACAGTCGTAAAAATGAGGACCTTTGAAATAGATTCCATGATCCCCAAGCATCTCCCCATGATCGGACATGAAGACAACCAAGGTATTTTCAGCCTGACCGGTTTCTTCCAGAACCGTGAGAATTCGGCCAACCTGATGGTCAATCAGGGAAACCATGGCAAGGTAAGCGGCGCAAACCTGCCTACGGTCCTCATCGGTCATTGCCTCGGTATGAAATTCGCCCGGATTGTTGTGCGCCCAAATCCGATCCAATCGCTGAAAAGTGGTTTTACCGGAATTCTCGGAAGAATGCGTCGAAGGGAGTGGCATCTCATCGGCCTTGAAACGTTCGAGGTACTCCGCGGGTGGATCAAAGGGGTGATGAGGGTCAAAGCAGTTGAAACTGAAAAACCAGGGATTCCCTTGGTTGGCCCGAATGAATTCGATGGTCTTTTCGGCGCACCAGGTGGTTTGGTGATAATCCGCAGGCGGACCTTCCTGTACGTAAGGACTGATTTTCCTACCTTGCAGATCATGCCAATCCCGTCCCTTTTCGCTCAGCCACTGAGTGTACGCATTCTCCTTCCAATCCGGTTGGGGATGGTGAGACCATGAAAAATCATCGTATCCGTCTTCCGTCCTCTTCTCCACCTTACCATCGGAACAGGAAGCCAGATGGAGTTTTCCCGCCAGTCCGCAGCGATATCCAGCCTGATTGAAAAGGTTCGATACGAGCAACTCTTCCGGAGGAATGGTTTGTCCATTTTGCCGACAGCGGGTGGTGCGGGGATATCGACCGGTCAGGAAAGACGCCCGACTCGGAGCGCAAACCGGACTTTGGCAAAAGGCATTTGAAAAGCTTGTGCCCTCCCGGACCAATTGATCGAGAACTGGAGTCCGAGCATGTGGATTACCAAAGGTTCGGAGTGTGTCGAAGCGTTGCTGGTCGGTACAAAGCCAAAGGACGTTTGGAGAGGAGCGCATAAATAGGTAGAAGGGCTTTGATCCCCTTTTGGCAAGAAAGTTTGCAAGTGACTTTTAAAAAGACATCATCCTGTCACTTCGATGAATCATTCGGAAGCCACACGAAGAGCCGAAGCCAACCTCAGGCGTCTGATCTGCATACGCATGTTTTTCAATGCCCGTTTTTATTATCCCATCTTCGCCCTCTTTTTTTTGGAACATGGTCTGAGTTGGGTGGACTTCGGGATTCTCAACGGGATTTGGGCAGCCACCATCATTTTACTTGAGGTCCCTTCCGGAGCGTTGGCAGACACCATTGGTCGTAAAAAACTGATCGTTTTCTCGGCCCTTTGCATGATTTTGGAAATGCTTGCTCTGATTCTTGCCCCAATGGATGGAAGCCTATTGGTGTTCTCCCTCTTCGCCCTTAACCGGATTATCAGTGGAGTGGCGGAAGCTGCCGTAAGCGGAGCGGATGAGGCCTTGGTTTATGATTCGTTCAAGTCCGCTGACCGGGAGAAGGACTGGAGTATGATTCTCGCAAAGGTTCAGCGCTTTACCTCCTTGGCTTTCTTTTTTGCCATGATGACCGGTTCCGCCTTTTATGATCCCGCATTCGTCAATGGCTTTCTCGAATGGATGGGCATCGCTCAGCGTTACGAAGCGGCTACCCTCGTCAAGGTTCCGGTTTTCCTAACCTTGATCTCATCCTTCGTGGTACTCTTTGCGTCCTTGGGGATGTCGGATGAGCCGGTTACGAAAAGCAAGCCTTCCCTGAATGAAACCCTCCGCGAATCCATAGATAAAACAAAGGAAGCCGCCCTATGGATTTGGGGAACGCCTCTTCCTTTTGCCATTCTGCTCGCTTCGATGGTTTTGGATAACGTCGTCCGACAATTCCTCACTATTGGAGCGGCCTATTGGAAGGTCATCCAATTGCCTTTGGCCTCCTTCGGCCTCGTGGCCGCATGCATGTCGCTCATGGGTTTTTTCGTGCCCTACCTAGCCAAAATTCTTGCCGACAAACGAACTCCCCGAGGAAACTTCTTCTTACTAAGCGTCGTTCTGATCATCGGATTGCTTGGCATTCGGGAAGTCATTCCTTATTGGGGGATTTTGCCGGCTGCCCTTCTTTATTTCACGATGTACTGCATGAATTTTTTGGTTAGCGTCTACCTCAATAAGGAAGCTACTTCCGAAAAAAGAGCCACCGTACTGAGCTTTCGCAGCCTAGCCACGAATCTTTCCTATGGGGCGGCTTCCCTTTTGTACTCAGCGTTAATTTTGTGGATTCGAGAAAAGGGAGTGGATCCAACCGTGGCAGGACGGGGACTGAGTAATCGTGATGCGGAATTCGTGGAGGCAATCAGCTGGTTCCCACCCTATTTTGTGGTTACACTGGTCGCTGTGATCGCATTTTACCTCATTCGTTTCGGAAAAAAGCGAAATCCGCCATCGATTAACTCTTGAATTTTACCCCAAAAATGAGCAGATAAATTCTATGAAAAAACCAAAGGCTTACCTTCTCTTCCTGTGTTTCATTTCATCTTCTTGCGCTTTGTTGGGAGAATGGAACCAGCACCGCGGTCCTTTTTCCAATAACACCACCGCTGAAATTCTGATGAACGGGTCGTGGCTGGATTCATCCAAATCCCTGAGATGGAAAACGGCCACCCCACTTGGATTCAGTTCATTTACCACCGCAAATGAAAAGGCCTTTACCCTGATTGCCGAGGAGGATGAGGATGGCCTGATGAGAGAAGTTTGCATCGCTCTCGATTTGCAAACGGGCAAACGGCTTTGGAGTTCTCTTCTTGGAGTGATGGACTACAAATCTGGAGGAGGAAACTCCGGAGCTCCCGATAACAACGGCGGTGACGGACCTCGTTCGACCCCATCGGTGATGGATGGAAAGGTCTGGGCCTATGACTCGGATATGAAATTGTATTGCTTTTCCGCTAAGGACGGCAAATTGCTCTGGAAAGTCGATGTACTCAAACAGCATGCCGGACGTAACCCAAAATGGGAAAACGCCTCCTCTCCGCTAGTTGCGGATAATTTGGTGATCGTATACGGGGGCGGTTCCGGTCAAAGTTTTCTGGCCTTTGAGCGGAACTCGGGGAAGCTGATGTGGAAAAGCGGCGACGAGCTCGCCACCCATGCAACTCCAATACTTGCTACGATTCACGGAATTCGACAAGTGATCTTCTTTTGCCAATCCGGATTGGTGGCCGTGGACCCCAAAAACGGTAAGGAAATCTGGAGACAAAAGTTTCCCTTCAAGGTCTCAACCGCCGCCTCACCGGTCGTTGCCGGCGATATGGTCTACTGTTCCGCCGGGTATGGAGTGGGCGCTGGGCTCTACCGCATCTTCAAGAAGGGAGGTCAGCTTCTAAGCAAAGAGATATGGCGCAAACCAAACGACATGTTCAATCATTGGAGCACGCCGATTTACCATGAGGGTCATCTTTATGGAATGTTCAGTTTCAAGAAATACGGAAACGGGCCCTTGCAATGCATTGAATTGAAAACCGGAACGATCAAATGGAGTGAGGATGGTTTCGGACCAGGGAACCTGATCCTTGCCGAGGACAAACTCTTGGCTCTTTCCGATATCGGAGAGCTGGCAGTCGTTGAAGCCTCGCCCAGCCATTATCGGGAATTGGGAAGAAAAAAGGTAATCGGAGGAAAATGCTGGAGTACTCCCATTTTTGCCGACGGACTTGTTCTTGCAAGAAGTACGAAGGAAGCAGTCTGCCTTTCGGTTCGGTGAATCGGGTTTTCCCCTTGCTTCAAAGCATTCGAATTCCTACTTACTTAGCATTCGGGTCGTAGCTCAGCCTGGCAGAGCGCTGCGTTCGGGACGCAGAGGTCGCTGGTTCGAATCCAGTCGACCCGACCAACGTACGAAAATGCACGTTCATTTCGTCAAATAAAGTTTTACCAAAGGTTTTCCGCCCTTTGCGCTCTTATCGATTCTCACCATACCCAAAGGCTTTTCTTCAATCAGACCCTCGAAAAGAAACGTGTTCCAACACCATTTGGAAGAAGTTGAAAATACCATGAATTCAACCGTCTCTCCTTTGAAGAGATGCAGGTGAGGAGTTGCGAATCCTAGTGGATCGAGCGAAGAATCTTTCTCCTTCAAATACATCCTAATGGAGAGTACCTGATGAATCGAAAGAATCGGGGTTCGCCTTACACTTGGGTAAGAAACCAAAAGCCGGTTGAAGAAACGCTAAGGATGATTACGAAGGAGATAATGTTATTGATCATATTTAATTAAGGGATTTAAAAGAGTATTTACACTAGTTATGTATTTAGTCAAAATAAATTTTCTTTTTTTTGGTTCGTGTCAAAACCCATGGGAGGGATCATCCCGAATAGGATGGAATTAGAAAGGAAGATGACCTATTTCCAAGACAGTTTCAAAGACTCTCCATCGAGTCCCGGAAATCAGGGTTCGTCCCGAAAGAATTCAATCGATTTACGAATTCCCAAAGTCAAACTGGTCTTGGGCATGGCAGGAAAAGCCGAACGGGTCGCATCATCGTTCAAGTCATAAATAAAAGGGGTTTCCTCTGCGTCTTCCGCAAAACCAATCAAGTCAGCGGACAAATCGAATTTCTCGGCTTCCTGGCCGAGAAGAGCAATAAATTCGTCTACCGTACGGGTTTCGCCAAGAAGATTATAAACTCCATATCCGGAAAAAGGGTCTAGGGTTGCCCGCGCGAAGCCAGCTCCCACATCGAATGAGAAGTGATAGTTTTCCTTTCCACGGTAAGGAATTTCATAGGGTTCGTGGTTCACCACGGACTTGATCGCACTTGTCATGGCTGCCGTGAAACCACGGTCTCGACCGGGACCATAGGTTGTCGCCAAGCGCAAGGAAACGGTAGAAACCTCACTCGCCTGCTGAAAGGCTTGAGCCATACCCTCCCCCGCTATCTTCCAATAACCGTATAGGTTGAAGGGTTGGAGGGGATCCTCGGGTCGGACTCCTTCGGGTCCATAAAGGGAGCGGGGACCGTTCACGGCACTCGAACTGGCGAATACAAAACGTTCCAAGGGCAATTGCAGATCGATACAGGCCTCAAAAAGATAGGCCGTCCCCATCAGGTTGACCTGCATACCCCGCATAGGATAATCACGACAGTCCGGTGTTTGCAAAGCCCCAAGATGCAGAATGTGAGTGGGACGAACTTCCTTCAGGGCCGTCTGCAAAGTTTCCCGATCCACGAGGTCACCCTCGAGGTGATGATAATGGGAATTTTTCAGACGATTAACGGGAGCGGAACGATTGAAACCGAAGACTTCCGCCCCTTCCTCGATCATCAAATCAACCGCATGAGTACCGATGCAACCGGTTGAACCGGTAACGAAAACCCTTCTTTCCTTAGCCATCAAAGTAAAAAAATCGATGCCAAGCCCAAGAATGCGAGAAATCCCACGACATCCGTTATGGTGGTCACGAACACTCCGGATGCGACCGCAGGATCCACTTTCATCTTTTCCAAGAGAATCGGTAAGGCGACTCCGGATACGCCTGCAACCACAAGGTTTATGATCATGGCAAAGGCAATGATGGCCCCAAGCAGATAGGCGTTTTCCAAATGAGAAAACCAAAAAAGGGTAATCAAACCTGCCAAACACGCAAAAAGACAGCCGTTGAGAAAACCCACGATCAACTCCTTCCGAAAAGTTCGGAAGGCATTATACTTAGTCAAGTCCTTCATCGCGAGAGCCCGAACCGTAATCGTCAGGGTTTGGGTACCCGCATTTCCTCCCATCGAGGCAACGATGGGCATCAACACGGCAAGAGCCACCATTTGCTCCAAGGTCGCATCAAACATTCCGATCACCAAAGACGCTAAAATCGCTGTTCCCAAATTTACCAACAACCAGGTAAATCTCTTGGTCGAGGCTTGAATCACTCCATCATCGACGTTTTCCTCGCCCACGCCCCCAAGGCGTAGGACGTCTTCCTCAAACTCCTCTCGGGCAACCTCCATAACGTCATCCACCGTGATCATACCAATCAACTGACCTTCCCCATTAACCACACCCGCAGTGGTCAGGTCGTACTTTTCGAAAAGCAAAGGCACTTCCTCCTGAGACATTTCCGCGGGTACGATCACTTGTGTCTCATCGGTAATCTCGGACATCAGGGTGGGACGAGGAGAACGTAGGATCCGGGAAAGTGAAATAACTCCGAGAGGCTTGGAATCTTCATCTATAACGAAAAGATCGAAAAACTCATCAGGCAAATCCTCTTCATCCCGCAAGTAATCAATGGTTTGACCTACCGTCCAATTCGTTCCCACCGATACGAAGTCCGTTTGCATTCGGCGTCCGGCGGTGTCCTCGGGGTAAGCCAATCCGACCTCAATATCCTCCCTCTCCTCTTCAGGAACTTCGCTAAGGATTTCGACCCGCTCCTCTTCGTCCATATCCTCGAGCACTTGTACCGCTTCATCCGAATCCATCTCCGAGATAACCTCGGCCACTTCCTTCGGAGAAAGAGAATCAGTGACTTCATGACGCAAATGATCCTCGAGTTCGAAAAGCAGATCCGGATCCAACTCGACTTTGACCAGTGCCAGAAGGCGTTTTCGCAAACCACCCGTAATCAATCCAACCGCATCCGCCAGATCGGAATGGTGAAAACTTTCCAGATGAGAGGTTATTTGCCTGTCGGTCCCCTCTTCGAGCAAACCGACCAGTTCCTCAAATCGGCTCGAGATTTCCTGGGAACTATCAGGAGAAATGCGATGAATGGCATCCTGACTTTCCTTACTGGTTTGCATGAGAAAAATGGGTTAGGACGATTCCAGAAACGCAATCGTTCGAGTGCTTACTATTGTTTCACAGAGTAAGGCTCTCTGCAATCGAAAACCCAAATGTCGGACCTCATCCTCTCTTCCTCGGAAGCGAGCAAAAACGACCTGCTTCCTCCATGCCCGCATCAAATTGTGACGATTTTCGTTTAGACCTTGTTTTTTTGGAGGAGGTATGTAGGCAAATCTCATGCATTTCCTGCAAGAGATAACGATCATAGCAACGGTAAGTGTTCTTGTGACGATCATTCTCGGCAGACTTAAACTACCGGTGATTGCGGGATTAGTCCTCTCAGGCGCTCTTGTCGGCCCCAACGGTCTTTCCATCGCTCAGGACTCGGAAGCAATCGAGGTAATTGCCGAAGTCGGCGTGGTCTTTTTGCTTTTCACAATAGGATTGGAATTCTCCCTATCGAAGTTACGCCATATCTTTCGACAAGTCGCTCTCGGAGGTCTCTTGCAGGTAAGTGTAACCGCGGCCATCACTACGGGTGTAGCTCTTTGGATGGGATGGTCTCTCGCAGAATCAATCACCTTCGGCTTCGTCTTTGCCTTATCGAGCACCGCTCTCGTTTTACGCACCCTCAGCGAAAGGAACGAACTGGATGCCCCTCATGGGCGATTCATCGTGGGAACTCTTATTTTTCAGGATCTTTGCATCGTTCCCATGGTTTTGATCATACCCATCCTTTCACAGGGGCTGAATGATCTTGCGGTATGGCGGGACGTGGGGTTTGCCATGGGGCAGGCTTTGCTGATGGTGGTCGGACTGTTCGTTTGTTCACGAAAATTAGTTCCTTTGCTTTTCAAGTGGGTGGATGCCAGCAGGAGTAGCGAAGTCTTCATTCTCACTGTTCTTTGCCTGTGCATCGGCACCGCCTATCTCACTTCATTGAGCGGACTTTCCTTGGCGCTTGGAGCATTCTTGGGAGGCATGATCGTAGCGGATACCGATTTCAGACATCGGGCTATGGGAGATATCCTACCCCTCAAAGACGTTTTCGTCAGTTTCTTTTTCGTCTCCTTGGGAATGTTTTTCGACTTGGAGGTTTTGTCCGAGCGCACGACGGAAGTCCTGCTCCTGCTCCTTGCCTTCCTGTTTGGAAAAGGCGCAATCGCCGCTCTTGCCGCCATGCTGATGAGATTTCCTCCCCGGGCGGCTTGGTTGGCGGGAGTGGGTTTGGCTCAATTCGGAGAATTTGGATTCGTCGTCCTGCAATTGGCTCTGCGAGAGAAAGTCGTTTCCGAGGAGGTTATTGCCCCGCTTCTCAATGCCGGTATCCTCAGTATGTTTCTCACTCCATTGATCGTTTACAAGGCTCCCCACTTCACGGCAGGGGAAAGAATTCTGGATCCTTTGGCCAAACTTTTGCGGACCAAAAGCGCAGAAGACCTCGAGCAAAAGACCGTGGGTCACAACGATCACGTAATTATCATCGGTTACGGAATTTCCGGACAACTTCTGACCTCCAGCCTGCGTACCCTTTCAATCGAAACCGTGGTGCTGGAAATGAATTCCGATAACGTGCGCATTGGCCGCGAGCGCGGAGATCCCGTCTACTACGCCGATGCGACCAGCGAGGAGGCTCTTGGTCACGCTCATCTGGAGTCCTCTCGGGCAGTGGTCATCATGATCAACGATCACCAAGCTACCGAACGTGTGCTCTCCACCATTCGAAGGCTCGAAATCGAAGCGCCGGTTTTCGTACGAACCCAATACATGAAAGGTGTCGAAGATTTCGAAAAATTCAATCCCGCCGGAGTGGTGGCTTGCGAAGTGGAAGGCGGACTTGAAGTGCTTTCCCGCGTACTTCGTAAACTTCAGGTCCCGAGGAACCTGATTATTCGAGAAATCGACGATGCTCGCAACCAAACCATGCGCTCCGACCGATCCTTCAAAGAAGCCCCACTACCCTTGGAGGAGCATCAGGAACTTAAGGAACTGACGGTGGAAACGATTCTACTCATGGCGGGCAGCAGAGCGGATGGAAAATCCCCGAGGGAGATGGACTTGGCGGAAAGGAGTGGGATTCTGGTCATCGCAATCAAAAGAGAACAAAGGCTACTGCTTCACAGACTTGCAGAGACCACACTTCTGGCGGATGACTTGGTCTATTGCATTGGGAAAAAGACGGACTTGGAAATTGGTTCCGAATGGTTTGACCCAAGTATCTCAAAAGACTGAGCGGGAAAAGCAGCCCACCTCACTGCTATCCCTAGGAATTATTCCGTAACCGAATCATTCCCGTCCTTTTCCGACTTCAGTTCCCCTTCATCCAATGAAACGGAAGTTTCAAGGGGAGCCTCCGTATATCCGTAATCGAATTCCCCATGCGCATAGGAATGATTGGAATCAACCGAGCCGTCTTCCTGATAATCGACCACCAGACCCGCACCTCCCATCACCCTCGAATGAGGACAAGCGGAACCGTCGGGCTTCCACCGCGACAGAGACTCGAGCTTGCCGTTCTCATATTGGGCTAGGGTCTTGATCTTTCCGTTCGAATAGAACTCTTCATATCTTCCGTCCCGAAGATTCTTCAGGTTAAATCCTCTGGACTGCAAAACCCCTGCAGCTGACCAAATCACAAAAGGACCCTCACGTTGTCCATCCTTCCATTGTCGCTCGACCATTTTTTTACCGTTTTCATGCCAAGCGGTATGCAAACCATCCTGCACCCCTTCGCGACATTGAAAAAGATATCCCAGTCTACCGTCCGAATACGATTTGAGAACCCATCCGCTGAAATCGGAACCATTGGCGTCAAGATACCTTTCCCTCTCTCCATCCTTCAAAAGGGTAAGCTCTTCCGCTTCGGTCGCTTCCTTTAGAATCTTTTGAAGAAAGGCATCCTCATCCAAGGGGTTGTCGATTTCCGGAAAGGAAGGGCTAAGGTTTTGCTCGTCATCACATCCCCCAATGGCGATAAGGAGAAGGGCAGTTAGGATTGGGCGTTTCATTTCTTGATTTTGACGGAGTTCATGCGATAAGGTCAAGGTTCGGAATGATTTCAGGTCAAAATAAAGCGCGATTCAACGGCTTCCTTGTCGTGGCAAAGTCGCATACTACTCCTGATCTAACGCTTCTCACCTAATTAAGGACCATCATCTTGACCTCAACACCCGCATACGCAGCTCAACAAAGGAAATCACTCTTGGAACCTTTTTCGATACGGAGAAGAAACGTAGGACCAACGGACGTTCGAATCGAAATCGATTATTGCGGAGTTTGCCATACCGATCTGCATTTTGTGAACAACGATTGGGGAATGTCCGAATACCCGGTGGTTCCCGGGCATGAAATCGTAGGCAGAATCGCAGAAGTCGGTTCGCGGGTAACAAAATTCAAGGAAGGTGACTTGGGAGCAATTGGCTGCATGGTTAATTCATGTGGAAAGTGCTCCTCTTGTGAGGATGGTTTAGAACAATATTGCCTCAGGGGCTTCACTGCGACCTACAACAGTCCGACCGAGGATCCCGGAGGTATCACCTACGGCGGTTACTCCAAGGCAATCGTGGCGGATCAAAGTTTTGTCCTGCGAATCCCCGGGAGTCTTTCGTTGGAAGGAACCGCCCCCTTGTTGTGCGCCGGAATCACCACTTATTCTCCGATGAGACATTGGCAAGTTGCATCCGGGATGAAAGTCGGAGTCGTCGGTTTGGGCGGTCTTGGCCACATGGGAGTCAAATTCGCTCATGCCATGGGAGCTCACACAGTCATGGTCACCACCTCCCCCCACAAGGCGGAAGACGCAAGAAAACTGGGAGCCGAGGAGGTCTTGATCTCCTCCGACAAAGAGGCAATGGAAAACCAATTGGGCCAATTTGATTTTATTCTCAACACCATACCGGTAAACCACAGGATTGATCCGTACTTGGATCTGCTCAAGGTGGATGGAACCATGTGCGTCGTAGGAGCGGTCGAACCTTTGGATAAGGTCAACGCCGCCCAATTGATGTTCGGAAGAAAAACCTTGGCAGGTTCCATTATAGGGGGAATTGGGGAAACTCAGGAAATGCTGAACTTCTGCGCCGAAAAAAACATTGTTTCAGACGTCGAGATCATTGCCATCGATCAGATTAATCTCGCTCTCGAAAGATTGATCAAAAGTGAAGTGAAATATCGCTTCGTCATCGATATGAGTACGCTCTGAGCTCTTGCATCCTCGAAACTGGCAGTTTTCCCTGAGGGCACAGAGTTCAAGCGCAGGATACGCAAGTTTGCACTTCCGGAAACGCATCCAATCGATCCCGGGAAATTTCTCCACCGCAAAAGATGCATCTTCCGAACGTATCATTCTCCAACCGGGTCAGTGCGTTGATTACCTCCAACTTCCGCCTTTTCCGTCTGCGCCTTAGTTCAAGAACCATCTGCTGATCCTGCATTGCTTCCATTCTGGACAACCTGCCGAGGCCTTTGTCGGGAGACACCGCTTCAGCCGAGTCTTTGCTTTTTTCCAAGTATTCCTCAATTTCAGACAAAAGAGTCTTCAGTTTATCTCTAAATCGGGCCTTTTCGGATTCGTTCATATTGGATTTCTCATTCAAAGGGAGCGCAAAAGCCCTCTTTCCGTCAACTTAACTTGAAAACCTCTCATCTAAAATGTTTCGAATTTTGAAGGTAAGTCTTGATAAAATTCAAGATTCAGGTCATTGTTTCTGTATGAAATCTATCTTACCAAGCATTATCTTTGTTCTCATTTGTAACCTTGCCCTCGCCGATGGTCACGAGGATTGCGCCATGATGAAGGGCGATGCCATTGACCCCGAAGAATTTTCCGAAATCTTGGGTAAGAAGGTCTACTTTTGCTGTGGAACCTGCGTCAAATATTTTGATGCGGCCCCCGCTTACTACATCAAAGCCTTACCCGCTCTTGGAAAACTCTTCAATGATGCGGAAAAGAAACAACTGGGCGTAGACAAGGTTGAATTGCTTGCGCAGCGATACTGCCCGATTTATCCGGAACGTGTGGTCAATCCCGAATCCAAAACCGTCGAATACAAAGGAAAGAAGGTTTATTTTTGGTCATCGAGCGCCATCCGCAGATGGGCTCGCGATCCGGACAAATACTTCAAGGAAGCCATGGACCGAGGTCACCTTCCACAATACAAGTAACCTTGTCCCTTATCTCTTTTACCCAAAGGCCCTGCTTTCCCGGCAGGGCCTTTTCTTTGGGTTCGGAATCATCAAAAAAAACTCAAGTTCTTTTGAGCACAACAGCGAAAAGCACTCCTTCCCGACAAGAAACGACCACCTCATCCGAATCGCAAAGATTACTTTGCCCAAGCTTCCCTGTGGCAGAAAGTGATTCACCGCTAAGGTTCCACCTCAAACCTTTTGCAGTGACACCTTTGCAGGGAACCAACGGGAGCAGGCTCAAAGTCGCTCCTTTGCGCCCTCGAAGACTCAATGGGCATTCAGGAGTGATTCTCCTGATCCACTCCTCATGGCCTTCAAAGACCACCAACCGCTGCGGATCGATTCGCGAAGCGATCATCAAATTCGTACAGAGGTGATCCGAACGGCCTCCCAATCCACCAAGAATAACAATTTCCTCGGGCGAAGTACGGCTATCCAACCAGTCCAACGCCTTTTCGAAGTCGGTGGTCTCCTGATCGATTATCCGATGAACGGATACCTTGGTTTCCTTGTCCGCAACTTTTTCGAAGGAAGGGAAGGAATCGGCATCACCGATCAGTACCTCGGGAAGTAAACCAGCTTCAGCGAAACACCTCCACCCACCATCGACCGCAATGGAACAGTCGGTTTCCTCGACCCACCATCTGAGAATTTCAACCGACGGCGGTGATCCCGCCAAAACCAAGAGGGCTTTTTTGCAAACCATGTCCAAGCTAGAGAAAAAACCCTCGTTGCTTTTCGCTGATGGGCATTTCCAGTTTTTCCATCACCATCAGCATGTCTTCCCACACCTTTCGCTTACTTGCCTTACTCGGATTATGAAGGAGATAAGAGGGATGATAGGTGACCATAAGAGGGATCCCATCAAACTCGAACCACTTGCCCCGGCAATCGGACAGTCGTCGCTTCGGATCATGACCCAAAAGTCCATCCGTGGCAGTCTTTCCCAAGGCGATAAGAACACGCGGGCGCACAATCTCGATTTGGCCTCTAAGATAAGGCAGGCAAAAATTCATTTCCTC
>Ga0160422_10000204_pt1 | contig 34898 bp, 27 predicted proteins | sample Fk160mmetaG_FD_108192 | JGI IMG/M metagenome (GOLD analysis project Ga0160422, IMG submission 108192) | Marine microbial communities from the Central Pacific Ocean - Fk160115 60m metaG | ecosystem: Environmental > Aquatic > Marine > Oceanic > Photic zone | place: The Central Pacific Ocean...
AATCAACTCTATTTCTGATTTTGGCACTTGAGTAAAGTTAATTATTTCAGAGTTCATCAACTTATCCGAGAAAAATATGTTTTCCTCCACGATAGCAATGTTTTTAACCTCTTGTTCTAAGTCAGAACTAATCGAGTCTAGATAACCAGGGGCAAAAATTAACATTCCAAAAAGTAGAGGTGTAACCAAGGTCATAATAATGAATGATTTTTTTCTTACCCTCACAGAATATTCTCTTTTTATGATTAACCAGATTTTATCCATTTTTAATCGTATTAATAAATATATCTTCCATTGAAGGTATTTTTTCATTGAAAGAAACTATTTCTGAATTTTTAAGTATTTCTTTGATTAATTCTTTTGAGTTAGATTTTTCAGGAATTTTAACTAAATATCTATTTTTGTTTTTATCTAAAATATCAAATCCTTCTAACTTTAGATTTTCATTAGTACATTCAATCTCAAAAGAATTATTTCGATATTTATTTTTAATATAATTTATATCCCCCTGAAGAATTGACCTTCCATTATTAATTAAAGTAATTTCGTCACAGACTTCTTCTACTGATTCCATTCTGTGTGTTGAAAAGATTATAGATGTTCCACTTTTCTTTAATTCAAGGATTTCGTTTCTTATGACTGAAGTATTTACTGGGTCAAAACCAGAGAAGGGTTCGTCAAAAATTAGTAGTTCAGGCTTATGTATTACTGTGACCGCAAATTGCACTTTTTGAGCCATTCCTTTTGAGAGCTCTTCAACTTTTTTGTTCCACCACTCATTTATATTTAACTTTTCAAACCAATATTTTAATTTTTTGTTAGCTTCGTATTTACTCATACCTTTCAACTGGGCCAAGTATAAAGACTGTTCTCCAACCTTCATTTTCTTGTACAAACCTCTTTCCTCAGGCAGATATCCTATTTTAGAAATATGTTTTCTTTGTAGTTTTTCTCCTTCTAAAAAAATTTCCCCACTATCTGGAGCTGTAATTTGATTGATGATTTTCATTAGTGTGCTTTTACCCGCACCATTAGGGCCTAGTAGTCCATAAATACATCCTTTCGGAATAGAGATGCTTACATCATTTAATGCAAGATGATTCTCATATTGTTTAATTATATTGCTTGCTGTTAAGATATTATCAGACTCCATTTTATCCAAACATTTCCTTAACTCTATCAAAAAAGGATTTATCTGTTTTCTTAGGATTAGGCGCAAAATTTTTAGAATCAATACACTTCTCAAAGAATTTTTTTTCTTCTTTAGAAAGTTCTTGAGGAGTCCAGACATTAATGTGAACTAATAAATCTCCAGTTTTATATCCTTCAACAGAAGGCACTCCCTTACCTTTTAATCGTAAGGTTTTTCCGCTTTGAGTTCCGGAATCTACTTTTATTTTAACTTTTCCATTTACTGTAGGAATTTCTGTTGAAGTGCCTAATACAGCTTCTGAAAAACTAATATACTTGTCATAGTGAAGGTTATTAGAAGAATCTCTTATAAGCTCTGGATGATCTTCTACAGAAATTATTACTAAAAGATCTCCATTTACACCTCCCATTGGAGCTGCATTTCCTTTTCCACTAACTTTTAATTGCATTCCGTCTTCAACTCCTGCTGGAATTGAAATTTCTACGGTTTCTTCTTTTTGGATCATACCGTTTTGATCCGATCCAGGAGGCCTTTTTTCAATTTTTTTACCTGTCCCATTGCAGGCTGGACAAGTAGTTGATGTTTGCATTTGACCAAGAATAGTGTTACTTATGCGAGTAACCTGACCATTTCCATTACAATTTGTGCATTTGGAGAAAGACGCTCCTTCTGCCAACACTAGTTTTCGTACTTTTATTTTTTTGTCAACCCCTTCTACAACATCTTGTAATGTCAAATTTATTCTAATTCTTAAATTAGATCCTTTAGATACTCTTCTTCTTTGTCCACCACCGCCGAACCCTCCGAATCCTCCCCCAAAGATATCTCCGAACTGAGAGAAAATATCATCCATGTTCATTCCTCCTCCACTGAAACCTCCTTTACCAGCTCCACCCATCCCAGCGTGACCAAACTGATCATATCTTTGTTTTTTTTCCGGGGATGACAGAACATCATAAGCTTCTGCGGCTTCCTTAAACTTTTCTTCAGCAGACTTATCCCCAGGATTTTTATCTGGATGATATTTTATGGCTATTTTTCTGTAAGCTTTTTTTATCTCCTTTTCATTAGCACTTTTGCTAACTCCTAAAACATCATAATAATCTCTTTTAGACATAATAAATTAATTTCCTATTACAACTTTAGCGTACCTGATTACTTTTTCTCCCAACATATAACCTTTTTCAACAGTGTCTAAAATTTTTCCTTTTTTATTTTTAGATGGTGCTGGAATATTTGTTATTGCTTCATGAAACTCGGTGTCCAGTTCTTTTCCAACTGGATCTTCCATCTCTTTAAGCCCCTTTTTTTCTAACTCTGATTTTAACTGTTTGTATATCAAAACGGGGCCGTCTTCATCGGAATAATTATTAGCTTTTATAGATCTTTCAAAATTATCAAGAATAGGTAACAAAGCAGTCAAAATGTCCTTATTAGCAGTTGAAAATAATTCTAATCTTTCTTTAGCAGTTCTTTTTCTGAAGTTTTCGAACTCTGCAAAAAGACGAAGATTTTTATCTTTTTCTAGAGCTAGTAATTCCTCAGTTGTAGGAGATTTTTCAGATTCCTGGCTTTGTAACTCTTGTTCTTTTTCAATTTTTTCTTTCTTCTGATTTTTCTTCTTTTTTGCCATTTTAAATTGATTTTATTATAAACTAATATATATAAGTGAAAATACTTTGCCAAATAGATTCGATAGACATTTTGTCATATAATTATTAAAGAGGTTGATTTATATAACAGAATTAATTTATTCGTTTAATATTTGCCCCAATTGCATTTAATCTCTTGTCTATATCTTGATAACCTCTATCAATTTGTTCAACGTTGTGAATTGTACTTTCCCCATCAGCAGCTAAAGCAGCAAGAAGCAAAGAAACTCCCGCTCTAATATCTGGAGATGTCATTGTTGTAGCTTTAAATTTTATTTGGTGATTAGATCCAATAACAGTTGCTCGATGTGGATCACATAGAATTATTTGTGCCCCCATATCAATTAGTTTATCTACAAAGAAAAGTCTTGACTCAAACATTTTTTGATGAATTAGAACTGATCCTTTGGCTTGAGAAGCTACAACTAAAACAATAGATAATAGATCTGGAGTAAATCCTGGCCACGGTGCGTCAGAAATTGTTAAAATTGATCCGTCAATAAAATTTTGTATTTCATAGTTTTTTTGAGAAGGGATATAGATGTCGTCTCCTTTTCTTTCAATTATAATTCCTAATTTTTTAAATACAGAAGGAATTACTCCCAAGTTTTCGTATGAAACACTTTTAATTGTAATTTCTGATTGTGTCAGGGCTGCAAGTCCAATGAAAGAACCTATTTCAATCATATCTGGAAGGATTCGATGTGTACATCCTCTTAAACTCTTAACCCCTTCAATGTAAAGCAGATTAGATCCAACTCCGGAAATCTTAGCTCCCATTGAATTTAACATTTTACAAAGTTGCTGTAAATAAGGTTCGCAAGCAGCGTTATAGATTTTTGTTTTGCCTTCTGCCATTACCGCGGTCATAATAATATTTGCTGTACCAGTTACAGAGGCTTCCTCTAGTAACATATTAGTACCAGTCAATTTTTCAGAGCTAACTTTATAAAATTCTTCTTTATTATCGTATTCAAATTTTGCTCCTAAATTTTCAAATCCATTAAAATGCGTATCAACTCTTCTTCTTCCAATTTTGTCTCCACCGGGTCGAGGAATATATCCTTTACCAAATCTAGCTAGAAGAGGACCTACAATCATAATTGACCCTCTAATTTTGCTGCTTTTTAATTTATAATCTTTACTGGTTAAATAATTAATATTTATATCATCCGCTTTAAAACTATAGCTGTCTTTACTATTTTTTTTAACTTTAACATTCAAATCTCTAAGCAGATCAATGAGAATGTTTACATCTCTAATATCAGGAATATTGTGCATAACTATTTCTTCAGGTGTCAAAAGTACTGCACATAATACTTGCAGAGCTTCATTTTTAGCTCCTTGAGGATGAAGTTCACCTTGAAGTTTCAATCCTCCTTGTACTTTAAATGTTGCCATTAGTATCTTTTTTTCTTATTTTTATTATTATTATTTCTTTTGTTTCTATTGTTTTTTGATGTAGTTTTTCTAGTTGCTTTTACATCATTAATAATTTCAAATTCTTCATGGGCATTTAATTTTCCTGCAGAAAGTTTATCTAAATGTTTGAAGATTGTTTTGTCATCCACAGAACTTTTGCTCCAGGTCAGATAACATTTTTTCATATGATTTAATATCATTCCAGTAAGAACAAATTTATCATCACCTTCCTTCATTTGGATAGCTGTTTCAATCATTGTTTCAATATGTTTTCCATAATAGGAAAAAGTAAAATTTGATTTTGGATATTTAATGTGATCAGGTTTTTCAGCAAGTTTTTTTGGAGAGGGCTTTTCAAATGGTGAATCGATTTCTAACTCAAATCTTGACATTATAAATAAGTGGTCCCATAATTTATGTTTATAGTCGGGAATATCTCTAAGGTGAGGGTTTAGTTGTCCCATGAAACTAATGATTGCTTCAACACATTTTTTCTTTTCTTTAGAGTCTTCAATACTTGTAGCGTGTGCAACCATTTTTTGTACGTGTCTTCCGTACTCGGGAATAATTAACTTTTCCCTCTCAGTATTATATTTCATATAGTGTAGTAAAACCGCAAATATATAAATTAGTAATTAGAAAGTTGTAATCAGTAATATTTTTTGTATGAAAGTTAAAAAAACCCGATATAGAATCGGGTTTTATTTGTTATATCTCATTATAATGATAATGTTAAACCTAAAAGATAGTTTCTTGTAGCTTGTGGAAAGTATCCAATCATATTATATCCATCACCATCCTTGTTTATGTATGGGTCAGAATCTTCTCCTGAAGTGGGGTCCCAATCAGAAGAAAATCTATATATCCAAGCTCTATTTATGTATTCTTTGTTTAAAATATTATTTACTAGCAAAGTAATTTTTGCGTTTTTAATATCTCCTAAATTAATGTCGTAGCTAAACAGTATATTATTTAGAGTATATTTTTCCAGCATTCTGTCTAAAGATTGAGAATTATCTATATATTGATTTCCAATATGTTTTATAATCCATGAAGTTTTTAAATTGCCTAAATCATAACTTAGTTGAGATTTTGCAATTATGTTTGGAGAAAATGAAATATTGGTATTTTGATAATTTATAGTATCCTTGCTCCAAGTGTCCCAGTTATCAATATATTCAGAGTATGCAACAATTTTATTTTCAGAAAGAGTAATATTTCCAGACCAATTTAACTTTTTTGATAGTTTTAAATTAGTTTCAATTTCAACTCCCCTTCTGTAAGATTCATCAATGTTCGAGTGAACCGAGGCTCCTACATCATTAATTTCTCCAGTGTTGACGAGTTGATTTTTATAATCCATATTATATAGATTTATACCTAAATTAATGTTTTTTGAATTGTATCTGTATCCAACTTCAGTGTCAAATAAAACTTCGGGTTTAGGCCTTGAATTTGGAGAACTTTCTATATAATCATTCCTGTTTGGTTCCCTTTTCCCTTCAGAGTATGACACATAAAAAGAAGAGTTGTTGGTGAGTGAATAAAATAATCCATATTTAGGATTAAAGAATCTTAGATTTACAGTTTGGTTTGCAATATCTCCATTTTCATTAAACCCTTCAAAAGTATAATCTACAAATCTAACTTGTAAGTCAAGATATGCATTAAGTTTATTTGTAAAGGCATAATCTGTTTTTAGGTATGTGTTCATATCATTTTTAGTTGCATCATTTCTATAGTATTCATGATCTAAATCTCCGTGAATTTCTGTAGAAATAACTCTCCCAAAATGTGCTCCACTATAGGAGTTTGCAGCTCCTCCTAAAACAAAATTAATTTTATTTGATGAATGATTTAATGAAAAGGTAACTCCATAAAAATCATTATCCAACCATTTTCTTCTAACTAAATTTATAACAGTATCTTCTAATCCGTAAAAAGACAAGTTATTTTGACCATAAATATAATCTCCGTTATATAAAATAGTGTTGTATTCGTCTCCAATATATTGTTCATAATATCCACTACCTTTAGTATAGTGAGAAGCAAGATTTAAAAAAGTTTTATTGTTAATTTGTTCATTATAGTGAAGTTGGAAGTGAGTTTGACCATAATCATCTACTTCGTTTTCATAATTATAAGGGTTGAACGTTCTATTAGTATTTAAATAGGTTTTTGGAACACCATACCAGGCTTGATATGTTCTTTCATGTCCGGTGAAAACAATAGCTTTAATCGTAGAGCTTTTTCCATAATACCCTCCAGAAAGATAGAAAGATTTCAAGTCAGAGAAGGATCTGTCTATGTATCCATCAGAGTTAATCCTAGAAAATCTTCCGTCAAAAGAAAGGTTATTTTCTAAAAGCCCAGTTCCAAATTCAATATTGTTTTTTACCGTGTTGAAAGACCCAAGAGTATTAGAAGTATTTAAATATTTATTTTTTATTAAACCATTGGTTTGTAGATTTACAGAGGCTCCAAAAGCAGATCCTCCATTTTTTGATGTTCCTACACCTCTTTGTATTTGTATGTTGCTTACTGACGATGTAAAGTCTGGCATATTAACCCACCAAACTCCTTGACTTTCAGAGTCATTTAATGGAATTCCATTAATTGTTACATTAATCCTGTTTGCGTCTGAACCCCTAATAGTCATATAGGTATAGCCAATACCAGCTCCTGCGTCAGACGAAGAAATTACAGACGGAGTTAGAGAAATTAAATAAGGTAAATCTTGACCTAAATTAGTTTTTTCAATTTCTTTCTCAGACAAATTGGTATATGACACAGGAGTTTTTTCACCTGCATTCACTCCTTTCACTTGTACCTCTTCTAAAAGTTTTGAAAGTGGTATCGTGTCTTTTTGTTGTGAAAAACTAAATATTGACAATGCAATCAATACCAAAGTACTTAAATTTTTATTTAACATTATTTTATTTTTTAGTTAAATTAACAAATAAAGTGGGGTTTCTATTTGTTTTTACATTTAATAAAAACTCACATTTCCCTTAGATGAATTACCATCTCAGGTTCAATGGGTATAATCTCAGCCCTTAATATTAAGGCACCCCAATTAAGACGCATCAAAATTAAAAAATAGAATTCATTTTTTTAGTAATATGGGTGAAATTTTTTTAATTGATTTTTCGAGTTTATTTTCTCCGTCAATTATATAATACTTATGTCTCAAGTTATTTATTTCCTTGAGATATATGTTAAAAAGCTCCATTCGATTATTTCGATTTTCTCTAAGCGAATCAGCTTCCCAGGGGATGTCAGGTTTACATAATAAATAAATTCTAGATTCTTGTTTTTGTTTTTCAATTTGATCCAAAATCCAAGATTCGCAATATTTGAATTTATAAATGCTCCATATTTTTATGGTGATTAAGTCAGTATCAAGAATTATATTGTTTTTTTCTGAGTAAAATTGTCCTTTAGCAATTTTTAGTAAATCTTCTTGATTATATTTTGTTTTTCTTTCACTCAGGTATTCTCTAGCAAATTCCTTAGAATGAGGAACTTTAAAATATATTGAAAGACCATTACAAATAGTAGTTTTGCCTGAGCTTTCAGGACCTGTAACAATAATTTTATTCATTTTTTTTTATTCTATTAGACCATGATATATATCCAAAAACAGCAATAGTAGCATAAGCAACAAACAGTAGTGAGGTTAAATGTAAATCTCTATGAAAATACATATAAACGCTTAGCAAATCAATCACAATCCAATATAACCAGTTTCTTAATACTTTTTTTACAACCATATAAGTTGCGATAACACTAAAAACAGTAGTGATTGAATCAATAATTGGCATTGCTGATTCTGTGTAAGTAAAAAAATAGAATCCCATAATAAAACTAAATAAAGCTCCAAGAACTATAATAATGAGATGTTTGAATTCAGACCACTCTTTAATTTCTTCTTTACTTTTTTTATTCCATGTTAAATATCCAATTACAGCCATTATTAAATAAAATATTTGAAGACCAGTCTCAGGGTATAATTTTGCTGTATAACATATATATACATACAGACTTACACTGATTAAAGCAGCCCCCCAACACCAAATGTTTTCCTTCGCTGCTAAAATTACATATATCAGAGAAAAAAATACGGCTAGGCTCTCTATAATACTCCAGTTAAAATTTAAATTAGAAAATAATTGAATAATTTCTTGAGTCATAAACTTGGTTTTTCCTCAAAATTCCCATTGAGTATTTTTAAATTGAAAACTACTTTATTTTCAATTAAAAATGAAGTTTCGATTTCAGAATTAATAGCTCTCATTACTCTGTTGTATTCACCAAAAACTTGTGTACTCATACCATTAGTTTTCACTTTAATGAATGGATATTTCCTTAAACTATGAATAAATGAAATAATAGGTTTTTTATAGTCTTTATTTAAAGGGTACATTGATATTTCTACAGAGCATTCCATTTGGTATTTTTTATTTTGGTTGATATTTCTGAGATAAGTTTCATATTTTTTTCAATTGCATTTCCGACCACTATAATGTCTGCTCCTGCGTTTAATTTTTCTATAGCTTTTTCAGGGTTATTTATACCTCCGCCCACAATTAGAGGGCAGTTAATGTTTTTTGATACTGAATAAATCATCTCTTTCGATATAGAGTTTTGAGCTCCACTACCTCCGTCCATATATATTAACTTTAGACCTAACATTTCTCCAGCAATAGAGGTGCAAACGGCAATATCATTTTTATCATGGGGTATGGGAGTAGTATTACTTATATAAGAAACCGATGTAGACTTCCCGCTATCAATTAACATATATCCAGTAGATATTGATTCAAGATTATACTCTTTAATTATAGGGGCTGTTATAACCTGTTTACCAATTAACATTTCCGGATTTCTACCTGAAATTAGTGATATGAAAAGAATTGCATCTGCTTTACTGTTAACTTGCATACTATCTCCAGGAAAAGATATAATTGGAATATTAGAATTTTCTTTAATTAAGCTAATACATTCGTCTAATTTATTTTGAGATAACAAGCTCCCTCCAATAAAAAAATAGTCAATATTATTTTGATTAGATTCTGCAATAATTAGATTTAAAGATTTTTTATTTACTTTATCAGGATCAATAAGAACAGCAAAAAGTTTTTTCCCAATTTTTTTGCAGTCTAATATGTTCTTATAAATACTCTTCATATTATTTACAAACATACGTTATAAACTTATTATCAATCATAAAAAAATATGCATTTAATTTTTGTCTTTTAAACTTAATTGCTAAATCACCCATGTGTTTCTCTGTAAAATCTTCTATTAAAATATCTTTTTTAAAATTAACATTGCCTTTTTTATGAAATTTAAAAACAGATTCTTTAATAGTCCAAATTAATGTTGCTTTTTTTTGAGTTAAATTACTTTGATTTTTATTGATAAATTTATCTTTTAATTTTAAAGTTTTTTCTGAAATTTTTTCTATATCAACACCAATGTTATTATTGCTTATCGCGATACACACATGTTCATCACAATGTGAAATAGAGATGTTTTTATTTATACTTGTTGTTGGAGCTCCATTTGAATCATAATATATTTTACAATTGGGAGAGTAAATATTTATTAAAACTCTAGCGGTAAAACATTCTAAAGTTCTTTTATTAGATGAGAATTTTGGACTATCTATTTTTGGATACTTTGCTTTCAATTCGTCTAAAGATTCTTGTATTTTCCAAATATACAATATAATATTATTTTCTTCTTTTTTTAGAACTAACGGCATATGATAAAAAGTTGATGGCTAAAGTAATAATAATGCTTATATTTGCTGTCCTTAAAATTGAAACATGAATATAAATACTACAAATTATAAAGTAAAAGATATCTCTCTCGCTGATTGGGGGAGGAAAGAGATAAAATTAGCTGAGTCAGAGATGCCTGGATTAATGTCGATCAGAGAAGAGTATGGTGATACTAAACCTCTAAAAGGAGCGAGAATTGCAGGGTGTTTACACATGACTATTCAAACTGCCGTGCTCATTGAAACATTAGTTTATTTGGGAGCTGAGGTAAGTTGGTCATCTTGTAATATTTTTTCAACACAAGATCAAGCTGCTGCCGCGATTGCAAATGTCGGTGTCCCAGTCTATGCTTGGAAAGGTATGAATGAGGAAGAATTTGACTGGTGTATTGAGCAAACTCTTCACGCTTTTAAAGATGGTAAGCCATTAAATATGATTTTAGACGATGGTGGAGATTTGACTAATATGGTTTTAGATAAATTCCCTCATTTAGTAGAGGGTATTAGGGGACTCTCTGAGGAAACAACAACTGGTGTCCATAGACTATATGAAAGAATGGAAAAGGGGACTTTGACCTTACCGGCGATAAATATTAACGATTCAGTCACAAAATCAAAGTTTGACAATAAATACGGATGTAAAGAGTCTTTAGTTGACGCCATTAGAAGGGCAACAGATATTATGATGGCTGGAAAGGTAGCTGTTGTAGCTGGTTATGGAGATGTAGGTAAAGGTTCTGCTGCCTCATTGAGAGGATCTGGAGCTAGAGTAATAGTTACAGAAATTGATCCAATTTGTGCATTACAAGCTGCAATGGATGGATTCGCAGTAAAAAAGATGGATGATGTAGTTGGTGAAGTAGATATAGTTGTTACAACTACAGGCAATAAAGATATTATTCAGTCTCGACATTTTGAAAAAATGAAAGATAAAACAATAGTTTGTAATATTGGACATTTTGACAATGAAATTGATGTAGCTTGGTTAAATAAAAATTGGGGGAATACTAAAGTTGAAATTAAACCACAAGTTGACATGTATACTGTAAATGGTAATGACATAATTTTACTTGCTGAGGGTAGATTAGTAAATTTAGGTTGCGCTACAGGTCATCCATCATTTGTGATGTCAAATTCATTTACAAATCAAGTTTTAGCCCAAATCGAACTATGGAATCATAGCGAAAAATACGATAATAAAGTATACATGTTGCCAAAACACTTAGATGAAAAAGTAGCTAGATTGCATCTGTCAAAAATTGGTGTTGAACTAGAGACATTGAGAGAAGATCAGGCTGAGTATATTGGTGTTAAAGTTGAGGGACCATTTAAACCAGAATATTACAGATATTAAAGTTTTTTTGTGAAAACTTTTTATTTCTCTTTTTTAGTTTGTAATTCTCAGAATTCCTCCAGAAAATGAGGTGTTATATTGCTTCAGGGGCAATAGAGCTGGACCATTAGCTGCTAAACCGTCTTGATCAATTAAGAACTTAGATTCACAACACGCACAAGAAGCTATAGTTGAATTGATAGAGTCTATCACAGAACATTCATTGGATGGTTCAAAACTGCAATTTCTGTCAAAAGCTATGTAGTTATTAACGTTATTATGATAAATAATTATGCCTTTTACTCCTCCAGATATAAAAATTGAATTTCCAATGGCGTTTATTTCGGAGTATTCGGGTTGATTTATTGGGATCTCAATGTTTACATAAACGTCTCTAATGTAGTCATTTCTATCTACACATGAACTGAAAAAGAATATTAAAAATAATAGAATTAATTGTGTTTTCATATTGCAATTTTACAAATAAAATTATTGGAATAATACATCGATGATTTTTTTGCAAAAAAGAAAAAGTTTTTATCTTTACCGCTTACGAACAACGAATTTAAATAAAACATTTTATCTATGTTTAGAAAAATATACTTAACAGCATTTTTAACATTGATTACATCTTTCGCTTTTGCTCAGACTGGAACCCTGAAAGGTGTTATCACCAATAGAGCTACGGGTGCTCCTGTAGATTTTGCTAATGTTGTGATAATGAAGAATGGCGTACAAAAAGGTGGTACATCAACAGGTTTAGATGGGAGTTTTACCATAAAACCAATTGATCCGGGTACATATACTGTAAAAGCTTCATTCGCTGGATACACAACCTTTTCTCTACAGGGGGTTATTATTTCAGCAAATAAGATTACTTATTTAACAGGGAAAAATGCTATTAAAATGACAGAAGGGGTTTTAGTTGATGAAATTGAAGTCAGAGGGTTTACTAAACCTCTTATTGATCAAGGCAATCTCTCCGGAGAAACAAAAACCTCTAAGGAAATTGTTGCTCTTCCAACTAAAAGTATAAACTCTATCGCCTCAACAACCGCAGGTATTTATCAAAAAGATGAAGGAGAATCTGTTAATGTTAGGGGTTCACGTTCTGATGCTACATCTTATATTGTTGATGGAATAAAGGTTAGAGGAACCATGGGGGTGCCAACATCTGCTATTGAACAGATTACTGTGGTGACAGGTGGGCTACCTGCTAAATATGGAGACGCCACTGGAGGTGTTATTGAGGTTACAACAAAAGGTCCTTCGAATAAATTGTTTGGTTCTATTGAGTTTGAGTCCTCCAGGTTGTTTGACAGATATAATTATGATTTACTGGGGGTTGCTCTTTCTGGTCCGATATATAAAAAAACAAATGCTGACGGAACAAAAGGAAATTCTGTTATAGGGTTTTTTCTATCTGGTGAGCTAAGAAATGTAGATGATTCAGATCCTTCTGCAATTGGAGTATGGAAAGTCAGAGATTCTAAGCTGGCGGAGCTCAAACAAACACCTTTTATAATCGCTCCAAATGCTGCAGCTGGTTTTTTAAGTACCTCTGATTTTCTTACTGAAAATGATTTTGAAAATGTTCAAGCTAAATTAAATACCAATAAATTTAGATATAATTTTGCAGGAAAGTTGGATATAAAACCTGCGAAAAATACATTTTTATCTATAGGAGGGACCTATTACAAAAGCGATGGTCAAAATTATAGTTATTGGAGATCAATGTTTAGCTCATCAAACAACAGCACATCAACTCAAGAAACTTGGAGAGTTTTTGGTAGACTTACTCAAAAGTTTGGGACTGAAGAGTCTAACAGTGAAAAAAGTTCTAGTTTAATAAAAAACGCCTACATAACTATCCAAGGTGATTATACATCAAATTATTACCAGACTTACGATGAAAGACACAAATATAATCTGTTTGATTATGGACATGTTGGTACTTTTACTACTTATAAACGACCAGTATATCAAAACGGAGTGGCTATTGATTCTGTTACAGGAATTCCTTATTCAGGAAGTATTCTTGTAGGTTGGCAGGATACCCTTTATGAATTTGATGGATCTACAACTCATAATCCAGACGCAGCGAATTACACTCAAGCGTACTATGATATCTATGAGCAATATGGTATGGCCTCTCAATATATATCTGGATATGGTGCAGATGGAGTCATAAGGACTGAGTTTGATTTACAGGGTCAAGGACTGAGAAATGGTGACGGACCATCTTCTGTATATTCGTTATTTGGAAATTGGGGAACACAATATACAGGAGCTAATAGACAGGATAATACTCAAACAACCTTTAAATTCTCTGCTTCAGCAGATGTTGGAGATCACGAGATATCCTTTGGTTTCGAAAGAGAAGAAAGAAATGATAAATACTGGGGAGTTGGAGCAAACGGTCTTTGGACACTTGCTCGCCAGCTTACCAATAAACATATTGAACAAAGAGATTTAAGCAATCCAATGCCGATTTTCGACGCAAACGGAATTTTTCAAGATACTGTAAAATTTAACAGACTAAATGAACAACAGTATGACGCAAACGGTAATCCAATATTTTATTACTATGACGATGCTGGTAACCCATACACAGCAACAGGACTTAGCCAACAGTCTACATTTGATTATAATTTAAGAAACAGTCTTGATGGATATAATTACGATGATATTAATTGGATTGATATTGACAATCTTAATCCAGATTTATTAGATATTAATTTCTTTAGCGCAAACGAATTATTGAATGGAGGTTCAAATTATGTATATTATTTTGGATTTGATGCTTTTGGAAAACCTATTTCTGGGACTCCTACACTAATGGATTATTTTGGTCACAGAAACGATGAAGGAGCTCTTGTAGAGAAAGGTACTGAAAACGTAATCTCTGAAAATGAGCTCAGAAGAGAGGTTGCGGCATTTAATCCAATATACACAGCAGGTTATATACAAGATAAATTTGCTGTTAATGATCTGTTATTTAATATCGGTCTCCGTATAGATAATTATGATGCTAACCAGCCCGTTTTAAATGATAAATATTTATTATTCAACCCGGCATTAGCTAACACTGAAGACGCTAAGATATTGTTGCCAAATCCTGATCCTGACGTTCTGGGATGGCAGGACTTAAATCATCCTTCATCTATTGGTGATGATTTTGTTGTTTATGTAGATAACATCGAAGACGCTACTAGAATTGTTGGATACAGAAATGGAGATAATTGGTACAATGAACAAGGAGTACAGATTTCAGACCCTACTTTATTAGCAGAAGCTGCTGAAGGGAAAATTTCTCCACTGCTCGACAAAGATGCAATCAAGGCTGTGAAAGGAGGATATAAAACCGATGATGCATTCATAGATTACAAAGCACAAACGACATTTATGCCGCGAATTGCTTTTTCGTTCCCTATCTCTGATGAAGCTCAGTTTTTTGCTCACTATGATGTCTTAACTCAGAGGCCTCCTTCGGCAAATAGAATTGAACCTTTAGATTATCTATATATGGAAGATAATGTTGGCGCTCTGTTAAATAACCCTGATTTGAAACCTGAAAAAACTATTGATTACGAACTAGGTTTTGCCAAAAAATTAACATTATCATCGGCACTTAAAATGTCTCTATTTTATAAAGAACTAAGAGATATGATACAGGTTACAAATGTATTAGGCGCTTATCCAGCTACATATATGATGTATCAAAATATAGATTTTGGGACTGTAAAAGGTTTTTCAACAAGTTATGACTTAAGAAGAACTGGAAGAGTTCAAATGACAACTAATTATACTCTACAATTTGCTGACGGAACAGGTTCTTCAGCATCATCTGGTTATAGTTTAGTAAATACAGGACAACCAAATCTTAGAACAACAATCCCTCTATCTTATGACCAAAGACATGCTCTTTCTGCTTCTGTTGATTACAGATACAGAACTGGTGATAAATATACTGGTCCTGTTTTGTGGGGAGCAAAAGTTTTAGAAGATGCGGGAGCTAATATAATGTTATCTGCTGGTTCAGGAACCCCATATTCAAGACAATCAAATATTACACAAGAGGCGGCTGATGGTATAAATGATCGTTCAACATTAATGGGAAGTATTAATGGATCAAGACTACCTTGGCAATTTAGAATTAACGCTAAGTTCAATAAGAATTTTGAAATTAAGTGGAATAAAAAGAAGTCTTCATATGTAAATGCTTATTTACAGATACAAAATTTACTTAATGCTAAAAATATTATTAGTGTATATAGAGCTACTGGAAATCCTGAGGACGACGGATACCTAACTGCTGCTGAATCTCAAAATGACATACTTAGTAGAAATAATCCTGACTCTTTCAGGTATTTATACTCTTTGGCAGTTAATAATCCGTCTCATTATAGTTTGCCAAGAACATTTAGACTAGGATTATCCCTTACATTTTAATAGAAATTATGATATCAAAAAAATCATTTAAAAATATGAAATTTAACAAACAAACATTAATTGGATTAGCTGTAATGTTTTTGATTAGCTTTGAAATCAATGCGAAAGAGAATGTTCCTAACCCTAATATTAGTAATACAAACTACTCTAAAGTTGCATCTGGATGCTCACCTGCAACGTCTCAAACTGATATAGATGTAAATAATGTACGTGCTACAATACTTGGAGGTGGAGATATGTGGTGGAATCTTTCTGATGCTCAGTATGAAATACCCAAGGGAAGTGGATTAAATTCTTTATTTGCTGGATCATTGTGGATTGGTGGAGTTGATGCAGGTGGACAGCTAAAAGTAGCAGCTATGACTTACAGACAAGGAGGAAACGATTTCTGGCCAGGACCACTAGACGTTGCTACAGGAACAATCACTGAGGATGAATGTAATAAATGGGATAAGCATTTTAAAATTTCAAGATCAGACGTTGAAGAATTTGTTGCTAGATATATTCCAGCTGGAGGTTCGGATGAAACTTATAATTTTGAAATGATTCCTGAGTCAATTTTAAGTTGGCCTGGAAACGGAAATTCAGCTCAAGATCAATTTTTAGCTCCATTTTTTGATCAAAACGGAGATGGTTATTATAGTCCTTTAGACGGAGATTACCCTGACTATAATATAACTGGTGACAATGAAGACGCTGAGTTATATGGAGATCAAACTCTGTGGTGGATTTTTAATGATAAAGGAAATATCCATACAGAAACAGAAGCAGACCCTATCGGATTAGAAATACACGCCCAAGCATTTGGATTTACTGCTGACAATGAAATTAATGATATGACTTTTTATAATTATAAAATTATTAATAGGTCTACTTTACCATTATCTGATGTATACTTTGGTCAATGGGTAGATCCAGACTTAGGATACTATCTAGATGATTACGTAGGTTGTGATGTAAGTTTAGGTTTAGGAATCTGTTATAATGGAGACGCAGAGGATGAGGGTGCTCAAGGATATGGATTTAATCCTCCAGCAATTGGTGTAGATTTTTTCCAAGGACCATTAGCCGACCCAAATGATGGTCTAGACAATGATAGAGATGGTATTATTGACGAAGAGGGGGAGCAGATTATTATGTCTAAATTTGTATATTACAATAACGACTTTACAGTCAGAGGAAATCCAGAAAATGGAACACATATTTATAATTATTTAAGAGGAATATGGAAAGATAATGTGCCTATGACATATGGAGGAGATGGTAAGGGGTCTGGGCCTGGTGCTACTACAGATTTATGTAATTTTATGTTCCCTGGAGTGTCAGACCCTGATTTTCCTGGACAAGAATGGTCAGAGGTTACTGCAGGGAACCAACCAGCTGACAGAAGGTTTATACAGTCAGCAGGACCATTTACCCTTGAACCAGGGGCTGTTAATACAATAACTACTGGAGTAGTGTGGGCTAGAGCACAAGCTGGAGGTAATGAAGCTTCAGTTCAATTGGTTAAGATTTATGATAGAGAAGCTCAAGCGCTGTTTGATAATAATTTTAATATTATGAATGGTCCTGATGCACCAGATTTAGAAATAAGAGAATTAGACAAAGAATTAATTATTTCTTTGACTAATAAAGAATCTTCAAATAATTTTAATGAGAGCTACTCAGAAAAAGATCCTTATATTACTCTTGCGTCTAATGTAGATAATCAAAACTATGAATTTCAAGGCTATCTTGTATATCAATTAAAAGACGCTACGGTTTCCGTAACAGATCTTGATAACCCAGATAAAGCTAGATTAGTTTTTCGTTCAGACATTAAGGATGACGTAAAAGGAATTATTAATCAATATCTTGATCCAATTATGAATGTCTACGTGCCAATTGAAGAAGTTCCTGCGGTTATGGAGTCTGGGGTTTCTGGTTCTGTGGATGGAGGTATTGAATATTCTTTTAGAGTAACTGAAGATAAATTCGCATTAGGTAATCCAACTTTAGTAAACCATAAAACTTATCATTATATGTCAATTGCTTATGGTTTTAATCCTGCCGAAATAAATGCAAATCCATATGACGTAAATAATCCTCTATATGACGGTAGAAATCAACCACACATTGCTGGAAGGAGAAATATTCGTCCTTATACAGCAATTCCTCATCAGATAGACCCTGAAAATGGAGGAACAATTTTAGGTTCTTCATATGGAGATGGAGTAAAAATTAATAGAGTTGAAGGAAGCGGATCAGGTTCAAATACCTTAGAAATTGATTCTCTTACTATTATTGAGATTATTGAAGATGGTAAATCTTTATTTCCTAATTATAAAAATGGAATGGGCCCTATTTCGGTATCTGTCGTAGACCCAGTTAAAATTACTGGAGATGATTATACTGTCATTTTAGAGCAACCTGTAAAAACTCCTCAAGGAGCGGTTACATCATACTTGAATTGGACTGTTATTTGTAACTCATGTGACAATGAAGACACCTTGGTATCTAGTTCGAAATCAATAGACTTAGGTGTGGAACAATTATTTCCAAATCATGGATTTTCATTAAAGCTTAACCAGGTAATAGCTCCAACCGCGGACCCAATAGCTAATCCAAGTAATGGATTTATTTCTGGGGAGATTGAATTTGATGACCCATATGACAAATGGCTTACAGGCGTCCCTGATTATGATGAACCATTTCTTTATGGTCTTAATTGGATACGTTCAGGCTCTTATTCAGACGAGGATGATGATAAGTTAGATGATTATTTTTCCGATGAAGATCCAAATGGTGTCTATGAATCTGCTTGTGAACAAACTTTAACTGTCTTTGGAGGTTTAGAAATTACAGGTGGAACATGGGCTCCATATAGATTTGCTTCTCACTTCAACAGTGGTCCTGCACAAAGTTATTACACTTCCTTTCCGTATTCTTCCGCAACAACATTGAACTCTGTAGATATTATTTTTACATCAGATCAATCTAAATGGACCAGATGTGCGATCGTTGAAGCTTCTGATGATAAGAATTTATCCGAGGGAGGACAAACTAAATTAGGTCTTCGAAGTTCACCTTCTGTAGATAAGGAAGGTAATCCTGATAACTCTGGGACTTATGGAATGGGATGGTTTCCTGGGTATGCTGTTGATATAGAAACTGGAGAAAGATTAAATGTTATTTTCTCAGAAGATTCATGGCTTGCAGGTGAAAATGGTAGAGATATGATTTGGAATCCAACTTCAAATATTGTTACCGAAGAATTCCCACTTTATTCAACAAATACTGGAGAGTTCTCTGGAGGAAGCTATTTATTAGGTGGTAAACATTTTGTATATGTTATTGGAGGAGATGCTTCAGTTTTAGCAGAAGATGATTATTTATCTGGAGATTTATGTCCTTCTTATGACGAAGGGGCTTGGATATATAATCTATTGTCGGATTCTACTTCAAATTCTTTTGAAGGAAATATTGCAAAAGTATTTCAACACACTACATGGGTCGGAGCTCCTTTGTTAGCTCCAGGCTCAAGTTCAAAGATTTTTGGAAAAAACGGTAATAATACAGCTAGAGTAAAACTAAGAGTAGAAACACCATATAACCCTTACGTAAATGTTAGCTCTGACAAAATACTTTCACCAAATGATAATTTAGTAGTTGGAAACACTTATTATGTAGCAGATAAAAATATGCAAAAACATAATGCTAAGCTGCAGCTTACGTATCCAAAAATACTTGGAGGTAAAAAGGCTACTCACGCTGGAAATGATTATCAAGTTGGAGAAACATTTGTTGCGACATCAACTACTTGGTCTGGAAATTCTAAGGCAAGACTAATTGCTGATATACCCATAAATAATTTCGATCCAGTGTATGAGTTTAACACATTAGACTTAATCTCTGAGGATGGTAACAACAAACAAGCTGTTTCAGCCTTAGACTTGATCAACGTTGTTCCAAATCCATATTATGGTTATTCTGAATATGAAACAAGTCAGCTTGATAATAGAATTAAAATTACAAATTTACCAAAAGAATCACTCATAAGAATTTACACTGTTAGTGGAACGTTAATAAGGACTATAAAAAAATCAGATGATTTAACTTCTGTTGACTGGGATTTAAAAAATGACTATGGGATTCCAATCGCAAGTGGACTATATATTATTCATGTAGAGACAACTATCGATAATGTAAAGGAACAAAAAATATTAAAATGGTTTGGTGTATTACGTCCTGTTGACCTTGATACATTTTAACTAAAAAAATTGAAAATTTTAGATATGAAAAAAATAACTCATTGTATAAAAACAACTGTAACTCTTATGACAGTATTGATCTCTGTGAGTATCGGTTTTGCTCAAGAACAGGCAATTAGATCTGGTTCCGCAGGAGCAGCTGAATTATTAATTAATCCATTTGCTAGAACATCAGGTTGGGGAGCTGCAAATATATCAGGAGTAGTAGGTTTGGAAGGTCAATACTCAAATGTAGCGGGGTTAGCGTCCACTGATAAAACAGAATTAATATTCTCTCAGACTTCATGGTTACAATATGGAAATGAATTATTTAACTCTGATGAGTCTGTCAGTAACATAAGTACCTTTGGATTTTCACAGAGAGTAAGTGAGTCTGGAGTTTTAGGAATTGGTGTAATGTCAATGGATTTTGGAGATATTGAAATAACTACTGTAGATATGCCTGACGGTGGAATTGGTACTTTCTCACCTAGCTTTATGAATATTGGAGCCTCTTATGCTCATGTATTTTCAAATAGTATTCAAGGAGGATTTACTATTAGAATGATATCAGAACAAATTTCAGATGTTAGCGCTAATGGTGTTGCTCTAGATGCTGGTATTCAGTATAGAACAGGAAAAGAAGACGAACTTAAATTTGGAATTTCTTTTAAAAATTGGGGTCCACGTATGTCTTTTTCCGGAGATGGTTTATCATTCAGAGGTATTGTAGGCAGTGAAGATGATTATAAAATGACTGTTGAACAGAGATCGTCTTTCTTTGAATTACCATCATTATTTAATATAGGAATGTCTTATGATATATTAATATTAGATCACAGAATTACTTGCGCAGGTACATTCACTTCTAACTCTTTTCAAAAGGATCAATATCGGTTAGGAACAGAATATTCTTATAATGAATATTTTATGGCTAGAATGGGATATGTATATGAAGAAGGAATAGGAGATATAGAAACTACATCTACAGCTTTAACTGGACCAACAGCAGGGTTCACTGTTGAGTTACCTATGGGTAATGGAACTACATTTGGAGTAGACTATTCTTATACTGCATCAGATCCATTTAAAGGATCTCATGCAATTGGATGTAGAATAGATTTATAAAAAATTCCAACATAATTTATATTTAAAAGGTTATTTACTTCCTTTTACTTAATTTAATAATTTATTAAAATAATTTGACATGAGTGATTTACAATATTTTACCGAGGAAGGATTACAGAAATTAAAAGAAGAATTAGAACATTTAAAAAGTGTAGAGAGACCAAAAGTAATCCAACAAATCGCTGAAGCAAGAGATAAAGGTGATTTATCTGAAAATGCGGAATACGACGCAGCCAAAGAGGCTCAAGGTCATCTAGAGGATAGAATAAATAAATTAGAGATCATATATAGTAATGCAAGAGTTGTAGATACATCAAAATTAGATTTTTCTAGCGTTAGATTATTAACAAAAGTTACAATTAAGAATATTTCAAATAACTCAGAGATGGCTTATTCTATAGTTCCAGAGCCAGAGGCTGATTTAAAATCAAAAAAAATTTCAGTTTCTTCTCCAATAGGCAAAGGATTGTTGGGGAAAAGTGTTGGTGAAATAGCTGAAATTCAAGTTCCAAATGGTATTATAAAATTTGAAGTTGTAAAGATTGAAGCTGCATAATGCCCAGTATTTTTACTAAAATAATTAACAATGAGATTCCCTCATACAAGATTGTCGAAAATGATCATTTCCTCGCGTTCTTAGACGCGTTTCCATTAGCTTACGGACATGTTCTCGTTGTGCCAAAAAAAGAAATTGATTATATTTTTGATTTATCATCTCAGGAATATTCTGGACTTTGGAAGTTTGCAAAAAAAGTTGCTAAAGCTATGGATAAGGTTTTGTTGTGTGAGAGAATTGGTGTCGCGGTTATTGGCCTTGAAGTTCCACATGTACATATTCATTTGGTCCCTATTAACGGTGTATCTGATATTAATTTTGAAAAACCTAAAATGAATTTTTCATCTGAAAAGATGATAGAAATTGCAAATAAGATTAGTGAATCCTTAAACTAGTTTATCAGGATTTTCTTTTAAAAAAGAAGACCACGAGGAATAGTTTTTATCCATATTTTTTGTTGACCTTTGAAAATAATGACATACAGCTGCTGCGAGACCATCGGTAGCATCTAAATGTTTCGGCATTTCTGTAATATTTAACAAAGATTGTAACATTGAGGCAACTTGTGCTTTTGATGCATTTCCGTTACCTGTGATTGATTTTTTTATTTTTTTTGGTGTGTATTCAAAAATTGGAACACCTTTGTATAAAGCAGCGGCCATAGCCACACCTTGAGCTCTACCAAGTTTTAACATAGATTGTACATTTTTCCCAAAGAAAGGGGCTTCTAAAGAAACTTCATCAGGTTTATATTCTTCAACAAGATGGATAGTACGTTCAAATATTCTTTTTAGTTTTAATGCGTGATTTTTCATTTTTCCTAAATGTATAACTCCCATTTGTATCATATCCATTTCTTTTCCCTTAATTATGATTATACCATATCCCATAATCGTGGTTCCAGGGTCAATACCTAATATTATCTTCTCTTTTTTCACTTTTCCAAATATAGTAAATGCATTTTATTGCGTGTCTTTCTATTTAAATTTTGATTAAATTTGTATGTAACATTACATTTATGTTTTTTGGAATACTTCTTTTTTTATATTTTGTTTTATTTTGCGTGTATTTATACTCATGGCGCAAGATTAAAACCACAGATTCTATGAATTATATTAATACTGTTTCTGTGATAATTGCCTGTAGAAATGAAGAGAATAATGTCCCCAAAATTGTTGATTGTTTAAAGCGTCAAAAATTTAATAATGACAAGTTAGAATTAATTTTTGTTAATGATCACTCTCAAGACAACACTTTACAATTATTAATAAATGAACAAAAAAAATGTAGTTTTATGAGAGTCATTAATCTTAGTATTTCTGTAGAGGGTAAAAAAAATGCTGTGAGAGAGGGTGTTTTCAATTCCACAGGTGATATTATTCTATGCACTGACGCAGATTGTGAGATGAATAGTTTTTGGATACAAACGATGGTAAATTATTTTAATAATGTAAACTGTAGATTTATTTCAGCTCCAGTTGTTTTAGACAAAACAGATTCTCTATTTAATATTTATCAAAAATTAGAATTATTGTCTTTAGTTACTACTTCAGCAGCAGCAATTGCTTTAAATACACCAACTTTATGTAACGGAGCGAATTTAGGATTTAGAAGAAATGATTATTTAGAAATTAATCCAGAGGAATTTAAGAAGTTTAAAACAGACGATTTATCTTTACTTGATTACTTCAAAAAAAACTTTTTTGGTTCAATTTTTTTTGTAAAAGATTTAAATGCTATAGTATACACTTCTGGACAAAAAAGTTTAAATTCTTATTTTTCTCAAAAAATGAGATGGATATCCTCTTCAAGATATTTTAATGACTTATTCATTATTTTTAAAGCATTATTAGTGTACACAATAAATCTTATTATCTGCTACTCAATAATTCAGTTTATATATTTTCTTTTTTTTAATTTTAATTTAGTTTTTTCAATTTTTTATTTTACGGTAGTTATTCTAAAAGTTCTCATTGACTTCTTTTTTTTGAATAATACCTTAAATTTTTTCAAAGAGAAAGAATTGTTAAAATATCTTTTTCCGTCAGTAATAATTAATTCAATAATTACAACAGTTATTGTACCTTTATCTTTTATTTATCCATTAAGATGGAAGGGCAGAAAGTTATGAAATCACAGTCTTTAAATAGAGTAATTTTGAACAGGCTAAAAAATGATAATATGTTTTTAGTTTCATTCTTCTTCATACTCATGCTAACTTTAATTTCAGCATTTCCATATGTTTTTATGAAAGATAAATCACAGTATGCTAATGAAATGAATCTTGATATTTCTACAATTCCTCCTATGTCTAAGTTATCAGTTCTAACAATAGATAACAAAAAAATTTTTGCAAGCGATGTAAAAGTACATGATTTGGGTATTTCATTTTTTTCTATAACAGATTCAAAACATATGTCTCATGAGGGAGAGTTTTCTTTAGTAAATAAAGTATATTATTTTGGTACTGATAAGTTTGGTAGAGATTTATACAGTAGGACTCTTTACGCGACCAGAATATCCATGTCTGTTGGATTTATATCAGTATTAATTTCATTAGTAATCGGCACTCTATTAGGTGCTTTTGCTGGCTATTTTGGTGGAAAAATAGATAATTTTATCATGTGGTTTGTAAATGTTATTTGGTCTATTCCAACTCTTTTAATTGTAATAGCGATAACACTAGCATTAGGCAAAGGTTATTGGCAAGTTTTTGTGGCTGTAGGATTAACAATGTGGGTAGAAATAGCTAGAGTAGTACGCGGTGAATTTATAGTACAGAGAAATCATGAGTATGTTGAAGCTGGTAGAGTTTTAGGTTTTTCTAATCTTAGAATTATTTTTAAACATATTCTTCCTAATGTGGTTGCTCCAGTGATTGTAATTTCTGCAGCAAATTTTGCTGCCGCTATATTAATTGAAGCAGGTCTAAGTTTTTTAGGAATAGGAACTCAGCCACCGATTCCCTCATGGGGAGGTATGATTAAAGATCACTACAACTATATAATTATGGATAAAGCATACTTAGCAATAATTCCTGGGCTTTGTATTATGTTTTCAGTATTATCTTTAATGACATTTGGAAATGGTTTGAGATCCTCAATTGACACAAATTTATAATGATATAATTTGCAGTTGTTAATATTATTAATGAGAATCGTATTAATTTTTAATTTATTTTAACATAAATACATTAGATTTGCTTTCAATAAAAAATATAGAAATGACAAGAAAAATATTTTCAATTTTATTTATATCCTATTTAAGTACACTTAGTGTGAATGCTGATGAAGGAATGTGGCTTCCTCATTTGTTGAAGACTTTGAATGAAAAAGACATGAAAGAATGCGGATTGCAGCTCACAGCTGAAGATTTATACAGTGTTAATAATTCTTCATTGAAGGATGCTATTGTTTCTTTTGGTGGTTTTTGCACTGGAGAGATGATTTCCTCTAAGGGGTTATTATTAACAAATCATCATTGTGGATATGAACAAATACAGGAGCAATCTTCCGTAAGAAATGACTATTTGAAGGACGGATTTTGGGCGATGAATCTTGAAGAAGAGTTGCCAAATGAAGGACTTTTTGTTTCTTTTTTAGTAAGTATTGAAAATGTTACAGATAGAGTATTAGAAGAATTAGGAGATGTTACTCAGTCTGAAAGAAATAATAAATTGAGGATGATTTTTAGTTCGATTGTGTCTGATTCAACTGAAGGTACAGATTATAGTGGCAGAGTGAAATCTTTTTTCGGAGGCAATGAGTTTTATCTGATGAAATACATCACTTATAATGATGTTAGATTAGTAGGAGCTCCTCCTTCTTCTATAGGTAAATATGGAGGTGATACTGATAATTGGATGTGGCCTAGACATACAGGTGACTTTGCTCTGTTCAGAGTATATTCTGCACCCGATGGAACTCCAGCAGAATATTCCGAAGAAAATATTCCATATACTCCAAAACATCATTTGCCAGTTCAACTTGATGGGGTGGACAATGGGGATTATACAATGGTTTTTGGATTTCCAGGCAGTACAGATAGATATTTAACTTCTTTTGGTGTCCAACAAGCTTTAGATCAAACAAATCCCACTATTGTTCAAATTAGAAACGAGAAACTTTCAATAATGAAAGCAGGCATGGACGCTAGCAAAAAAGTAAAAATACAATATGCTTCAAAATATGCTAGAACTTCTAATTATTGGAAGTACTACATAGGACAATCAAAAGGGCTCAAGAGAATGAAGGTTTACGATAAAAAAGTAGCTATAGAAAATCAATTTACAGATTGGATAAATTCTGGAGACGATGAAAGATATGCGAAATATGGGAATGTTCTAAATATGATAGAAGAAGCATATGAAAAAAATAGAAAAATTAATATAGCTAGAACTTATTTGAACGAAGCTATATTCCAGGGGGCTGAAATTTTGTATTTTTCTTACATGATGAATAGGAAGCTGGAGAATATTCCTACAGAAGATAAATTTAAAAGAAAATTGATTAAGGAAGTTAAGAGAGATGCTAAAGATTTTTATAAAAATTATAACTCTAAAATTGATGAGGAATTGTTGTCATCAATGTTGGAAATGTATTATTATAATGTCCCAAAGAATCAACATCCTTCCGTGTTTAGAAGGATTGAGCAACAATTATTCGGTTTTAAATCATTAGATTTTGATTATTACGCACAAAATGTTTTTAGAAGATCAATATTTGCCTCAAAGGAAAAGTTTTTCGCTTTTTTAGAAAATCCTTCTAAAATGAAATTAGAGAGAGACCCTGCCTATATAACAATGAAGTCAATTTATGACTATTATATGGAAAATCATTATCAAAAAAGATCTACGGTAAGATCTACTTTAGATGAAGGGAATAGATTGTTTATTGCTGGTTTAAGAGAAATGAATCCAGATTTAGTGTCATACCCAAATGCTAACTCTACTATGAGAGTTACTTATGGAAATGTAGGTGATTATTCGCCAGGCGATGGTGCACATTATGATTATTTTACTACTATTGATGGTATAATGGAAAAAGAAGATCCATCTGATGAAGAGTTTATTGTTCCTCAAAAACTCAAAGAGTTGTATGAGCTTGGAGAGTATGGCAGGTATGCTGACAAAGACGGTAATTTAAGAATTAATTTTATCTCTAACAATGATATCACCGGAGGTAATTCTGGATCTCCAGTAATAAACGCTTGGGGAGAAATTGTAGGAACAGCTTTCGATGGAAACTGGGAAGCTATGAGTGGTGACATTGCTTTTGAAAATGGTATTCAAAGAACAATTTCTGTTGATATCAGATACATTTTATTTATAATAGATAAATATGCTGGAGCGGAACATTTAATTCAGGAGATGACTATTGCTCCAAAACGTAGTGAGAATATGTCAGACGAAGAAATTGTAAAAATTGAGATGGATAATGCAATTGAAAATCCTAATACAATAGTAAAGGAATTAGAAATGAAAGACTATATGGGAGTTAAAATACCTGTCTTTGATATGCATTCATTTGGATCTGCATTTGATATGGCTGTAGAACAATATGGCTCAAGTAAAAATCAACTTTTTTGGTGGAATGGTAGTGTTTACACCACTGAGATAAAATAATTTATTTGTACTTTTTTAATAACTACTTGTAAGTTTTTAAAAAGAAAATTTTATTTCACAAAAAATAAACCCTAGAACTGCGAGGTAGCATTTAGTATGCTCTTTTGTTATTTCCTTCTATGTAGTTTATAAAAGCAGTATTTACAACCTTAGTGCCCCCGGGGGTAGGGTAGTCTCCTGTGAAATACCAGTCTCCTTTGTGATTAGGACATGAGATATGTAGGTCTTCAATTGATTGATAAATTATTTCAACTTTTGCTTTAGTATCTTTGGGTGTTAGTAATTTGGATATTTTTATAGAAATTTCTTCCGGTGAAAACGGTTTGTAAATATTTTTTACATAATTTATCATTTCTTCTTTTGGTAAATTTGATTGTTTCTTGCACTTATTGTATGTTTCTTTAATTATATTTTGTTTATTATTATCTTTTAAAAGTTCAATTGCCGCGTTAAATGCTATAAAATCTCCCATTTTCGCCATATCAATTCCATAACAGTCAGGATATCTGATCTGTGGAGCCGATGAAACAATGATTATTTTTTTTGGTGAAAGTCTATCTAAAATTTTTATTATTGATTTTTTGAGTGTAGTTCCTCTTACTATACTATCATCAATCATTACTAAATTATCGCTCTCTCTGACTGTCCCGTAGGTAACATCATACACGTGAGCGACTAAATCATCCCTACTTTCGTCAGATGTAATGAATGTTCTCATTTTAGCGTCTTTAACTGCTATTTTTTCAGCTCTTGGAGAAATTTTAAGAATTTCTTCTATTTCTTTGTGATTAGGATTGTTTCCAAGTTCCTTAATTTTTCTTGTTTTAACTTCATTTAAATATTTGTGACATCCTTTAAGTATTCCAAAGTAGGATACTTCTGCGGTATTAGGAATGTATGAAAAGACAGTGTTTTTCACATCGTACTCTATTGATTTCAATACTTTAGGGAAAACTCGTCTTCCCAGCTCTAGCCTTTCGTTATAGATGTCTATATCGTTTCCTCTAGAAAAGTAAATTCTTTCAAACGAACATGATTTTCTTTCCAAAGGTTTTCTTACTTCCTTTTCTATAACAGTACCGTCTTTTTTGATTATTAAAGCGTGTCCTCTTTTTATTTCATAAATATCTTTTAATTTACAATTAAAAGCTGTTTGAATAACTGGTCTTTCAGAGGCTACAACAACTAATTCTTCATCTTTATAATAATATGCTGGTCTTATAGCATTTGGGTCTCTAAGAGCAAAAGAATCTCCGTGGCCAAGTAAACCACACATTACATAACCTCCGTCCCAGTGTTTTGCGGATTGAATTAATATTTCTTGTATGTTTAGTTCTTTTTCAATAACTTTTGTGATCTCTTTTTTAGTGAAATTTTGTTTGTGTTTGTAATAAATTTCATCATTTGCTTCATCTAAAAAATGTCCAATTTTTTCTAAAATAGTTACCGTATCCGTTTTTTGCTTAGGATATTGACCAATATCTACTAGCTGCTCAAATAATTCGTCTACATTAGTCATGTTAAAATTACCAGCTAATACCAAACTTCTTGTCCTCCAATTGCTTTGTCTAAGGAAAGGATGACATTGTTCAATTGTATTTTCTCCAAAAGTACCATATCTCAAATGACCTAAAAATAATTCTCCAGTGAAGGGTAGATTATCTTTCATCCAAATAGGATCTTTTAATTTTTCAGGATTTTTATTCTCCAATTCAATAAATCTTCTACTAGCTTGTCTAAAAACATCTTGTATAGGATTTGCTGATACAGATCGTTTTCTACTAATATATCTTTTACCCGCTTCAACATCTAACTTTATATTAGCTAATCCTACTCCATCTTGACCTCTATTATGTTGTTTTTCCATTAGCAAATACATCTTATTTAAACCGTAGAAGCAGGTTCCATATTTCTTTTGATAGTATTCTAATGGTTTTAATAGACGTAACATTGCAATCCCACACTCATGCTTTATTATATCGCTCATTTTTTAGTATTTAGATTTGCAATATTACAGTTTATTGCTCTATTATTTTAATCAATTCACTAATTCCAGGATTACTGTAACTAATTCCATCAATAAGTAAAGTCGGAATAATTCTTTTTCCCTTATTAATTTTTTCTACAAAATCAATAGCTTCTTTATTGTCATTTATAATTATGTACTCATAAGTAATGCCCTTTGAATCTAAAAAGTTTTTTACAATAACACAATCTGAACACCAGTCAGCACCATAGATTTTAATATTCATAATCTTCAGTATTAAATGTGAATATTTTATTAGTTTGAATTATCTTACATTGCTTACAATTTGAAATGTGTGTAAATTTATATGGTTTATTGATATCAAAATCAATTGAATCTACGTTAAAAATTCTTGAACAGTCTAGAGTGCCATCCTCATCATATCTATTTATTCTATATTGATTATCTTCTGCTATTATATCAAACCAACAACTCGCTCCAACACCACTTATTAATTGTGAGCTTTCAGGTATATTTTTTGGCTTAATCATTATTTTCTTTCAATACTTTTGAAATATCCATAAAATATATTTCTTTTAATTTTTAAAAAATATTTTTTATCAACGTAATAATAATTTCTGTTGCAAATACTTACGTTTCTTTTTGGGGAAGCAGTAATACAGTATGGATATTTTAATCTAATTTTTGTTGTTAAACTTGGATTCGAGTGTTGAATAGTTGATGAAACAAATCTAGAACAGTTGGTTCCATTAATTACAAATGGACCATATTTTATAGCTCCTTTATTTTGGAGTTTCTTTGCAAAACTATAAGCAGAATTAAAATTAATATTTTTTAACACTGAGGCGTACAAAGCGCCATCTCCGTGATTCGCTTTTTTATATGCAGCGTCTTTGAGGATTTTTTCTATGTTTTGAATTTTATTATCTCTAATTTCAGCTAAAAATGGAATCCCCACATCTGGGTCTGTTTCGGCGTCTCTAACTCTTCCATAACCCATTGGTGTATGATACCTACCAAAATCCATGTAATGTAACTTTTTAGTATTTGAGTTTATTAAAATTAAAGCGGAGTGTCCAACTCTATATTTCCCATTTTTAGAGAAAAGATTGTCGTACCATGAGTTACTGGCAGTTACCATCCCCTCGGGCCAAGCTAGAACAATAACAAAATCCTTTTTTATCATTTGCTAAATATACTAAAAATTATCTTCAACAAACTTTTCAAGTACTTTAAAGAAGTTTAAAATATCATTTTTTGTATTTTCTCTATTGATACTCACAAGTCTCACAAATTCTTTGTTTTTGTGTGATCCGTATCCAACCATCAGTTGATTATGATTATATAACTCATTACATAATATTTTTGGATCTATATTTTTATAGTTAAAACATATTGAAAGGCTATTTTCGTAACTGTATAGTTTATAATCTGGGTTGTTTGTGATATAATTTCTTGCAAAATCAGCTAAACTATAATTGTAGTCCACCATTTTTGAAATGCCATCTGTTCCATTATATTTCCATAGAGTCCAAAATTTTAATGCGTTATTTCTTCTTCCACATTCAAAAGACATTTGTCCTAAGTTGTAATCATTGTCTTCCGTTTGATATAAATAATCGGCTTTTTGATTAAATGAGTTATATAGGTCTTGTTTGTTTTTAACAACAAAAACGGAGGTTGATAATGGTGTTCCAAGTGTTTTGTGAGGGTTGAAACAAAAAGAATCAGAGTATTGGATTCCATTGACCAAATGCTTGTATTTTTTTGAGAATATTATTGAACCAGCAAATGCTCCATCTAAATGTAGCCAAAGGTTAAATTTTTTACAAATTTTTGAAATTTCATTAATTGGATCATTAGCTCCCATTACTGTAGACCCTATTGTTGCGTTTACAAGAAACGGAATTAGTCCTTTTTTTAAATCAGATTGAATGGTTTCATTTAGTTTTTTTGAAATCATTTCGCCCTTTTCATTGGTTTCTATGTACTTGACGTTGTTTTTCCCAATGCCTGAAAATGAAGCATTCTTACTCATTGAGTAATGAGAGCTTTCAGAGGTATAAAAAACCATGTTTTCAGTAATTCCATCTTCTATAGTTGCAGGTCTTTTCTTGTCTCTAGCAATAATTATTGCCATAAAATTACTCATACTTCCTCCAGTGGGGATAGTTCCTCCAAAGGTGTCTGGGTAAGAAATAAGTTTTGCTACTTTTCGTATAATTTCCTTTTCAATTTCTATCATTGGACCAGCGATCTTGTATGTAGCCATACTGTTGTTTAGTATAACCGCTAATAAATCACCAAGTACAGCCTTACTGTTTAGGCCTCCGAAAAGTTGATTGAAAAATAATTTTCCAGATGTTTTAGGAGTATAAAGCGCTAACTCTTTGAGTGTTTCAATTAAATGATTTTCAGAAATTCCAGTTTTACTTAATTTAATTCCAAATTTATTTAATAAATTTTTGGGGTCTACTCTTTTAGCGATACCATTTTTAGACCAATCTGAAATTATGTCTTTCGCTAACGAATTGAATGTATTTAAATCGTCAAATAGTTTTTCAGACATTATATTACTACATTTAAGTTTTTTGCAAAATTATGAAATATGTTTACAAAACAACTTTTTTACTGATACAAATTATTCAGATATTATTGATTTACCTATTATAAAAAATTTTATTTTTACTATCTTTGCTAAATATGAATAAACTTATTATAATATTTTTATTAGTACTTTCAAACTTTGTAAGTGCACAACTTTTTATAAATGAGTACTCAGCAGCTAATTTTGACAGTTATCAGGATAACTATGGAGAGTATGAGGATTGGATTGAGATATATAACTCTAGTGCAGTAGCTATTGACTTAAATGGATATTATCTTACTGATAAAGTTTCAAATCCAACAAAGTGGCAAATACCAAGCTCATTTATCGTCTCCCCTAACAGTTTTGTTGTTATATTTTGCTCTGGAAGAGACGAAGTTATTGGCACTTCAGCACATACCAATTTTAAAATAACTCAGACAAAAGGTAATGAGGTAGTAATGATTTCTGATCCTTCTCAAGTTTTATTAGACTCTGTAACAATTCGTCCAAATATTAAAACACATTCTAGAGGAAGAGAGACAGATGGTAGTTCAGTTTGGTCTGTTTTTGTAACTCCAACTCCTAATGCATCAAACACAGGTGCACTATTAGAGTATGCTCCAACACCTGTGTTTTCTATACCTCCTGGTTATTACACTGGCTCAGCACAAGTTGCAATTACATGCTCTGATCCAACAGCTACAATACACTACACTTTAAATGGAACTAGGCCAGACAATAACTCTCCAATTTACACTGTACCGATTACATTTACTCAAACAACTGTACTAAAAGCAATAACTTACAGCTCAAATTCTAATGTACCCCCATCATTCATAGAATACAATACTTATTTTGTTGATGATAATCACACTATACCAATTCTTTCAATATCTGGTGATGAGGTATTAGACCTACTTGATGGAGGCTGGGGCTCGACGTCTATGGAACCTGAGGGAACGATTGAATGGTTTGATAAGAACGGTAATATTCTTGATAAAGGGATGGGAGAGTTTAATAAACATGGTAATGACTCATGGGCTTACGCTCAAAGGGGTTTTGACTATGTAATGAGAGATCAATTTGGTTATAATTATGCTTTAAAAGACAAGCTATTTATGACCAAAGACAGAGATAAATTTCAAAGAGTAATAGTTAAAGCCGCTGCAAATGATAATTATCCATTCTCATATGGAAGCAGTGGAGCACACATTAGAGACGCGTACATATGTCATTTATCACAATTAGCTGATTTAAGACTAGATGAAAGATCTACAACGTCATGCATTGTGTATTTAGATGGAGTCTACTGGGGTGTTTACGAAATGAGAGAAAAAACTGATGATCATGATTTTACTGATTATTATTATGATCAAGATAAAAATAATATTCAGTATTTAAAAACTTGGGGTGGCACATGGACTGAATATGGTGCTCCAAATGCACAGCCTGACTGGGATAATTTTGTTGACTTTGTTGATAATAATCCCATGACGGTTCCTGCTAATTATAATATCGCTAAAAGTCAGTACAACACTGGAAGTCTAATTGATTATTTTTTACTTAACGCTTATGTGGTATGTGCAGATTGGTTGAACTGGAACACCGGATGGTGGAGAGGTTTAGATCCAAACGGTGATAAGAAAAAATGGAGGTATACATTATGGGATATGGATAATACCTTCGGTCACGGAACAAATTATACTGGCATTCCTACAACGGGTGTTAACGCAGACCCTTGTGATCCAAGCAGTTTAAATGATCCTGGAGGACAAGGTCATGTTCCAATTTGGAATGAAATGCTTACCAATGAAGACTTTTTCAATGACTATATTAACAGATGGCAAGATCTGGCTACGACTGATCTTTCGTGTGCAAATATGATAAATGTTTTAGATAGTATGGTCGCTGTTATTGATCCCGAGATGCCGAGACAAATTGCTACCTGGGGAGGAACATATAATGAGTGGCAATCCAATGTTCAAGATGTTAGAGATTTTATTTTAGCGAGGTGTAGTACTATGAATAATGGATTTATTCCTTGTTATCCAGATTTATCAGGTCCATTTAATGTAACTATAGAGATTGTTGGAATTGGAGAGGTAGAAATGAGTGATAATCTAATCATTAATGAAACTAACACTCCTCAGGTATTTAGTAGGTTTGGTGGTGTAGAAATTCCTTTTGAGGTAAAAAGTGGAACTTTTCAATATTGGGAAGTTTTGCCATCTGGAACTTATTTATATGATCCAATTATCGATACGCTTGCACTCGAATTACAAGGTGATGTTACTGTAAGAGCAATTTTTATTCCACCTACTCCTACTAGAGATATAGTTTACACAGTTGAACCACCTGGAACAAATACATCCATTGATATTAATGGTATTAATGTAAATGTTTTTCCAACAACTATTAATTATACACTTGGTGATACTGTTAATTTAGAACCTCAAATTGACCCTCTTTGGGGATTTAGCTCATGGGAAACAGATTCTGTTGTAATGATGCCTTTACCAGCGAACCCTACAGATTCATTCTATGTAAATCATCATGATACTGTTGTTCTTCGTATTTATGAATTGCCAACTATTGAGGCTTTTATTAGTGGAAATGATAGTGTATGTGCTAACAGCGAAGAAAATGCTGAGGTTAGAATCTCATTTAGCGGAGTTCCTCCATTTACATTTATGTATTCACACAACGGAGAGAATAAAGGGCCATTCACAACTACTTTAAATCCATATGTAATACAAACTAAATCTGCTGGTACTTATGATTTAGTAAGTTTCTCTGATGCTGATGAGATTGGAGGAGTAAGTGGACAAGCCATTGTTACTATATTCCAACCTCCCGTTGCAGATTTTCATTTGACTTCGTCTGACACATTAACTATTTTAAATCCGTCCTCAGAATTTATTGATGATTCTTATGGAAATATCGTGTGGTGGGAATGGAATTTTGGAGATAATTCTACCAACCAGT
>Ga0160422_10000205_pt1 | contig 34348 bp, 49 predicted proteins | sample Fk160mmetaG_FD_108192 | JGI IMG/M metagenome (GOLD analysis project Ga0160422, IMG submission 108192) | Marine microbial communities from the Central Pacific Ocean - Fk160115 60m metaG | ecosystem: Environmental > Aquatic > Marine > Oceanic > Photic zone | place: The Central Pacific Ocean...
AAGAGCAAAGCAAAAAGAAGACAGATGGCTATTGCGGCTAAATTATCAAAAATGGATGAAGCAATAGATAAATTTATAAATGAAAATTTTGCAGACGGTAAAGTTAAAGGTAAAAGTCGTCCAGGCAGAGTAAAAAAAGCAGGAGCTTCATGTAAAGGATCAGTCACAAGTTTACGAGCTAAAGCAAAAAAAGCCAGTGGTGAAAAAGCAAAAATGTATCATTGGTGTGCCAATATGAAGTCAGGGAAAAAGAAATGAGTAATATAAGCATAATGCAATCTACAGGCGAGCCAAATAATCCAGCTGGAGGTGAACCAGTAAGTAAAACTATTAACATTAATGCAGGTGAAGGTGGTATGGGTGACGTACAAGCAGGTATTGAATTTATATATCATATGCGTGAACACTTGTTAGATGTAGGTGTTGCAACGGTATATCTTTTTGTATGTTATACTGTATATCTATTATTAAAAAAATATATAAAATAAAAGGTTAAATAATATTATGAGACTATTTGAATTTGAAGCAAAAGCTATTACAGAAGCTGAATTTGACAAACTAGCTGAAAAGCAAGATGCTTGTTATCACAAAGTGAAATCAAGATATAAAGTTTGGCCATCGGCTTATGCCTCCGGTGCTCTAGTTAGATGCAGAAAAGTTGGTGCAAAAAACTGGGGTAACAAGAGTAAAAAGTAATGAGTGATTGTTGTACTAGAGAACGTAAGAAAAAAGATTATCTTTTTTTACCATTAGCAATTAGCTGTACATTAGTTGGCTTTGCTTTGATACTATCTATTGAAATAGGTATCGCTTACGCAATGGGCTGGATATAATGAAACTATACGAAGTTATAAATGAAGATTTAAGAGCATGGTTTGGCAAAGGCAAAAAAGGCGGTGCCGGCGGTGGCGGTTGGGATCGTTATAATTCCAAAGGTGAAAGAATTGGTAAATGTGGAGATAGAAAAAAAGGCGAAGGTAAACCAAAATGTTTATCAAAATCTAGAGCGGCATCATTGAGATCAAAAGGTGGTAAGAAAGCAATAGCTCAAGCAGTGAACAGAAAACGTAGAAATGATTCAAATGCAAACAGAAGTGGCAAAGCAAAGAACGTTTCTAACAAATACAAAAAATAAAAACATAATAAAGGAACAAAAATGAAAAAGCCCAAGTTTATTGGGATCCTTGGAGAAGTCAAAGAATTTGACCAAGATCATGAAAAGAACTATCTAGAAGCTAGAAAGCAAGAACACAACGATCTAGACTTATTTGGTGAACCAAACAAACTAACTTATACTCACGGAAAAGATACAGGCGAAGTATTTCCTGTTGGTACATCAAGCACACATGATTGGTATACAGGTCACTTATCTCAAGACACAGATTATACTAATCATGAAATAAAATATCAAAATAATAGTCATGGACTTCGTGGACCAGAACCAAACTTTCAAGCTGATAAAAAAATACTTTTTGCTGGCGGTAGTATGATGTTTGGTACAGGTGTGAATGTTGAAGATACCTTTCCGTATATAATAGCAAAAAAATTAAATGCAGATTATATCAGTCTTGCTCCAGTAAATCAATTAATTGATTTAGTAGAACCATTAATACAATATATAGAATCTTATAAACCTGACTATGTAATTTTGAATGATACTAGAGGTGTACACGAAGGTGAATGGTTTTCAGGAACAATATATAAAAAAATTAGAAAACACGAGAAGCAAATGTCTGACAACTATGCAATCAGCATGAGGATTGCTAGACAACAAATGATACAAATGTTTTTTAAATTAATACAAAAGTACCATAACAATATTCATCTTTTTTATGTACCAACAAGATATTGGTCTAAACTTAAACCTCAAGTATTAGAAGGAATAAAAACTTGTAAAATAGAAAAAGATGATTTAATAGATTTAGGTAGAGATAGTGTTCACCCGGGGCCTAGAAGTCATCAAAAAATTGCTGAGAAGTTTATATCTTATCTAAATCAATAATTCTTTCAGGATCTGGATTGTCAATATATTCCTGTGTCTTGTCACTAATAAATCCTGTAAATTGAAATGTAACTCTTGGAGTATATCCAAAGTTAGCTGTACCGTGTGGCATATTACACCAATCGTATGTTATGCACTCACCTGCTTTATATCCTTGATAGTAAGTATTACCAAACTGCCATACATGACCGTAATCCCAATCTTGCAACATAACTAAAAATCTTCTTAGTTTCAAAGGATTTTTATCACCACCACCATCGAGCCATATCTGACGCCAACCTGGTCTTGCATATCTCATCTGTTGATCAATATGTACTGGAGTCACTTGCCCTAATTTTTGTATGTGTAGTCTCGACTGATGTACATCAACATCAAGGGCAGTTATCATCTTATACAGAATTTCATATTCAGGCACTTTATTTTTTTTAATTTTTACGTTACCATCAGCATCAACTTTTTTCTTAGCTACACTATCATGATACATAGCACTTAGATCGTCTTTACCAGATGCATTAATAACATCTTGTATTTCACCATCGTGTAAATCTGCATCTTGTTTACTTTCATTTCTATTTCTATAGTTTCCTATTGTTTGTTCTTTTGCATGGGCCACAGCATAATCTATAGCAGGTTTAAAGTCTCCTACAAATCTATTTGTAATTACAAATGTTTTTTCGTGTGGATCAGCAAACGGATCAAAATGCCATGTACTTCGTAATTTATTGTGTTCCCATCTACTAGGCACATTATCAACTTTAAATATATTGTCCATAGTCTTTTGACGCTCTAGTTGGTCATCACTATACATTTCTGTTTCATAGTTAGAATCTTTGTGTGTTTCACCTTCTAATTTTTTGTGGTCGGCGTCTTTAACATTTTTTACTAGATCGTCTATCTTTTCACCACTGTGATAATTTTTATCTGTTGCTTTTTTCATTTACTTGTCCTCGTAATAATCAAATTGATCATGATATAAACCTAGTGTAGCCCATATGGCATCCGGATATAGATTTGTATACTTGTTACCTCTCTTTTTGTAGTTTTCCCACAAAGTTTTTCTAACATCAAACTTGCTGTAGTATTTCCAAAAGTCTGTGTCAGTTCTATTACTCAACATATAGTGATGAAGTATATAATCTGAATTTTCTTTCCATACTCTTCTCATGCTTCTGTTGTACACTTTTGGTTTACTATTTCTTTTAATACAATCAACTAAAAGAGTGATACTGTACTGTGTCATAAACAATGCATTTGATTCTAATGGATCTATAAACCCATTAGCAAGACCAATAGCAACTACATTATCCTTCCATGGATTAGTTAGTATGTTCGGTCTCCATTTAAGCATTCTTGGTTCTTTACCCATAAAAGGAGTTCTATGTGCATTGTATTCTTTAAATTTTACTAAAGCATCTTCTTCTGATATGTGTTCGTTTGAGAATACATAACCAGTACCAATTCTATTTGTTAGATCAATAATAAACTGCCACCCGTGATCTCTTGCTACAGACTTTGTGTAGTATTCTACTTCACCATCATGTTCAAATGGACATACCCAAGCACGATTGACTAAATGATGATCGTACACGGTTTCACTTTTGTCTTTAACAAATCGTCTAGCAAACCCTGTGCAGTCAACATACAAATCATACCCTTCAGGTAATGAATCTAGTGTTTCAATTTTGTGTATAACTCTTTTACAGTTTTCTTTTACAATTTTTCCGGCCTGTTCTGCATCTAAATGATATGCTGTGTACACCCCACCTTTTTCTTTATGATATAAGTCATCATTGATTTGATGTTTAGTTTTATTACCTACTTTGTACTCTTTGTACCAATCTGAAAAAACATTTTTGTCGTTGAACCAAAAAGTGAAAGCAAACGGATCTCCATCTGGCTTATCCCAATTACTTTTAACATTTCCGTATTTGTGTATGGCATGACATTGCGGCATCCATGTAGTTTCATCCATACCCATTTTGTCAAAAAAAGTTTTGATCATAGGAAGTGTAGATTCGCCTACGCCAACGATTGGAATTTGATCACTTTCAATTAGTGTAATCTCATCGTCTGGTAAAAACTTCTCCATATACCCAGCACACCACCATCCTGTAGTACCACCTCCTATAATACAAACTTTCATTCTAGTGGTCCTTGCAATTAGGTAATAGTTTGGTTACCATTTTAAAATTTTGTTCTGTAAGATAAACACTCATTAGCACATGATAGATACCGTCAACCATTGCAAATGATCCATGTGGTTTTCTGGTGTTCAAAATGTATGCTTTACCAGGTTTAAAATTTGTCAGCTTACCATCATATATAAATGCCCATTCATGTAGTTCAGTTTTGTTTAGTGGTATAAAAATTCTCATTTGTGGATTTGATTTATAAGCATCTCTATGTAATCTAAAAAAACTACCTGCGTTCATATGTGCCGCACGACATCTTGCCAAGTTTTCCCAGATACTAAAAAATTCTAGTAGGTTAGGACATTTTTTTATATTATCATTAAACGTCTGTCCTTCTTGATGTTTGTCTTTTGAATCTAATCCAAGATCTTCAATAGGACCAGTAAGGTTGACACCCATCTTACCATTTGGTGCTTGTACCCATGTATCAAGTTTTGTCAGCTGTGATATGATAGCATCAGCATCAAACTCCCAATCAAGTTCAACTATATCACCATAGCTATTCAGTAGGGTCAATATTTTTGTTTGTGTATCGTTCATTTTTTGGCAATTCTCTTATTTTATCCATTTTCTTAATGTGTTCAATTCGCATAATCTCATGATAAATCTTAATCACAGCCTTTGGAGCATCTGCTTTCCAAACTGATGGAATAAGTCCGTGAACCACACTTTTAAAAGCAATTACAATCAATCTAGCAGAGTTACAAATTGAGTGCCATAAGTGATACCAATATCCCCAACCTGTTTCATCTTTCAAATGATGTATTGCTTCTCTTATGAATTTCATTTTCTTTCCTATGTATAATTTATTTATCTGGGTATTTAATAAATAGCAGTAACTATAATATACTAATAAATAATAAATATTATTATGCGTTACAGTGAACTAAATGAATCAATGAGTTTTTCAGCCGGTGCCAAAGGCAAAGACGGCTATTGGCGTTCATCTGTGGAGTCAGGTGATCCATATACAGACGAATTCTATAAGAACACAGACAAATATATGTACGGAGATGAAGAAGCACCAGCAAATCCAGATTATAAACCAGATTTAGATTTAACACTATCAAACTCAAATATGAGAGAAGTAATGGCAGAACTAGGATATCCAACTGATTTAGAAGAAAGAGGTCCGTTTCCTATTGATGAATTTATTGCTAAAACCACACAATGGTTGCAAAAAGCAATAGGTAAACCATCACCAGGACAAGAACCACAAGTACAAAAAACACAACATGGTGCCACAATGATCAGTGGTGGTAAACCACAGGGATATTTTAATAGAGCTATTAAGCAAATGAATTACATAGCCAGAGAAGGCAAAAGAGAAGGAGCCACACACGTTTGGGCGTCGTAGGAGAAAAGCATGAAACTAGATGAATTAGCAAATAAAACGAAAGATTCAAAAAAACAGAATCCTGTGGCAAAAGCAATGACACAAGATCCACAATTTAAATCAAAAGTAGTTCCTGATAAAAAGAAAGAAATGAAAGCTGGTTATCAAAAACACAAAGGCAAAGTAGAAGAAGTATCTAGTATGGGTATGAACAAATACGGTTTAGCCGCAAAAAATGTAGACGGTAAATTTTATTCTTACAAAGACGGAAAAGAAACTGGTGTGTTTGACTCTATGGAAGAATTAAAGAAACATCAAGAACATCTTTTACAACAAATGGATAAAAGTCATAATCAAGAATCAGTTGAAGAAGCAGATGGGCATGAAGCAAGTATGGCCAAAACACAAATGTTTAAAACATCTCAAATTGCAAAACAAATTCATGACATGATCGAAAGAGGTGAAGATTTACCAGGTTGGATACAAAGTAAACTTACAAAAGCATCCGACTATGTTTCAACAGTTTATGACTATATGGCATATGATAAAATGCACGAAGATGAAGGTGATGAAAGAGCAATAGCGGCAATGAAACAAGCAAGAGATGAAGAAGATGATATTGCAACACAAAAACCATATGTGTCAATGTATAGAGATGATAATGGTAAAATGGTGTATGACGTGTTAGACAAGTATGGCAAGTCAGCATTTAAATCTCATGATGAAGACGAAGCTACAGATTACTTTTCAAAGAATTATAGAAAAATGAGAGAAGGTGGTTCACACAAATACAGTTCAGATGCACAAAGGAAGGCCGTTCATGCACAAAGAAATGAAGCATCAGGATATGAAGGACAATCAGAACCATCATCACATGAATTCAAAATGAAAGATATGAAATTTAAACACGCATCAGAACTTGATGACCTATTAAGAAAAGCAGGTATTAGAGCGGCGGCTGAAATAAAAGGTGATACAGCAAAGATTCATAGCTATACAACAGACAGAAGTGTGATTGCAAAAACACTAGGCGTTGATGAAAATATAGATCCTAATGACGATGCACTTATTGAAACAATGGTTACACAGAATCCTGTAAAAGCAATGCACAATATTTCAATGAGAAGAGAGCCATTTCCTGTAAAAGTAGGAGACGATACAATTAGTGTTTCTCCACAAATGGCAAAAGATTTTGTAGACAGATATTTTAAACAATCAAAAACAATACAAAATAGAATTGCAAAAGAACCAATTAGTTTTCAAAATTTTTTAAAAGGTAAAAACACAGATATAATTGAAGGTGATTGGCATGACCAACATCATTCAAGTGAATGGAGAAAAAAGAATCCAATTGGAAATAATTTTATGAACCCAGATGATTATGATTCAGAAAAACCAGGTATTCATATTATTGCAATTGATCCAGCAGAGACACATTTTTTCAAAGTTCCTGCAAACAACTATGATGAAGCATTTAACAAATACTTAGAAGGTGGTTCATCAAGTGATCCAAAACAAAACGAATACTATGATTCAACAAAAGATTATGCATCAGATCATCAGTACTGGGGAAGAATTGATAATAACCAAGATGACGATGACGACTTCGGCGAATCAATCAACGAAGCAAAAGTAGAAGAAATAGCACCGGTGGCGGCTCTAGGGCTAGGCACAGTAGCAAGACAACTTGGCAAAAAAGTACTTCCAAAAGTGGCAGGCATGAAAGGTCTGAATACAGCGGCGAATGTTGCCAACGTTGGTATCAACGTAGCAAAAACAGGTGCAGGTTTGGCCACTGATCTTGTAGGAGGTGTTGTTGGCGGAGCGGCAAATGCCGCAGATAAAGTTACAACAGCTTTAGATAAAAATAAACCCAGCTTTGGTCAAAAGACTTTGAACCAATCTGCAGATAACGAAGGACAAACAATGGACAAAAGATTAGCAAGACTGGCTGGCATTGATATTGGTGAAGCGCCTGGCCAATTTAGTGATGAAGCATCTGAAGTAGAAATGATATTAAAGAAGTACCCAGACGAATATGAGAAATTAAAACAAGGTGCTGATATTATGGATTTCCAAGAATTGTATCAAGAATTATTTTCTTACTATGCAGATTCAGGTGAAATGCCATATGGTACAATGAAAGCCAGAGATGGCGATCCATATCAATGGGTAAATGATAGACTAGATGATCTAGGATTAGTTGAAGCAAAGTTAAAAGCAGGTGATGTTTTACAATTTGAAGACTCAGGTGTTGAAGCAACTGTAGTAGATAAATTTGGTGAAGACATTGTTACAAACTTAGATGAAAAAGCAATAGAATTAATTGAAGCAGAATATCAAGGCAGAAAAGTAAAACTTGGCAAACCTATGAGAGGCGATGTTAAGAAATTCAAAGTTTACGTAAAAGATCCTAAAACAGGAAACGTAAAGAAAGTTAATTTTGGTCATGGTGGCACGTCAGCAAAAAAAGCCGGACAAAAAACTATGAGTATTAAAAAATCAGATCCAGCAAGAAGACGATCATTTAGAGCAAGACATAATTGCAAAAATCCAGGACCAAGAACTAAAGCAAGGTACTGGTCATGCCGAGCTTGGTAAAAAGATATTACGAGTGGGAAAGGTCAATAATTAAGAAATGGCCTTTGACAATGGTTAATATAGCATTTCTTAAAGGGTTAATCTTTGGATTAATTGTGGCAATATTATGGACTTAGAATATTTAAAAAAATTAGCAGGCATAGGAGGGCAATCAAACCAATACACAGTTTCTGACGTAAACAGAGAATTGTCAGAACGTAGAAAGGCAATGATGCAATCAGTAATGCAAGAAGCAAAAGAAGAAAAATTAGAGCTAATCAAATTACCATACAACACAACAGATTTGAAACCTGCTCTATCAAAAGAAAATATAGAATACCACTATAGTGTACTATCACAAGGATATGTGACAAGATATAATAATAAAGAAGGTGACCCAGACTTTAATTATGGCGGCGCCAAATTACATAACTTATGGTGGGGACAGTTAAAGAAACCAGATGGCTCCAATCAGCCAGTAGGATATATTAAAGAAACTATTGAGAATAGATTTGGTGGATACGATAATTTTAAAGAAGAGTTTTTAAAAACAGCAATGGGCCTACAAGGCTCTGGTTGGGCATATCTATCTAAACAAGGAACACTAAAAACAACTCCTAATCAGTCTTACAAAACAGATATATTAATGCCAGTTGATATGTGGGAACATTCTTTTATGGATTATGTACCGGCTAAAGATGCTAAGAAACAGTACATAACAAATATCTTTAAAGTAATGAATTGGGATGTGATAAACAATAGATTGGAAGGCTAATGAGAATACATGAAATAACAGATCCTAACAGAAGGTCGTTTATGAAAAACCTAGGAAAGACTGCACTAGGTACAACGGCCGCGATTGCTGGTATGACAGCATTGCCAACATCTGCTTGGCCACAAGATGTGCCAAAAGATTTTGATTTTATGGATCAGTATTTTAGCGATAAGATTTTAAAAGATCCAAAGTATCAAGAGTTTAAATTGATGGGCAAAGATTTCTTAGAACTAATTCAACAAATGAAAAAGAAACAAGAGTTACGTCAAAAACAAAAAGATACTAAATCAGATTCAATCGAGACGTAAAATGAAAATTGTTGAAGTACTAGGTTTAAAAGAGGACGCATCAGACGGAGCAATAACATCCGGCGTATTTGCTTCACTTTCATTTCCTATGTTTACTGGTAAAAAAGGAAGTCAACATTATGCTACAGCCAGAGGAGCAGTAGACCCTATGGGAAAGATTTTTAAAGGCAAGAAGAAAAAACAACCACCATATAAAATGGGTTACAGTTCTGACACACTAGCATATAGAACTAAAATTAAAGACATATATGAAGGACCGAGTGTACAACAAGGTGCTCAAATGTTAAAAACAAAAGTTGGTGGTAGAGCCTCAGGAGCTCAAGTATCAAAAGCATTAGACAGAGCTTCTGGTGGTGATACTCTTAATCCAAACATGGTAAAGTTTATTCAGCCGTATGCTGGAATACTGCAACAAATTCTAGGCAATCAAAAACTTAGACAAAAGTTTGTACAAATGATTAGACAGATAGAACAAGATGCAAAACAAACGCAACCTACAGCACCAACGCAACCTACAGCACCAACAAACGATGTACAACAACAATTATAATGTATATAAATTATCAGAGACCTTACAACGTCCAAATAGAAGTCACTACAAAATGTAATGCAATGTGTCCTTTATGTCCTCGTGTAGACGTAGACAATGACACTCGATTAAGTCCTGATATGCCATACAACAAGGATTTAGAACTTGATGTATTTAAAAATTTTATAGATCAATCATCACCACAACTAGTTGAATATATTCCTATGTATGGTGATCCACTTGCAAATGATAAATTTTTATCTATGATAGAATATAGTCATCATTACAATTATAAAATACATACAAACGCCAGTCTACGTAGTACAGATTATTTTAAAGAACTTGCAAAGTTTTCTCCATATGACGGAGATAGTTATGTAAGTTTTAGTATTGATGGTTTAGAAGATACGAATCACATATACAGAAGAGGTACATCTTGGTCAAAAATTATTTCAAATGCAGAAGCATTTATAAAAGCAGGTGGTCATGCACAATGGAAGTTTATTATATTTGATCATAACAAACATCAAGTAGCTGAAGCAAGACAGTTGGCACAGAAGCTTGGCTTTAAAACTTTTACAGCAACACCTAATTGGGGAGGTAAGTTTCAAATTCACACTACACCAATAAAACAGATACAAGCAGAAAGAAAAATATACAATAAAAGACAAGACCATAAAAAGCCAGATCACACAAAAATAGTATGTGAATGGAAAAATTATCCAAAAATATATTTGTCTGTGTTTGGAGAAGTGTTTCCTTGTTGTTACTTGTATGATGAATATCAAGCATCCAAATCGTTTGCAGGAAGTGATTTGGTTGATGAGTTTGAAAAATACAAAAAAGGATTTAATAGTGTAAAGTTAAATAAACTAGTTGATATACTTAATCATCCTTGGTTTAAAAAAGAACTAGAAAAATCATGGGATTCAAACTCGTTGAAAAGATGTTTAACATCATGTGGTATTAAACATAAAACGTATGGATTGGTAGAAAATCTCTAGACAAACAAGAAAAAATTGTGTATATTAATAGATGTTGGGCCGCTTTAGCTCAGTTGGTAGAGCAACTGATTTGTAATCAGTAGGTCCGCGGTTCGAATCCGTGAAGCGGCACCATTAACAAAAAGGACAAATAAAATGAAAAGAGACTTAAAAATTCCAAAGGTAACATTCAGAGTTAGAACAGGTGATGAAGTTGAAACCGATGGTGGTTGTGCAATTGGTGGAGAATGGCACAACGTAACAACTGACGATTACTTTAAAGGTAAGAGAGTAGTATTGTTTAGTTTACCTGGAGCATTTACTCCAACTTGTTCTTCACAACAACTTCCTGGCTTTGAACAGGAATATGAAAATATTAAAAGCATGAATATAGATGAAGTTTATTGTATTTCAGTAAACGATTCTTTTGTAATGAATGCATGGGCAACACACATGAATATTGAAAAGGTAAAAATGATTCCAGATGGGTCAGGTAACTTTACAAGATTCATGGGAATGTTAGTAGGTAAAAATCATCTAGGTTTTGGAAACAGAAGCTGGAGATATATGTGTGTTATTAACAATGGCGAAATTGAAAAATGGTGGCAAGAGCCAGGAATCAATAACGAAGGTATTGATGATGATCCATACATTGAATCAACACCAGATAACATGATAAAGTATTTGCAAGAGAAGGTCAGTTAAATGAGAATCAAGCCTGATATCAAGTTAGATTATAAAGACGTATTATTAGAACCTAAAAGATCAAAACTCACATCACGTAGAGATGTTGAGATGGAAAGAGAATTTTCTTTCATAAACTCGGGTAGGACATATACAGGAATACCAATTATGGCCGCTAACATGGACGGCGTTGGTACATTTTCAATGGCAAAAGTCTTGCAAAAACATAGAATGATTACTGTAATGCGAAAACATTATACAGTTGAAGATTGGGATAATGCTGTTGGCAATGGAATAAAATTAAAATATGTTTCAATATGTACAGGTACAGGTAAAATTTGGAGTGAAGAAGCACGAGATTATACAGTAATGCGTGAAGTTCTCAACAGGTATCCAGATATCAAATTTATAACAGTTGATGTTGCAAATGGTTATCATCAAAACTTTATAGACTTTGTTAAAAAAGTTAGAGATGAATTTCCTGATAAAACTATCATTGCTGGTAATGTTATTACAGCAGGAGCCACTGAAGAATTAATTTTAAGTGGTGCCGACATTGTAAAATGTGGTATTGGTCCTGGATCTGTTTGTACAACTAGATTAATGACAGGTGTTGGTGTTCCGCAACTATCAGGTATCATTGAATGTGCCGATGCGGCACACGGTGTTGGTGGACAAGTTATTGCTGATGGCGGTTGTGTATATCCAGGTGATGTAGCAAAAGCATTTGCGGCCGGATCTGATTTTGTAATGCTAGGTGGTATGTTAGCTGGGCATGATGAATCAGAAGGAGAAGTTAAAAACGGCAAAATTGAATTCTATGGTATGAGTTCAGATGCCGCAATGACTAAACATGGTTCACGTAAAGATGGTTATAGAGGTGCTGAAGGTAAGGTTGTAAGATTACCACACAAAGGACCAGTTGAAGCAACTGTAACTGAAATACTAGGCGGTGTTAGATCTGCCTGTACATATATAGGTGCAAGTAAGATTAAATATATGCCTAAGTGTGCAACTTTTGTGCAAGTAAATAATCAGGTAAATCAAGTTTTTAATCAGCACGAGGAGTAACAATGGCAGTAAACAAAGAAAAGGTTACCTGGGTAAAACACTGGTGTGATAAAACATTTAGTTTTAAAACAACAAGAGATCCAGGATTCAGATTTGCTAATGGTGAGTTTTCATTAATTGGTATGATGATAGATGGTAAGCCTAAACTGAAAGCATATTCTCTAGCATCAGCTAATCATGAAGATGAATTAGAATTTTTATCTATAAAATTACAAGATGGCCCGCTAACATCAAAATTACAACACATTCAAGTAGGTGATGAAGTTTTAATTAATACAAAATCTACCGGAACACTAGTAATTGATTATTTAGAACCAGGACGTAATTTATATTTGATCGCTACAGGAACAGGGCTGGCTCCTTTCTTAGGTATTATAAAAGATCCTAAGACATACGAAAGATTTAAAAATATTGTACTTACTCATACAGTACAATATGAAAATGAGTTAGCATATCATGACGAACTAAACTTTTTTAATGAAAAATGGAAACAAGTAACACAAGGAAACTTTAGATACTTTAATACATTGACTCAACAAGATTGGCCACGTAAAGGTAGAATTACGGAATGGATAAAAAATAATCGATTGTTTTCTGAAACAAGAGGCCAAGCATTAGATGTAGAACAAGATAGATTTATGATATGCGGATCAGAAGGACTTAATCACGACTTAATGGATCATTTTGATTCGTTGGGTATGAAAGAAGGAAGTACAAAAGAATTAGGTACATACGTTGTTGAAAAAGCATTTGTGGGATCAAGATGAAAACAAATGAATTACTATTAGCTTCTGATCATAGAGGTATGGAACTTAAAGATAAAATTAATGATTGGATCTGTCCTCTAGATGAAGAAGAAGGTACAAAACTTAATATTGCAGTAATGCACGATATTGGTGTGTACAGTGACAAAAAGAAAGTTGATTATCCTGATATTGCAAATAAATTTGCAGACGAAATGTCTATAACTTCACACGGTGTGATTGTTTGCGGGTCAGGTTTTGGTGTTAATATCGCAGTTAACAGACATAAGCATATCAGAGCGGCAACTTGTAGAACAGTTAAAGAAGTTGAAATGGCTCGAAAACATAATAATATAAACGTACTCTGTCTAGGTGCAGATTTTACTTCACCTGTACAGGCATTCAAAATGGTTCGGGCTTTTTTCTTAACAAAGTTTGAAGGTGGCAGACATTTAACTAGAATTAAAAAACTATCCTAAATATATATACAAATTCATATATGTAGCTCATTAAATACATATATGAGAGACTGGAATCAAACAGAAATACTAAAACTAGATATTACTACTCACTGTAATGCTGGGTGTCCACTTTGTACAAGAACAGACAAAGTAACAGGTAAAAAGGTAGACTTCTTACCTTTAACTCACGTCAATACAAATGATGTTTTAGATTGGATATATCAAGCCTCTGAAAATAATATGACACGTATCGATTTGGTAGGCGAATGGGGTGATCCTATGATGCACCCTGATATTGAAAAAATTATAGAATATGCATCTAGTCAAAATATGGAGATTTCTATTGATACCAATGGTGGTATAAGAAACACAGAGTTCTGGACTAGAATGGGGTCTTATAAAAAATTATGTGTGGCGTTTGGTATGGATGGTTTTGATCATGAAACAAGTTCTAGATATAGAATAGGTGTAAACTTTAATAAAGCTCTAGCAAATTTAGAAGCATTTTCTACAGAATCAAACAAATACAGAAAAGGAAAAATATCAAATGCAAGGTGGCAATTTATCTTGTTTGATTATAATTTAGATCATGTTGATAACATAGCAGAATATTGCGATAAAAACAACATCTGTTTTGAGCTTAGAATAAATGACAGATCACACAAACATAAAATAGAACCAGGTACTAATGATTATAATTTTTATACAGAAAAATACAAACAGTATAAACATTTACAAAATAAGGTAGTAGCATAATGAAAATAAAGTGTTATTCTGAATCAGTACTGGTTGATTATGATGGTACAGTATGGCCATGCTGTCATGTTCTGGCCAGACAACAAGTAAAAAACTCAAATGGAACTAGGAGTAAATATGTAGACAGTTTACCAAAAGATTGGAACAATTTAAAAAAACATAAATTGAAAGACATATTGAAACACGAAGCATACACTAAACATTTCAATGAAGCTCATTGGAATGATGAAAATAAAGCTGATCCAATATGCAAAAAGATATGCGATAAAGAAAAAGGTCGTTCTTTGTGGAATACTGTTATAAAATATGAAAATGATAAATTAAAACAAAGTAAGGAAACAAAATGACAAAATTAAATATACTTTGGGCATCAATGTGGGGAGCCGCAGAAGATGTTGCCAAAATGACAGAAGAAAAAGCAATTGAGCAAGGTCTTGAAGTTAATATGAAGGAAATGAATTCAGTAACAATGCAAGATTTACAAACAATGGACAATGTTGCTATTGTAACTTCAACAACAGGACATGGCGATTTACCTACTAATGGAGAAGCCTTTTATTCTCAACTACAAAAAACAGACTTAAAATTTGAAAATGTAAAGTATAGTGTTTGTGCGTTAGGAGATACCAGCCATGATGATTTTTGTGGAGCAGGCAGAAAAGTTGATACAATTTTATCTGAACTAGGTGCCACATCTATTGCACCAAGGCATGAATGTGATGGTGACGACTATGGATCAGATCAGTGGGCAGACCATTTAATAAAAACAATAAAAGGTTAATTCAATTAAAAATTCTATGTACACAAAAGGAACAATACCAGCCAATGCTCCTTTCAAAGAGGACTACAATACTCTTCTAGGTATAACAGGCAACGCCATATACAATGGTGAAACAATGGACCATTTAATAAACACAGAATTTTTTAAAAGTATTGCTGACAGAGAACTTAATGTTACAAAAGAATATTGTGAATATGCAAGACATTGGATTACAACATCAAAACTAAACAACTTTACAGGAATTGAAGATTTTCCTTATGCTTATCCATCAGTAGGCGTTAGCCATCAGTTAGATGAGTTACACTATTATTGTTTAAGAAATAACTTAAGATTAAGAATGTTTAAAGGCGAGTTTCCTTACAACTACGATAGACATAATTTTAAGTTTGGTGAAGACTGGGTTGAAAATGGTCCACTAGAAAAAAATGATTTATTATTAGTGAGTGTACCTTTTAGTGCCAATGGTAACAAACCAAATCGTTTTGAAGAAACACTTGACGAAGCAGAAACAAAAGGTGTAAAAGTATTTTTAGATATTGCATGGTTTGGTACTTGCAACGGAATAGATATAGCACTAAATCATCCTGCTGTTGAGTGGGTTGGCTTTTCTACAACAAAAAGTTTGAGCTGTGGTGACTATAGAAACGGAGTAAGATTTAGTAGACATCCGTATGATGATAGTTTATCTATTACTGCCAAATGGGGACATGGTGTACATTTAAATAATGCAATAGGTTTAGAACTTATGCAAAACTTTTCTCCAGATACACAATGGAACAAGTACAATAAAAAAGCAAAGCAAGTGTGTGAACATTATGGATTAACATTATCAAATGCAGTTCACATAGCAATCGGCGGGCCTGGGTGGGAATACTTTTCACGTAACGGAACTTATAATAGAGTCAACATCAGATACGCAGTTAAAAAGTTAAAGTTATAAATATGCTATAACCAAACAAGGAATAAAATATCATGTATGAGTACAATGCAAAATTAACAAAAATAGTTGATGGTGATACTATAGATGTTGAAATAGATCTAGGATTTAGTATTTGGCATAAAGCTAGAGTGAGAATGGTAGGTATTAATGCACCTGAAACAAGAACCAGAGATCTTGAAGAAAAGAAACTTGGGCTGAAAGCAAAGGCAAGATTAAAAGAACTACTACCAAAAGAAATTATATTAAAAACACAACTAGATAAAAAAGGCAAATTTGGCAGAGTACTTGGTGAAATTTTTGTAAACAAAACCAACATTAACAAACAGCTATTGAAAGAAGGCGTGGTAAGGAAATATGACTGAAGACAACTTAGACAAAGGAGTAGATAGATTCTACACAAGATTTAACTACAAAGAAGATACATTTAAATCTCACACTGAAAGTTCTTATAATCTTGTAGACGAGATTAATGCACTAGATCCAAAATTAGTAATTGATGTAGGATGTGGTGGAAATCATTTGAAAGGTAAAATACAAAATTTAATCGGAGTAGATGCGGCCAAATACGAAAAAGCTGATATACAAGCCACACATGATGAACTACCAAATATATTTAAAGATAATTGTGCTGATGTAGTACTAGCATTAGGCAGTATCAATGTTGGGGATAAGCCAAGAATTTACAGACATTTAGAAAAAGTAATTAATTTATGTAAGCCAGGCGGAATAATTGTTATAAGAAACAGACTGGCTGGCGAAGAAGCAACAGTATTTCCAGAAGGAAAGAAAAATTTCAAACACGAACTTGGTATACATTGGTATCCTTGGACGTTAGATGAAATTCATCAAGCAACTGAAACATTTAAAAACAGAGTTGAGTATTACAAAGAACCTGTGTATGAACGAGCTATGCACAAAGTTCATTGGTCGGGATTAAAAAATAAAAGAATGTTGTTAGGTGTTTATTGGTGGAAAAAACTTTAAGTTTTTCTTGCCGCGATACAATTAGGTCCAAACTCCATACCTTCATCAAACCAATCTGATTTCCTTTTAAAAGAAACAGTCTGATAAGTTTTAAGACTTTTCTTTCTAGGACAAGTCCATATCCATTTACAGTTTTCTTTCTTTGCTTGATGTATAGTTTCTCTTAAGAGTATTTGACCTATTTTTTTACCTCTAAAACTTTGATTAACCCATAGTCCTCTACTACGATAAGTGGTATCGTCAGTTCTGTGTCCGCTATTAACACCGACAATTTCTTTTGAGAAAGGATCACGTACTCCAAAGAAAGTTGGTTTATATTTCTTATAGATTTCCATATCAGTATCAATATAGTCAGGTTGAATCCATGTCATTGAACTCATTTGTTTGATAGGAGTTCTTCTTCCGGGCCATAATTCTCTACGCCATACTTCTTCAATTTCTTCCCATGTCAGTTCATCATCAACTTGATATATTTCGTTTGGAGATATATTTGATATCAATACAGCTTTCCAGTTTGGTACAGCTCTGCAATCATCATCTATTTCAAAAGAACTGTAAGCTCTTGATCCGTCAACAGCTTCACTTTGATGATGCCACTGATTTTTATTATTGATTAATGTAGTATGAATAAGATTCATAAAGTTGACTTTATTAAAGTTTATTCTTTTGTTTCTATTATATTCTGTATCTACTAATCCATAACCTAATTTTCTCATATCAAAGGCTAGTAAATGATCAAGTACATATATTCTTTCAGATTTTACATTTGATAATGCCTTAGCACAACCTCTGCCAAGAACAGCAATGGTTATATTTTTATCAGTTTCTAGTAAGTTCCACATTTTTTTATTAAGTGATTTATCTTTTGGATACTTTTTATCAGCGGTCATTATAATAAAGTTAGAATGATAAGGATATAAATTTTTAACAAAGTAATCTGCCACTTTTTCATTTTCTAGAAAAACAATTTTATCAAAGTTAATTGGTATACCATTTAATATATTAGACACTATATTTCTCCTTTGCAGGTATACCCATACCTTCTGTTGGGAATCTCCAAGAGATATCACTCCAATTTTTAAAATGTTTTCTTCCTATTTCATATAAACAAAATTTCTTTGTGCCATCAGCGGCATACTTTGCCTCCCATGGGATATTCAATAGATAATTTGAAACGTCATAATCGCTATAAAAGTTAAACCATGTGTTCATAGTATCCTGTGTTTGTGGCCATAATCTGTGTATAGCAAAACTTGGAAATTGAAAATTAAAATATTTGTAAGCATCAGGCTTGTCAGTTCTCTTGATAGCATCTCTGAAGTATTCAAATATATATTCAAAGCCTACGCCTTTCATTAAGTCTTCTCCCCACATTTCTCTTGTAGTAGGAACCACATTATGCTTTTTACCATATATATGATGTATATGTAGATATAAATTTATAATGTCATCATCATGAATGTTATCTCGATTGTTAGCAAGGTAGGTTCCAAACTTGTGAGCTTGTTGTCCAGGACAACCAACTTCGCCTGTGATTTTATATCCAGGATGATTTTTCACAGAATGTCTTTTTACAGGAAAAGTTGAGTCGTTCCATAACTCATAGAAAATATCATCTTCACCTACAATCATTCCTGTATATTCGATTTCATAATGATTAACAGGCCAACCTAATTCTCGTTTATAAAGTTTACATTGTTGATCGTCGATGCTATGAGTATTTCTATCACTGGTGATATGTACTAGACGTGGATTATGTCCAAGCTCGTGCATAAGCATAGCCACCCATGCACTATCTTTACCACCACTCAAACATATAGCAGACTTTGATAAATCAACTTTTTTACTTGCATTAACAAACAGTTCAAAACCTTTTTCGCTATCAAATTTTTGCATTGGTTCATTTAGTATGTCACTGTATCTATAACTCTTGTCGCCTTTTACATAGTGTTCTGCTTCAATTGATTTAATTTCGTTGTACTTGGTAAAAGGACCAACAGTATGAGTTTTTAAAATTTCCATTTGTTGTTGAAAAATTCTGTCTATAGTTTTTCTAGGAGTAATTTCCATTACAGATCTGTAAAGCGGTGAAATAACTTTATCGTTGTAATATAGATTCGTACTACAATAATGATCTACACAGCCAATCCAATCGTCTCCATTAATATAAACGAAAGCAAATTGTCCTCTTATCTTTTCTGGAAACTTTTTCTTGATTAATGTGGATAGAATACATTTGTCATCAAGATTAGTATATCCGTAGATATAAAGTTTAGCATCGCCCTTCTCTATTAGGCGAAATTGTTGTTTTTCATTAGAATTGATAAATTCCACGTTGTTTCCTCTTTACTTTATTTATACTCTTGTATATTATAGTGGGTGTTAATTATCATTAACATAGCATATAATTAATATAAACACAATATTAAATATCTCAGTTAATAAAAAAAGCCTTAAAAAGCGAAGGAGTAAATAATGAAAAAGTTAACAATAACAACACTTTTAGCGGCATCAATCATTGCAATTTCATCGATTGCTAATGCTGACACAAAAGTGAAAGTCAATGGTCAATTCAACTACAAATACAGTAATGATGAAGATTCAAATGGTAATTCAGTATCAAAATTGGAAAATCAGGGATCTAGAGTTGGCGTAAGTGTAACACAAAGCATGGGCGAAGGCCTTGAAGGTTTTGGTAAGTTTGAATTTGGAGTAGATACAGAAGACACAGGATCTAATCCGTTAGACTCACGTCTAGGATATGTTGGATTGAAACATGACAGCCTAGGTGCTTTATCTGTTGGTAGACAATCATCACCGTTCTTTGATAATGTTGGTGGTCTAGTTAAACAGTTTGAAGTATATGGTCAAAACTCTGTTCAAAAATCTTTCAAAAGAGATATCAGTACAGCCAAATATAGTGTTGGCTTCGGTGGGGTAGAACTTACTGGTTTAGTAAAGATTGATGGTGCTTCAGGCGAAGATGGAACAGATATAGCAGAAGGTACAGTAACATATAAACTTGGCGAAGGTATTTCAATCGCTGATTTTGGTGATACAAAAGTTACAGCTGGTATGTCAAGAAATCATGCATCAAATTATGACGCATACGGTTTTGGATTTAATCTAGATGGTAGAGTGATTGGCATGGACGGTGTATCAATTGGATATGCACACACAATCAAAGATCCAACAACAGGGTCAGACACAACTGGTAATGAATATATTGGTTCATATCAGATGACTGACAAATTGAAATTACTTGGTGGTTATGGAAAAATTACAGATGGTAATACATACATGACTGCAGGTACTCATTATAATGTCAATAAGAAAGTAACTCTTTATACAGAGTTTCAATCTGTGGACGTAAACAGTGGCACTGATACAACTGGAATTTCAACAGGAATTAAATTTAAATTTTAAGTTGACAAACCAGTTTTAATTTAGTACTATAGTGAAGATGAAATACAAAAAAGGAGATCTCAAATATGTATAAATTTATTTTATCATTTGTTGCGGCAGTAATGTTTACTGTTTCAGCTACAGCAGAAACTCTTGTACTTCAATATCCGGGCAATCCAGGTAAAGGCGGTACAGCTTTTTGGGGTGACACAGTAATGGCTGAGCTTAATGCGAAGCTAGAAAAATACGGTCACACTATTGTACCAAAATATCTAGCAGGACAGAGAGGTAAAAAGAGTCTTAAAGAATACGCCAAGAATGGTGTAAATGATCCTAGAGTCTTAGTTATTGCACATGGTGGTAACGGAGAAGCATATCTACTAGAAGACATTGGTGGGTTTGACTATCGTAAGTATGCACCAGTGTTAGTAATGAATACTGACATTTGGGTATCAATTAATTCATCAGCTGATTTCAAAAATCAAATGATGACATTTCCAAAGACAGGTGGAACAGGTTTTGCGGCAGACATGGTCGCAGTAGGTCTAATTATGTGTGGACCAGACCAAACTACAACTGTTGATGACTTTATCGCTTGTACAGATGAACGTCTAAGATTTATCAAAGGATTTGGTGGATCAGGCGGACATGGTGACAGACGTATTGCATTCAACAATGGTCAACTTGATTCTACAAGGGACACACCTCAAACTTCAATGCGTTTTTATCAAGACGGTTATGACTCAGGCAAATTAAGAGTATGGTTTGCTCACGGTATCGTTGATAGTAAAAATGGTGGAGTAGGTCCTGATATTAATGCACCAGCTGGTGTACAAAGTTTCCCAGAAGTATACGAAAGTGTATGGGGCGTGGCGCCGTCAGGAATTGTTTATGATGCCTATGTAGCCTTCCAAGGTTACAGAGATGGTTTCCAAAAAACAATTTGGACAGCACCAAATTCACCTTACCTAGCAGATCTTAATTCGGCAATCGCTGATCTATTTGCTGACAAAGAAGCAATGGCACGATTGGATAAGAAGCTTGGTAAATTCGAATGGTTAGCAGGCGACGATGTGAATGCTCACAGCGATTACTTGTTATCATTGGTGACTGAGGACAGACTTAACACACTTGTTGAGTTGGCTCAGAGGCTGTTTGGTTATTCAGATGCGTATGTTAAAACCGAACTTCTAAAGTAAGCTACACTAAAAAAGGCGCTACGGCGCCTTTTTTTTTAGGTAGACAAATCCAATTTAACAAAGTAATATAATATAAGTTCTAAGGAGGAACAATAATATGAAAAAAATAGCAGTAGCAATGTTATTCTCTCTAATGTTCTCTTTTCAAGCAGTAGCAGAGACATTCACTTACGTAGTTCCAGCTGGCCCAGATGGCGGCAATGGTAAGTGGGCACAAAATTTTGTGAAACAATGGGACAAAAAACTACAAGCATATGGCCACAACATGGTAATAAGATATCTACCAGGTCAACAAGGTAGAAAAGCAAACTCAGAATGGCAAAAGAATATGTCTAGTGATCCAACAGTGGTAGTACAAAGCTCAGGTGGATTTATTGGATGGTTAACAAAGCCAGATGGTTGGGCAGGTTTCGATCCAACAAAAAATGTTGATACAATTGGTCTTCAACTTCAAGGAACATTTGTATTCTTAAAGTCTGGAGTAAATCCAGAAACAGATAATCCAGCAGTACACATTGATGGTGGTTCAGAAGTGTTGGTTGACATAATGGGTCATGCACTAATGGTATGTGGTAATCAATCTGTTGATGAAACAATCGCTTGTATGAAATCAACAATGAGACTAGTAAAAGGCTTCAAAGGTTCAGGTGAAAGACGTCAAGCATATCTTGTAGATCAATTACAGATTTCAAGAGATGGTTTTGCACACAAAAGAAAAACATACAAAGATGAACTTGCCGCTGGTAAAACAGTCGTATGGTATTCACATGGTACAGTAGACAACAATGGTAACATGATAGCAGATCCTAATGAGCCAGAATCATGGTTCAATGATGCTTTCGTGGCCAGATGGGGTGAACAACCATCAGGTGAATTTTACGATGCTTACAACTTGATTATTAAAATTAGATCAAGTATGGGTAAATCAGTCTACACAATGAAAAACAATCCTAACAAAGAAATTCTTATTAAAGCATGGAATGATGTACTTGCAGACAAAGAAGCAATGAAAGTTCTTAAAAAGAAGTTAGGAAAGTATGATTGGAAATTAGGTGATGAAGCACAAACTATTACTCAGAACGTTTGGGCAACTTTGAATCCAGATACTTACTTAAATGTAATAAAAATAAGACAAGCATTTGGTGAAAAAGCAAAAATTAGACCAGAGCTGGCTGAATAATGGAATGGCTGGTAGCATTACCGGTAGTAGCTCAATGGGCCATCATGTTGATAGCAGGTATCATCTATGGTGGCATCATTGGGCTGATTCCATCAGCAGGTCCAGGCAAAGCAGTTATTCTACTCTTTGTTATTGTATCGTATTTTGATTTTCCAGGCGCCAATTACCTATTTGTACTATTCAGTATAGCCACGGTTGTATCTTGTAGTATAGGTGATTCGTTTGCAGGTGTACTCTTAGGTATACCAGGTGCCAGTGGAGCCGCCGCAACAATGGTCGACGGTTTTCCATTAGCAAAACAAGGTAGGGCCTCTTATGCCTTATCATCAGCATTATTTTGTTCAACAGTAAATGGTTTGTTATTTGGATTGCTAGGTATGGCAATCATTCCTTTCTACGGAAAGATAAGTCAATATGTAGGAGTACCAGAAATATTTGGTATGGTATGTTTAGCCTTTGCACTTATATCTACAGTAACAACAAAAAACACAATAAGAAGTTTATGTGCAATTGGTCTTGGACTATTCATTGGTTCCATAGGTTATGGAATGATGGGAGAAGTAAGAAACACATTTGGTTGGGAATATTTAGAAGATGGCATACCGGTTGTAATTGTAGCCGCCGGATTATTTGCATTACCAGAATTATATGAAGCCATGGTAACAAACTTCAAAATAGCAAAAATTGATAACAAAACTCATAATAGACAAACATGGGAAGGTATATATTCAGTTTGGAAACATAAGTGGTTAGCACTTATGGGTGGTGCAATTGGTTGGGTAGTTGGTATACTACCAGGTACAGGTGGTGGTGTTGGCGACTGGTCAGCATATTCGGCCACTGTCGCAACAAACAAAAAAGAAGAAGTTCCATTTGGAAAAGGAAACATCAAAGGAGTAATCGGCTCTGAAGGAGCAAATAACTCTGGTAAAATGGGCGGATTACTCCCTACTATCATGTTTGGTATACCAGGCGGTAAGATGTATGCTATATTAATGGCACTATGGTTGTATGTAGGGTTTGAAGTAGGTAACTCTTCTATTATGAATGACCAGGCTTTTATTAGTCACTTGCTAGGTGGCTATATGTTAGGTACTCTATTCGCAGGTATACTAATGATTGCTTTCGCAAGACAATGTACAAAAATTGTTTATTTCCCTGCAAGGTATTGGATGCCACCAATGTTAGCACTAACAATATGGGCAGTATTGGCATCTCGTTATTATGTAAATGTATGGGAAGACTTATTAATGCTATGTGTATTTGGTATTATAGGTTTTATGTGTAGGCATTGGAAGTTTTCAAGACCTGGTTTGCTAATGGCTTATATTCTATTTGAAAGAATAGAAACCAGTATATATCAATTGACAGGTATATTTTTCTGGAAAGACTTTAAAGCACTTGACCACTTTACATCAACATTTAGTTTTGATAAAATATCTCAGAACTATTTCTTAAACAATGGAATTTGGATGCAACATCCAATTATGTCATTCTGTTTAGTATGTTCTATATTATTATTAATTTATGGAATATTCAGTAAAAATAAAAATATGGATTATGCATAATGGATAAAAAACAAGCCAAAGAGCTCAAAGATCAAATGGATAGAATAGAAAAGAAGTTTGACGAGCTCAATAGTAAGTTAGATAAACATATAGAGTTTATTGATGAAGTTTATTCAGGATTGAGAAATCCTATAAAAGCCGCTTCTAGATTTTTTGATAAAAAGAAAATTTTCTAGTAGTATAATAAAATAAAAAAGACAGGGGGTACAAATGGGCGACTTGACTATTTGGATGTCTATAGGATTTCTACTAGCCGCTTATTCAGTAATCGCAAACGATTCAGTACAAACTCTCGGTACATGGATTGCATCAAACAACGAAAGATTTCATTGGAAAACATTGTGGCTAGCCGCTTCGGCAGTTTTACTTTGGGCCTTATGGTATGGCTGGACAGTAAACGGAGGAGATATATCATACGGACGTCTTAACAGAATTCCGTGGCAAGAAGTAAAATGGTATCATGCAATGGCACCAGCATTACTATTATTGTTGACAAGGGTTGGTGTACCAGTTAGTACATCATTTTTAGTATTGTCAGCATTTGCTAGTACATTTGTATTAGAAAAGATGTTAATGAAATCTATTATGGGTTATGCGGTCGCGGCAGTGGCGGCGTATGCTATTTGGATTGTTATTACAAAAATTGTTGATGAGAAAAACGAGCCTGTAAAAGAAGTACACAAACCATATTGGCGTATAGCACAATGGGTAACCACTGGTTTTTTATGGTGGACTTGGCTATCACATGACATGGCAAACATTGCCGTATTCCTACCAAGACAAGTAAACTTTGAATTAATGGTAATGATTAGTTTAGTATTTGTTATTGGATTAGGTTATATATTTTATACTGGTGGTGGTAAAATACAAAACATCGTAATAGAAAAACACAATACAAGGTATGTTCGATCAGCGACACTTATTGATTTATTTTATTGGCTGATACTTTGGTTCTTCAAAGAACTAAACGATATTCCAATGTCAACAACTTGGGTGTTTGTTGGATTACTATGTGGACGAGAACTTGCTATGGCTACAATGCTAGGCAAGGCAAAACTAAAAGTAGTGTTTCCGTTAATTGGAAAAGACTTTATTAAAATGATAACAGGGTTGTTAGCATCTATTGGAATTGTACTAACAATACATTACATTTTAGTTCCAAACGGGTTTTAATTCTCCAGTGATAAATAGACTAAAACAATGGAGAACAATATGTCAGAAGAAGCAGTACAAGAAGCACCGAAGACAGCAAATCCAAAACTTGATGGTCTCGTAGAAGAGCTATCAAAACTAACAGTCTTAGAAGCATCTGAGCTTTCTAAAATGCTGGAAGATAAATGGGGTGTATCAGCATCAGCAATGATGGCACCAGCGGCCGCAGGAGCAGTAGGCGGAGCACCAGCAGAAGAAAAAACAGATTACGCAGTATGGTTGAAGTCTTATCCAGATGATAAGAAGATTGCGTCTATTAAGGCAATTAGGGCGGAAATAGGTTTAGGTCTTAAAGAAGCTAAAGAATTTGTTGAAGATGCACCAAAAGAAATTAAAGGTGATCTTTCCAAAGAAGATGCTGAAGCTCTTAAGAAAAAACTCGAAGCTGAAACAGGTGCTGAAATTGAAATCAAGTAAATACAGTTATGAAAGCACAGGATTCGAGGTCACAGGAAATTCAATCTTTTCTATCTGAAAATGGATTACCTGCAAACTTTTGTATAGCACCTTGGATCAATGGAGATCTAGATCAACTAGGAACAATATTTGCTTGTCATAGATATGATGATAAGAAATTACCTCTAGGTAACTGGAAAGATGAATTATTTTCAGAAGAGTTTAATAGTGAGAATTATCAAAAACTTAGAGGTATGTTCCATAACAATGAAAAGCCTAGATCATGCCAAACTTGTTGGGACAAAGAAGATTACGGTAATTTTTCAACAAGACATGAATTCCTAGAAGACTTTGTTAGAGACTGTAAAGAAAATGATCCTAGAGCTCTAGCAGTCTTAGAAAAAATAAAATCCAAAAATATAACAGCAGAAGTATCTGACATTGACAGACTTGAAGTTAGAAAAAGTATTCTGTGTAATTTACAATGTCGACATTGTGGCGCAGAAAGTTCAAGCAAATGGTTATCAGTTTACAAACAAGATCCTACAATAGGTGACTGGAGTCTTGGTGTTCCAAAAACAGAAGAAGATTACAAATGGTTATTATATTTTAAAAACCAAGTTATGGACGAGTACTTACGTGATGTACTTGATGTTTCCAAAGACTGTAGAATTATTCAATTTTCCGGAGGTGAACCTTTAATAGAACCAGCACACGCAGAGTTTGTAAAAGAATTACATCATAATGCAAAAAATATACAACTTGATTACAATTCAAATTTAAATGTAAAAGAATCTATAATAGAAAAATTTGCTGAACTATGGAAACCATTTAGAAAAATATTAATGAGAGTTAGTATTGATGCTGATAAAAAAACTTATGAGTACTTTCGAGAAGGAAGTAAAACACCGTTGCTAGAAAAAAATGTTAAAAAGTTACACGAGTTAACCAGCAATGTTTTAATGACAGGAACTTGTACCACAACAAATCTTAACGTAATTAGATTTCCAGAAGTAATAGATTGGTGGCTTGAATTAGGATTATTATTTCATACAAGTGTGGTGCAATTCAATCAAGGTGTAAATCCAAGATTTTTACCAAACAGTTTAAAAAAGTTAGCAAGAATAAACTTTGACACTTACTTAACTGGACTTGATCAAGAGTATGCAATTTCTAAACATGAAATTTGGAAAAACGATAAACTATGGAAACAGATGTTGAGAAGAGTACACAAACACGGATATCAATCTTTAGATTATATGGACGGTGGAGAAGATAGAGGAGATCGGTTTCCTGAAGTAGCAGTTGATTATTTGGTAAGAATGGACAAGCTATTCAACACAGACGTATTAGAGTTATACCCAGAATTTGATCAATGGAAACAGGATTTTATTGACAAAAGAAGTGAAATTAAATATAATAATGTTAGTAGGCGGGTGTAGCTCAGTGGTAGAGCGTCTCGTTGCCAACGAGAAGGTCATGGGTTCGAACCCCATTACCCGCTCCAGAAAAGGTAGAAAATGAAAAAACATACATTTGCATCATTAGGAATATTAAATTCAGAAGGTGATACACTTGAAGAAAAAATATCAAATTTCTTTAAAGACAATCCATATCCTTATGAAAGATTTATTTCTCATACTAAAAGTTCACTAAATCTTGTTGACAAAATTAATGAACTTAATCCTACACTAGTAATTGATGTTGGGTGTGGCGGTAATCATTTAAAACACAGAATTAAAAATTTAGTAGGTATAGATATTGCTCCTTATCCTACAGCTGATATAAATGTAGGACTGAGAGAAGCAGATAAAATTTTTAAGCCTGGGTGTGCTGATGCAGTATTGGCATTGGGTTCAATTAACATAGGCAATGATTCACAAATATACCAACAACTTAATTTTTGTAAAAAATGGTTAAAGCCTGGAGGACTATTTGTTATAAGAGTCAGAGTAGTTGACAATGGAAACAAAACAGACACAACATTACACTATGACTGGCAGAAGAAAGATGTTAAATACTTTACAAAGAAACTTAGAGATCTTACTGTGGTTAGTGAGATAGAAGAAGAGATTGCAATGGGTAAAAATGGCCAAGATATTAAATGCTTGGTGTGGGTATGGAGAAGAAATGATGTTTGAAACTTATCACTTTGACAAATGGAGAAAAGATAAAGAAGGTGACTTCTTCAAAGTAGTAGGACAATTTAGTGCCGACTTCACAGATGAGATTGAAATAGCCAGAGCTTCAAAGTTAAAAGCAGGTGCTTACAATAGACAAAACTATGGACACGCGGCCAATCCTGCATCTACAGTAGATGGTGTTTATCATGCAGTTGAAGATGCTGATAACCCAGATGGTAATCCAAAAGCAGAAATGTTTCACTTATACAAATACGAAGAAGATGAAAGATTAGTAAAATTTAGAGCAGTAGCAGAATGGTTTGAACTGGATAAAGACAAAAAGTATACTTGGAAGTTTCATGATCAGAAACCCAATCAGCAACTAATGTTACACATTGATAACTTGCCAGGTGAGCCAAGAAAAGACAGAGTTATTGATAATCCTGAATTTAAATATGCTAAAGACAAAGTAAGATTTCTTGTATTTCTAAATGATTGGGAGCCAGGACAGTTATTTCAGTTTGGTAACTATATGCATACTCAATGGAGAGCAGGAGATATTGTCACTTGGGAATGGTCAACACTACCACACGCAACGTGGAATGGGTCGTGGAAAAAGAGGCCAGCACTACAAATTACAGGTACAGCTACAGAAAATACATGGAAAAAGATCAAAGAAGGTTCTAGAGATAATCTAATTCTTATATAGGATATAAATACTAGTATGAAAATAAAAGATGTTACAAATGAAGGTCCAATTAACTTTGCTAGAAATATAGTAGGCGGAACAGCTAGAACTATAAGTCAAGCAAGACAACAATACAAACAAGTAGGTACAGGTGGGCCAGATACTGATCGTTTTGCTAATCAAAGATTAGGCACTTTAGCCAAATCTGCGGTAAAAAACTTTGGTGCAAACTACAGACAAGCACAGGCACAAGGTCAAGCAGATAAAATTAATACAGCTTTACAAAAATATACAGACGCACTAGTTAAAAAAGTAAGTTCCACAGTTATGGCTTCAAATCAAGGTAAGCCACCTTTAGTTAAAGGACAAGACGCACAAGGTAATCCAAAAGCAGTTCCAATGGATTACAACAAACAATTACCAGCGGCAGATGTAGTTCTTACTCTAAAGAATTTAGGATTCTGGGATTATGTTCCTGCAAAGATTATGCCTAAGTTCCAAAGTGGCCAGCCATATCCAAGAAAAGATTTAGAGAACGATATGAGACAAACAGTAGATAATTGGAACAAACAAACACTTGGTGGTACTAGAAAAGATGTCGACGTAGATCCAGATGTTGATGGTGGAGGTATCACAGTTGATCCTGCTGATCCAAATGCAAATCCACCTAAGCCAACTCCGACAAAACAAACCGGCAAAGCTAATTTTTCTAAGAAAAATCTTTAATCTTCAAAGTCAGTTTCGGTAGCAAACATTAATTTTTCTTTAATAGAACTGAAAAATAATTTCTTTGATACTCTGTCGAGTCCAAAGTTATGAGCAATAATATCTGTTACAGCAATCTTCCAAGCTGATACATCAATCCAATCAAGTTGATCAAAATCAATAAGGGTAAATTTATCTTGTTTTTCATCGTATATGATATTACTTAGATTAGCATCAAACCAAGTTAAGATGTATTCTCGTGTAGGATATCTTTTGCTTTTCATTTTAGATCCATTGACAGCAATTCTTACTATTTCATCTTCAAGCCAGTTAATCATTTTTTGAAATAATTCAGTTTCAGGATTTGACAAATCTTTATAGCTATCAGCTTTTTTTCCTGGTAACTTTTTAAACTTTTCACAAATCCAGTTTTCGTGAAATTTTGTTGACACATAGTATTGTTCATGCCAATTTTCAAAAAACTCTTTAACAAGTTTCCAACATCTTCTATTACCGTTACCATCTTTTATTTTGTATACAAAATCACCATCTTCAATAACAAGATGATTTCTCCATTTGATATCAGCTCTTATGATTCTAAAATTTTGAATACCAAAACTATTTGTCACTGAAAAGAGAAGCTCACGTGTCTCACTATCTAATTCATTAATATTTTTACCATCAATGCTCATAATTTTTAATATCCTATTTTCTACAAATATTTATAAGTTTTTGGTTGACAGATATACTTTCTGTGTTAATATTAAAATATAGAGAGTAGGAGAGTTGATCATGACATAGCAAAAGTAACGGTTTGGTGTACTGGATGCCATAAGAACTACAGTACAGGGATTTACAAGTCTGGTAGGACTCAGGGAATCATAGACCGAAATATAGATACTACCCAACCTTAACAGCCGGGGGAGCCAAGTCGTTAAGGTTGATGGAATTGACTTGCTCCCCACCGAAGGAATAAGATAATGAAGATATTAACTATTATAATAACATTGATATTAGCAGTGGCTTGGTTGGCTTATATGACCCATGATCTGGTATTAATTAGCAGTTGACATATTTCTAAAATATGTTATAGTCAGTAATAATAAAAATAAAGAGGTACTCAATGAAAGATCCATTTAATGAAAAATCAACACCACGTCCGATAATAATGGAAGAAACACTTGGAGAAGATTTCCAATGGTGGTGGAATATGGGGAAATATAAGAAGAAAGATATTCCTGCAAAACAATATAGCAAGGTTAAAATTAGACAAAGAATGGTTGGGCACAAAGGTTGGCCTGGTCCAGAAAATCCTGTTGACTATTGGGTAATCTTAGAAAATGATAAAGCAGTTGGATTCTATGAGCCATCAAAAGGCAAAGCAGAGTTTCCAGTTTATGATTACAAAGATGAAGATAAAATAATAAAAATGTAACCAAGGAGGGTTATGAAATTACACAAGAATTTCGTAGCACATGAATCAGTAAAAAAAAGAACTTCGCAAGGTAATAGAAAAAGAGTAAAATTCTCGTCAATGAATAAACATAGAAAAAGAAGTTTTAAAGCCTACAATTCACAAGGTCGTTGACATATTCTAAGGAAGGTAATATAATAATATTATGACTATGCATTTAGAACGTGGTCTTACCACTTTAAATACTAAAAAGAGAAAGAAAGCCAAAAGAAAGCCTGATGCTTTTTATGTTGATGGGTGGCGTGAACAAAACAAGTTTTGGAAGAAGCATAATCTTCCTACAATGAAACTTCCAGAGTATATTGAATATGTGCATGGCAACTGGAAACCTAAAACAGAGCCACGTGCCATTAGTACTCCGTGGCATCATGTAGATTCAAACCATCGCAAAGAAACACCGCATATTCCTAGTAGTAATTCAACAAGCGGTATTGGTACGGCTACTAAAAGACCTGCAATGCAGTACACAGGTGAACGTAAACTAGTTGGTATTGCTATGATGCACAAAAGCAATCTAGTACCAGTATTTGCAGATGAAAATGACAAAGACGGTTCAAAAGCGGCAACTGAAATTTCGCAGATGAGGAGAAATTAATGCAAGATGAGATAAACGATCTAAAAGAACAAATCAGACAATTACAATGTCAATTACAAAGCGATCAAGGCCCTTTCAAAGATCCTGCACAAAAAGATCTATTTGATAACAGAGAAGCTCTTTTGCCGGGAGCATATATGACACAACTAAGAAAACTTCGCAAATGGGAAAAGCAAAAAAAGAACGAGCAATATCTTCGTAGAAGGTATCCTATTGTTGAAGAAGCATATCAGAAACTACAGTTTGCAAAGAAATTGTGTTCGTAAGTATAAATACCTGGATAAATAAATATAATAACAGGATTTTACATAATGACACAACAAGCATTTTTCGAAAAAATAATAGCAGAGAAAAAAGAAGTCACAGCCTTTCTAGTAAACGGTATAAAACTGATTGGTAAAATTACAGAGCATGATGATAAGAGCTTCTTATTAGAACGTGATAATGTAACACAATTAGTGAATAAACACGCCGTATCCACCATTATGCCCGTTTCTAACGAGGCTAATCATAATAAATAATAGTAGCCGTTTATCGGTTAGCTCACCCACAGGCGGGCGAAGAGGTATATTAGTGTAGACCCACGCTCATGGACTGATACCATGAGCGAATACTCACTCCGGCTTACATACCTGGTATTAGATATGTATAAGAGTGGTCCTTGGGATGGAGGCATGGTTTATTGATCATCTATCATGGTTGAAGTTCCAAGGATAACTCGATTTAAAGGAGATAGGATATGTCAGAAGACAATAGAGATGAAGGATTAAGAAAGCAAATTGAATTACAGATTGATGAATATAAAGAAAATGTATCAAAGTTCTTTGACTCAGGCAATAAAGCGGCTGGTACAAGAGCCAGAAAAGCATTATCAGAAATGACAAAAATTGGTAAGGGTCTTAGAAAAAAGATACAAGATATTAAAAACGAATCGAAGTAATATCAATGGTCGGAATAACAGATAGAAGAAGATTTGTTAAGATCGAAGAAAAGAAGGCAACAACGAGATATAAAGCTGATTGTGATATAAATCACACAGTTTGGCGTTCGGGTCGTCTAAATGCTCATGGCGACGAATTAGTAGTAGCTCGTGGTACCAATAGAGGTATCACGGGTTATTTTATGGCTTGGGAAGTTGAAGCAGACAAAACCGAAACAATATCTTGGGATGGGTATAAAAGCTATTTTCCTAGATACTTCTGGCCTGACGAATTTCCAGAAGGTACCGTTCCTGTAATACAAGTAAATGACGACTGTTTAGATTACAATGTAAAAATTGGAAAAGATATAATAGCTCACAAAGGAAGTTATTATATTAAACTAAAAAAATCTAGTCATACAGATCCAAGTTTTATACCAGTTAATGTTGATTATAAGAAAAATGGAACAGCCAAAACAAAGGCTATTCAATATGTAAGATGGTTTAACGATCAAAATAGACAATTAGATAAACATGATAGGCTACTCAGCCAAACGCCAAAAGCAAGAAACAGAAGAAATAAAAGGAAAAATAAACGTATTTCAGACTTGCGAAAACAAATAATAGATGTTAAAATAAAGCAATAATTTAGGTAAATAATTATATGAGCTTGTTTACATTAACTGAGTCTGCCAAAGAGCAGATAGCAAAACTATGTCAAGAAAATAACGTATCGGCTGTTCGCCTTCGTGTGAAAGGTGGCGGTTGTGCTGGTTACCAGTACAAGTGGGAACTTGAAAATGAACTTACAGACAAAGATGAAGTTATCCAATTTCCACAAGGACAGTTTGCAGTAGATTCTCAAAGTGTGCTATTTGTAGCAGGTACCACAATTGATTACGTAAACGAAATAGTAGGCTCAAGTTTTCAAATTAAAAATCCTAATGCAACTTCATCATGTGGTTGCGGTGAATCTTTCGCGGTATAAAATTTTATGTTTTCAATTGATAAAATCACAGCACTAATCACGAACGAGCAGATCCAATTTGCTCCATGGCCGTATTTGGTTGTTGAAAAAATGATCAATAATGATACAGCTCTAATAATACATAATAGATTAAAAACAGGAGTAAACTGGGAATTAGATTCTAGGGTATCTTCTAATATCTGGCTGGACAAAGATGTGGACAAAGAAATAAAAATGATATTTGAGCCATTGACAAGATACGAGTTTCTTGCTAATTTAATAAAAAGATTCAATATGACACTACCAAAAGAATTTGATTCAACATGGTCGTTTGCTTGGCACAGAAAAGGTGCAAAACAAATACCACACAATGATATGCACGTCATAGACAATATTAATAGAAAGTGTGGTGAAAATTTTAATAGAATGTTCACTCAACAGATCTACTTTCCTGAAACAAAATGCTATGCTGACAATGAATGTGATTGTGAAGAATCAGGAATATGGTTATCTGAAAGTAAGAAAAAAAGAGTAACACAAATAAAATGTAATCCAGGTACATATTTTTGTTATCCAAACTCAGAACAAACTTGGCACGAAGTTCCAGAACAGAAATATGATTTTGATAGAATTAGTGCCATATCAAGGACGTTGTGGAATGAGTGAGTATAAAGAAGATTTTAAACAGATGAATAATCAGGATCTTGTTAAGAAACAACAAAGTATTAACAAGAAACTAAATTATATCATGAGGTTTGGTGGCTACCAAGGAGTTCGTGAACAGTTAGCAAA
>Ga0160422_10000206_pt1 | contig 34261 bp, 32 predicted proteins | sample Fk160mmetaG_FD_108192 | JGI IMG/M metagenome (GOLD analysis project Ga0160422, IMG submission 108192) | Marine microbial communities from the Central Pacific Ocean - Fk160115 60m metaG | ecosystem: Environmental > Aquatic > Marine > Oceanic > Photic zone | place: The Central Pacific Ocean...
AAAGGAATAATATATATTAACTCTAAGAATTCTTTTAAGAATCAATCCACACATATCCTACTCTCTTACTTTTACTTATTGCGAAGCAATACTTGCTTTAAGACTTGAAGATATACCGAGGCTAAGAGTAACTTACAGGTCTTAATTTAATGTCATGTTATTTTACATTACTGCTTTAGCTTTTTTGATTAGTGTGAGTTTGTTTGAGGAAACTGGGTGTTGTGGAAAGTTATTTCACTTTAACATTTTGTAAAGTCAGGCTTCCATAACCCTTATATAAGGCGCACATATAATGAAGTACTCGGTTTTACTTATAATTCTTTCATTGATCTCATGCTCTGTAAGTTCTAGCACAAGAAAGTTTGAACAATATGAATCACCTACGAATCATTTTCAACAAAAAAAATTCGAATTAGATTATAATCTTGATCAAAATTGGGCTTTCAATCCGAAAATATCCTTAACGAAGGACATCTATCCTAAAAACTATCCTCAAAGTAAAATCAACTATAATATCGCGGTGTTTTATATCCATCCAACAACATATTTCAATGGATCGGACTGGAATGTAGACACTTCTTATTTCAGAAATAATGACTTAATTGATTTATGTCTAGAAAATCAGGCATCTGTTTTCGATGGCTTAGGAGAATTGTATGCTCCTCATTATCGAGAAATGCATATTCATGCATACACTGATACCATTAATGGATTTCTTGCTTTTGATTATGCATATGGAGATGTCTTAAATGCTTTTAATAAATTCATTTCTGAGATTGGAGAAAAAAAATATATTATCGCTTCGCATAGCCAAGGAACCAACCATGCAATTAAATTGATTCATGATCGAATCATACCTGATAAAAATATAAATAAAAATTTAATTTTAAGTTATCTCATTGGCATGGATCTTAAGAAAACCACCCTGAATATCCCCGAATGTGATGATAATACTAAATTATACTGTCTTGAGTGCTGGAGAAGTTTCAATCGTGATTACTTGCCGACAGACTGGAATTATGGCCAAGATTATATTTCAACAAATCCAATCATATCTAATACATCCGATGGATATACTAATATGATTGATCATATGGGGATTCTACTGCCTAGTAGAAAAATTAAATTTACTTCATCAATTAGTGTGAACGATACTTTGGGAATATTATGGGTTGATATAAAAAGCAGAAGTCTGAAAAGATATATTGATAACAGCTATCATAAAGCCGATTATAATCTGTTTTGGCCCAACATCAGAAATACACTGATATCTCGACTACATAATCTAGATTAGGCGTAAATTACTATTTGTAATAAGATGTTAAGAATCTAAGTAAGAAAAATATAATTGATCTATCTAAAATGATAAAATTCTTACCATTTAGTGAAAAACTCTCATCTAAGTTTTATGATTTAAACATAGTGTGGCTTGAACAGTTATTTTTACTTGAGCCTTATGATAAATATGTGTTAAACAACCCACAACTTGCAATAATTGATAAAGGTGGATATGTCTTTTTTATTGAGTATAACAAAGAAATTGTTGGCACGTTTGCACTTATGCCTTGTGATATAAGATCGTTTGAATTAATGAAGATGACCGTAAAAGAATCACATAGAGGAAAAGGTATTGGAAATCAGATTATGATCTTTGTGATCAAATTTTGTAAAAAGAAAAAAGCCAGAAGTATTTGTCTATATTCTAATACAAAACTGAACAATGCAATCAAATTATATAAACATCATAGCTTCAAAGAGATTCCTCTACCAGATGACTCACCCTATGACCGTGCCGACATCAAAATGATTCATCATCTATCATAAGAAGTTTCTTTTATCATATATGTTAATCTTAGGTACTAAGTTTTTTCACTTCAAGATATACCGTGACTATGATTAACTTACAAATCTTAAAACCAATGTTATGCATAGACTTTTTATTACTGCTTTATTTTATATGATTGAAAGTTATGCTCTTAGTCAGAATATCTTAATAAGTGAAGATTTTGAAAATAGCTCTTTACCGAATGAGTGGAGCCAACATACCTTATCGGATGATGGAGGTTGGCTAAATGGCAATAATGACGAGCTTCAAAGTGATTGGTGGACAATTCAACCAAATGGAAATTTTATTGCTACAAATGATGATGCATGTGATTGTGACAAAAGCAAGGATTATTTGATTCTACCGCTTCTAGACCTCACTAGTGTCGAGAATGCGATCATGTCTTTTTCCACTTACTTTTCTGGAGAAACATTTCAAGGAAGCACTGAATTTGCTACCGTTGAATATGCTTTTGCCAATGGGGAACCACTAGAAGAATTGGAGTGGACAGTACTTGAAGAAATCAATGGAAATGGTGACTCTGATGAAACAGTGTGGAATAGTGAGACAATAAACCTAAATACCTTGGTAGGCAATAACAATGTTCTTTTAGCTTTTCGCTACAACGATGGTGGTGGCTGGATGTTTGGATGGGCAATCGACAATGTACTAGTATATGAACCTACTGGATTGAACGCAGAGTTGACACAAATAAATGTTCCCTTAAATCTTGCTCAAGGAACAGAGATCTATATAGAAGGCTTGATATCAAATACTGGAGCAGATATGATTGAAAGTTTTGATGTCGTTTGGTCTCTCGGAGGAAGCTTAGCTTATTCAACCACTTTTGAAGGTGTTAATCTTGGATCGGGAGAGTCATATTCTTTTACACATCCAGATGTCTTGTCTTCCGCATATATGGGTATTTACAACTTGGATGTGACCATCACCAACGTAAATGGTCTTGATGATGATAATATGACTGATAATACTTTGTATGCCGATTTACTTGTATTTCAGTATGGGAATATTTATGTAGAGAAATATCAAAGAGAATATATTTATTTTAATCCTTTTAATGAAGAAAATACTCCACTTGTGTTTGTCTGTCATGGATATACGGGCTCAGCAGAAGGTATCATGAATTACTCGGGATTCAATCAGTTGGCTTTACAATATGGCTTTGCAGTATGTTACCCACAAGGCATTGAAGATTCATATGGAAATACATTTTTTAATGTAGGTTATGATTTCCAAAACAACGAAACAGTGGATGATGTAGCATTTTTAGAAACCCTAATTAATAAATTTTCAAGTGAAGGTGATATTGATAACGAAAAAGTTTTCTGTACAGGGATGTCAAATGGCGGTGACTTTTGTTACTTATTGGCTTGTGAAGCTTCTGAATCATTCCTTGGCGTAGCTCCTGTTTCTGGAATGATTATGGAAGATATTTTAGAAAGCTGTAATCCCTCACAAACAGTAGGGATTTTAGAGATTCATGGAACAAATGACGACATAACCTATTACGATGGTGATTATTACAACACGGATGGCTGGGGATCGTACCCGAGTATTCCAGAAACAATTGAGTTTTTTGCTGATATGTATAATATTGATTTAGAATCTTCAGGAGCTTTACCAAATATCTCCACAAATGATGGAAGTACTATATCTTTTGAAAAGTATGGTGAGGATGACTCGTGTGCTAAAGTGTGGTTATATACGGTGAATGGTGGCGGTCACGATTGGCCTGGAGCATTCGGCAACATGGATATTAATGCCAGCGAAGAAGCTTGGTTATTCTTTCAAAATCTATGTCAGGAGTCTGTTCAAATTTTAGAGCCTTATAATAATTTAAATCATAGAATAATAAAAAAAGTTGATGCATTAGGCAGAGAAGTCAATCAGACGACCAAGCAAATCCTCTTTCAGATCTATGATGATGGTTCAGTAGAGAAGAAGTTTATTATTGAGTAAGCTACCTCTTTTACGCTAAGAATCCTTTCATTGTATCTAGTCAGGATATAACTAACTTACAGGTCATTAATACTAAAGTAATGAGACTTCTATGTACTGCTTTAACTTGTTTTATTTGTTTCAGTACTTTAGGTCAATATGAGCTAGTTGTTCAAAAAAGTAAAAGTTGGAACTTTGGAATATCTCTGGGCACTAATCTATCTACAACAGTAGATGTCACAAAATATCCAGCCAATTTCATGATACTCGGAGAACCTACTTCAAAACTTGTTGACGTTCACAAAAATAAAATTGGAGTTATTGCTGGCGGATTTTGTAAATGGCGAGACATCAATAAGTCATTTTTTTATACTGAGATAAATTACACACAAAAAGGTTCACACTCAAATTATGAAAATTTATGGGGTTCTTATAAATCGAATATCAACTATTTAGCTTTCTGTCAGAGCTTAGCTTACAAGCCATTTAATAATCCCATTTATGTTTTTACTGGTGTTGAGGTTAGTTATTTGCTGTCTTATAAACATGTTTATCTAGACAATAATTATGATAATACTGAATATCTTGATGTTCTTCAAGCTTGGGATAACATCAACTGGACGGATTCATATAAATACAGAAGGTTTGATTTTGGACTGATTTCGGGGATATTATATGATCATGTAAACACTAATTTTGCTTTTTCACTCAAGTATACACATGGGTTAATATCAATGCTGCCAATTGAAATCACTTTTTACGACGCTGCAGGTACAACTATTGGCACAGGTAAAGTGAAAGTCAATCTAAATCGATTGTTGAATTTCAATATTCATTATACATTCAATTAACCAAATCCTCTTTCAAATCTATGATGATGGTTTAATAGAGAAGAAGTTTATTACAGAGTGAGCTATCTCTTTTACTCTAAGAATCTTTTTAATAAGCTACCCACCCAAATCCTACTCTTGCTTTTACGTTAAGTTTTTTAAGTGGGTTAGAGATACCTTCTTTGAGACTTGAAGATTTGCCATGGCTATGATTAACTTACAGGGCTTAAATAAACACCATGAAAACTCTCAAAATTCTTACAATAGTTCAATTTATTCTGATAACAGTATCATCATGTAATGGTCAAAAATCTGCACATAATCAACAAATGACAAAACAAGATTCTGTGTCATACTCTCTTGGACATCTGATGGCAGGAAATCTTAAATCAATGGGTAATCTTAATCTGAATTATGACATTCTCGCTAAAGGCATAGAAGATGCTCTTAATAATGGCTCAATTATCTCTACCCAAGACGCAAAAAAATTGGTTAATGACCATATGTCAGAAATACAAGAAAAGCTTAGGGAAGAAGAAATCAATAAGGGGAAATTGTTTTTACAAGAAAATTCAAAAGAACCAGGTGTTGAAACAACAGAAAGTGGATTGCAGTATAGACATGAAGTATTAGGAACAGGAGATTCACCAACTTCTTTAAGTTCAGTAACCGTACATTACAAAGGCACCTTATTGGACGGAACAATTTTCGATTCTAGTTACAGTAGAGGGGAGCCTGTTTCTTTTCCTGTAAATGGAGTAATTGCTGGTTGGACAGAAGGGTTACAACTTATGAAGGTTGGTGGAAAAACAACTTTTTTTATACCCCAGAATTTAGCTTATGGTGCAAATCCCAGACCCAATGGTCCAATTCCACCTTATGCAACTCTAATTTTTGAGGTGGAGTTAATTTCAATAGAGTAAATATCAAATCTTTCTGTTACTTATTGCGAAGCAATACTTTCATCAAGACTTGAAGATATACATAGGCTATAAGTAACTTACAGGTCTTAATCTCATGTGATGCTTAGACTATTTATTACTGCTTTAGCTTGTTTGATTAGTTTAAGTTTGTTTGGGCAATCCATTGTTCATCCATTAAACAATGATGCCTTTTTACAAAATGAATTGGCAGAAATTCACATCTCGCTTAGCGAAAATGATCTTAACGTATTACTAGGAGATAGTCTCTACAGTAATTACCATTTCCCAGCCACATTTTACTATTACTCCTCATCGCATAACGAAAGTATTCAAAACATAGGATTTCGAGTACGAGGCAATACTTCGAGAGATGCATATAAAAAATCTTTTAAAATTTCGTTTAATGAATATACTCAGGGCGAGAAATTTAAAGGACTTGAAAAAATGAATTTAATTGGGCAGCACAATGATCCTTCCCTTCTAAGATCTTGGATGAGTTTAACCATGCTCACTGACAATAACCTAATAAGCCCGAGATCTAGCTATATCAAATTTTATATCAACGGTCAGTACAAAGGTATCTATCTGAACATTGAACACATTGATGACGAATTTGTACAATCACGATTTATTAATGACGACTATGGTAATCTATATAAATGCAACTGGGGAGCTGATTTGAATTACATAGGATTCAATCAATCTGATTATCATGACATATACGAATTAAAGACGAATGAAGTAACAAATGATTATTCAGACTTAATACAATTTATCCAGACTTTAAATAGTATTAGTTATGAAGATTTTCCGTGTTTTATCGAGGAACATTTTGAGGTTGAAATGTACCTAAAAACACTCGCAATAGAAATGATTATTGGGCATTGGGACGGCTATGCATATAACAAGAATAATTATTATTTATATCAGCGACCGTCGAATAGTAAATTCGTCTTTATAGAATATGATATGGACAACACCTTCGGTATCGATTGGTTTGATATTGATTGGGCTAATAGAGATTTAAACAGTTGGCATAATAATGACAGGCCACTGATAGAAAGACTACTTTCTTATCCATTTTACAAAAACATGTTTAACAACTACCTAAACCAAATCTTGAATGAATTAAACACATCTGAATGGTATTCTAGTTTATATCAAAAGCAAGATTTAATAAGTAATGCATTACAATCAGATCTGTATTATTCGATGGATTATGGATTTCAATATTATGATTTTCTAGACGCCATTGATAATAGTTACGGTGAACATGTCGTGAAAGGGTTAGCGGAGTATGTAGATGAACGTATCAACAGCGGATTCAATCAAATTCAAATTATTGGGGAGCATAGTCATCCATGTGTAAATTCACTTAATGAGTTAGTTAATCCAGAGAAAGAATTGGTTAGCATTTTAGATGTCACAGGTCGTGAAACTATCTTTCAATTTAATGTACCGCTAATTTATCTTTTCAGTGACGGTTCAGTAGAGAAAAAGTTTATTATTGAGTGAACTCTAAAAGAACTTGAGTTCAGCTATGCGTTATTGATTGGAGGATAAATTAATTGTTGACCTTACTGAGAAATACTAGAAATAAGAATAACACAAAGTCACCCCCTAGTCACTACTTATCATATACTAGACAAGCAATAGTAAACTCTAATAGGTATTAGGAGGACCTTTAAGTTACTTACGTAATATCCCCTCTGAACAACCAAGGTCAAATTCATAAAGACCTTTGGCTATAAGGTTACGACTAAAGTCGTAGCAAAGTTTTTCTAATTCCCACAAAAAGAAATATAAAAATCGAATATGAAATAAAAAATGGAATGATATAATATTTAAGATTTAAGACTAGCATAACAGACATAAATAATAGCTGAAATCCAAGACCATATATTGATATTAAAGTCATAAACCACTTTGGAAATGGATCGCATGACCAAGCGTTTTTATCCAAGTGATAGATAATCTTATCAAAAGTGATATACAAGATGTTATATATCTTATAGAAAATATTTACTGTCCATTGACTCTCTCCTTTTAATGCTTTGGGTGCAGAATCTTCAAACACTCTACTTGTTGAATCGCCTGCAACAACATTTCTTAAAATGACATAATAATAATTATATACTGTACCCTGGAGTTGAAGACAAAAAAACGCAAGAAACATGTAAATTATTGGTATTGCAGTATCATACCAAAAGGCAAGAAGAAAAAAGAAATTAAGTATAAAGTCCGCAATAGAATCATAATAGCGACCTGTATATGATGGTTGTTTTTTTAATCTTGATAGCTCCCCATCAGCTGCATCAAGAATAGATTTAATTATGATTAAAATAGCCGCTGTTTTGTAATATCCGTTTAGTATAAATGCAACTGCTAGAAACCCCACAAAAATAAATAAGGTAGTTACATGAATAGAAGTAAAAGAAGTATTCTTAAGTTGATTAGCGATCCAATACCCACTAGTTCGTCCGTAATCAGATAAGTCAAAAAATTTGTGTTCTTTTGGAAGCTTTCCCATTTTACAAAACTAGTTAGTAAATAAGTTCGGTCTTTTTCTTTTATATAATAATTACCATCTATCAACCCCTATCCTACTCTTGCTGTTACATATTGCGAAGCAATACTGAGCTTAAGACTTGAAGATATGCCGAGGCTATGAGTAAAGACAATATCATGTTTTCAAAAGACGTCTTAATAGTAAGAACCTTGAAACCTTACTATTATGAAGAATTTATTTTTAATACTCGCCCTAGTATTTAGCGGCACACTTTTCTGTCAAGAATTTTTATCAGAACCATTTATTCAGTACATCAATATCGAGAAAGGTAGTGTAGTACCTGACGAGGTATGGATATGGAAATTATCTACAGTCGATGCAAATGATTTAGATAGTGTACGAAGTTTTTTTGCTAAACCAGATTTAAGTGATGAAGATATCCAGCTAGGTCTTTACAAGATTAAATACGGAGAGAGTCAGATGAAAGTTTTCTTTGATAGACCAGGAGTATATGTAATAGAAGGTCACATGTATGACGAAACTCCTGTAAATAATGTTACTACTCTAGTAATTAACGATGATTGGGTAAATAGTTATAAGGATAGAGGTAAAACAAAAATTAATAAAGACGGTGTACTTGAAACAACAAGAAGTTTTCAAATTTTAGATGAAAACGCTTATTTTACTTATTCAAATCTATAATGTAAAAGAGGGGTTATACCCCTATCCTACTCTTGCTGTTACTTATTGAGAAGCAATACTTAGTCTTAAACTTGAGGATATGCCGAGGCTATGAGTTAAGACAATAAGACGTACACATAAAACGTCTTATTTGTAAGAAACTTGAAACCTAACTTTTATGAGAAATTTATTTACAGTATCATTTATTTTCGTATGCACTGCGTTATGTGCTCAAGAAAATTGTAAAGATCTAGATAGGTCTTCATTTAGTGACGTGCTCGTCGCAGAAATAATTGGACAACAGAGCAACAACTATCAAAGAGAACCTTCTTTAAAACTGTTTGTTGAATCTCTTGAGACTCTGATTGACCCTGATATTGTTTATGATCCTTCGTATCGTAAACTAGATAACTTATGTGATGATGTACCTGCTGATGTAGGTGTGTGCTCTGACGTTGTTATCCGTGCTTTTCACAATATTGATATATGTCTAGCTGAGTATGTGCGTTCTCATCGTTTGTCTAAGGGACTTCCGATTGATCGTCATATTGATCATCGTCGTGTTAGGAATCTCGGTGCTTTGTTTACTGCAGAGGGTTGGGAAATACCTGTAAAGCAAAGTAGATATACAGCTAACTATTATCGGCCAGGTGATATTATCTGGTGGAAGTTAGGCGGTCAGATTGACCATATTGGTATCGTTACAAAGAACGGTAAAGTCCTGCATAATATAGGCAATGGCCAAAGTGCCGACGTAACTCCTTTTGCATATCATATACATAAAGTATATCGAATGCCAGTTACCAAGTAGTTGTTCGCATTTGGGAGGTTACACAAACACATTCCCAACAGATATAAATAATATAAAGAGAAGGGATTATATATACAGTGACGGTAGACTACCTAAACCTAAACCGAATACTCAAGGGGGAGGGTGCACTATAAAGTAAGAAGTTGTAGAAACTTTTCAGCTTTTTATATTCTAATAAGACAGAAAGTGTGCCAGTAAGTGTGCCAGTAAGAATGATTATTAATTAGATTAGCCATGTTCTTTATTTGTTTACCGACACAGGTTACTTTCAAGGATATGATGGATAATTCCCTCTAATCCCTTGCACAACCAAATCTCTAAACTATCTTTGCCCTCCCTTCGGGGACACGGTGGCTATAGCTCAGTTGGTTAGAGCACTGGTTTGTGGTTCCAGGGGTCGTCGGTTCAAATCCGATTAGCCACCCAATACTAATTACCCTCGCTTTTGCGGGGGTTCTTTGTTTACTGGGGGGGGGTGCGGTGCGGTGCGGGGGGTGCGGTGCGGTGCGACTGTTTACAAGAAAGACTGTTTCCTAATTCATAATTTATTTTTTTTGAGAAAACCACTTATGTTGTCCAAATTGATTTTTTGCAACAATTTCTTTTGTTTCGATATAGTATTTTAATCCTTGTGTAACACTCTTTAAATATTTACTGATTTGTGGTTTGATGTAAAAATTAAAAACAAAAAACCTTATTATTTTGTTGTAATAGCTAACTGTATGAGGAAAAATTGTTATTGATAAGTCAATACTTCCCTGAAGATTATTCTTAAGACGCCATTTAACTAATGATTTTTTTTTTCTACCAACTAATAAATCATATCCACAACTTTCAGAATCAGCAGCAACTTTTGGCTCATAAATAGAAATTACTTCTCTAGTGAAATTCAGGTTATTTATGTAAATAATGTTGTCTTTATCACCAACAGACGAGAACTTTTTACCAAAATGACTCAAAATAAACGGGTGAAAAAGTTCTAAATGATTTTCAATTGTAATAATATTCCAGCATTCTCGCAATGATGCTTTTAATTCTATAGTTTCTTTTATGAAGCAACTTATGTCAAAACTTGGATGTTTAATCATTATTGTTTTCTATGCTTTTATTTAAGATAGGAGTAGAGAGCTTATTAAAAGTATTTATAGTGTTTTGGCCACATTAACAAAATTAAAGGCTAGAGAGTTTGGCCCCGCAATTTTTGCATTTAGCAGCCATCTACAGATAGTAGTGTATCGAAAAATTGAAACATCTATTGTAAAACCCGCTTTTTGCAGTACCTATTGTTGTGCCAACTTCATCAGATATTGTAATCTCGTTAGGCATGGTAGAGACAAATCCATGAATATACCTTACTGAAAAGACCAAACCGTTATCAGGATCTTGGAACATCGCTCCTAACACCCCACCAATATCGTAGATTCTGTAATTCAAGAAATCATTAACAAGGAGATTAACGTTACTACCATCAGTTAATTTTGATATTGCCCTGAACAAGTAAGCTCCCTCTATTCCAGCAAGAAATGAAAATGAATCATCTAAGCCATAGCTCAAGTATAAAGGCAAGCAAACGTTTTGGTATTTATGAGTCAAATCAGTTTCTGTACTTCTAAATCCCTTCATAGAGTAGAATATTTCTGAATGAAAGCTGATTTTCTCAGTCAAATCAATCATCAAAGCAAAACCTGAATTAAACCCTAAAGTTGCATCATACCTAGTAACACCATTTAAATCGACCTCTTCACCAGCTACGGACACATCATCAAACCCACTTCTAACATTTTCTATGTAAGCGCTATTAAATCCTGTAATAAAGCCAAACCTAGTTGTGTTTTGGGCCTTAAAAGATTCTAAACAAAATAAGCTCAAGGCTGCGGCTAGTAAAAATCTCATATTAGAAGTTTTGGATTCCTAAAATACTCAATTCCTGCCTATTTTTGTTTATGCTAAAGAAATTTGTAACCCTAAGTTACTTAACCATTTTCACTTTTTTTACTCAAGCTCAAACACCATGCATAGACGGTATGGCAGGAGACTTCCCATGTCAAAATATAGACCTCCTATCCTTTGTTGAGGGGTCAGATTTAGGCGGTGGTGACATGAATGATATTTGGGGTTGGGTCGACCCAACAGATGGAACTGAATATGTAATCATCGGAAGAACCAACGGAACAGCATTCATAGATATAAGCGATCCATTGAATCCAGTATATGTGGCTAACCTTCCTACTGCAACATACAGTTCTATGTGGCGAGATATCAAAGTTTACAACAACCACGCATTCATTGTTGCAGAAGCGAGTGACCACGGAATGCAAGTTGTAGATTTAATGCAGCTCGGAGAAATTACAGCTCCACCAGTAACTCTGGAGCCGGATTATCTCTACACGGGATTTAGCAATGCACACAACATCGTGATTAACGAAAGCACAGCAAGAGCTTACGGAGTTGGAACTAGCACATTCGATGGCGGGTTGCACATTTTAGACATAAGCAATCCAACAAACCCACAGTTAATAGGTGACTTCCCCAACGATGGCTACACACACGACGCCCAAGTTGTGTCATACGAAGGTCCTGACATAAATTTTGGAGGAAAGGAAATAGCTTTTTGCTGTAATGAAAATACAGTTACAATTGTAGATGTTACTGATGCTAGTGATTGCACACTTATAAGTTCTGCAAGTTACGATGGGGTTAACTACACTCACCAAGGTTGGCTTACAGAAGATCACAAATATTTCATTTGCAACGACGAGCTTGACGAACAAAATTTAGGTATAAACACTACTACTTTTATTTGGGATGTTACCAATTTAAGTGAACCTGAATTGATAGGAACCTTCGTTTCTGACGTTGAAGCTATTGACCACAATTTATACGTTCACGAGGGACTCATATACCAATCAAACTACAGGGCTGGACTTAGAGTTTTAGGAACAGAAAACGTAGCTCAAGGGGAGTTAGAAGAAATGGGATATTTCGACGTTTACCCTCAGAGCAACTCAGCCCAATTCAGCGGAACTTGGTCTAACTATCCATATTTCTCATCAGGAGTAATTGCTGTTTCACACATTGAAAACGGTCTATTCCTATTAAAATTAGTTGACGAATTCTGGGACTTAGGATGCACTGATTCTGAAGCTTGCAATTACGATCTAGAAGCTACTGTTGAGGATGGTTCGTGTGTTGGGTATAACGAATGTGGGGGTTGCGAGGGAGACGAACTGTTCTGCTACGGTTGTACCGACGAAACTATGTGCAACTACAATCTTGAAGCAACAATTGACGATGGTTCTTGCCTTGAGTTTAATGATTGCGGAGGATGTGAAGGTGAAGAACTATTTTGCTATGGATGCACTGAATCAGAAGCTTGCAACTACGATGAAGAAGCTACAATAGATGATGAATCGTGTTTTATAATCGAAGCACCAGAGCCTCAGACTCTAACCCAAACTACAGAACCAGTCACATTCACAAACGAATTATCATCTTATTGGTTTGAAACAGAGACTTCGCCTGAGGAAATTCACATTGGCGAGTTGTACACTATGGAGTTTTCACCTGATCCACAATCGATTTGGGTTTCTAATTCAAATGGAGAATTCGGAGTTGTTGGAGGAAAGGAAGGCCCTGATTATAACAACGGCCAATACCACGAGAACAATGCCTACTGGATGATTTTCGACGTCTACGAAGAGGTGCTTTTCGAGTCTGTTGAAGTTTATTCAGAACAGGGAGGAATACATGAAATTGAAATCTTAAATCCAGATGGGTCACTAGGTTCATCTACTAGCCAATTCCTTACCACTGGATTAAATGTATTTGAACTTGGCGTAGTGCTTTCTCCTGGCGAGGGATATGAAATTAGATCAGGAACAAATGAGCCTTATCTATGGCGCGACGACGCAAGTGCCCAAGTAAACTTCCCTTACGATCTAGGCTCTTTGGCTAGTATTACTAGCACTACAATAACTGGTGAGAATCAGTACAATTATTATTATTTCTACTACAATTGGAAAATGTCGTCTAATAATCCTTGCTTGAGTGAACGAACCGAATTCAACGTGCTTATTGATGATCAACACAGTATAGATCTAATCGAAACTCCACAAAGGACAATTGTAAAAATTACTGATTTATTAGGAAGAGAAGTACGCGAATTAAGGAATCAAATAGTAATTATTTACTATTCTGATAATTCATTTGAAAAGAGGATTCTTTCTTTTGAATAGTCCTCAAATTCAACTTTATACTTAAAAAGAAATCTATACATTTTTTGCTTAGTACATCAAGTGAATTTTTTCCTTTTCCCTCCATTTGGCCTGCCACTGAGAATCGACAAAGAAGATATTTAAGTCTGCTTGCCACTGAGAATCTACGAAATACAACTTCTTATCAGCCTGCCACTGAGAATCAGTGAAAAACCATTTCCCTTCATTTCCATCAGCCTGCCATTGAGAATCCACCTTGTAAACATTTAAATCAGCCTGCCACTCTGAATCCACCACAAACACCTTCACGTCTGCTTGCCATTGAGAATCCACAGAGAAAACCTTTTGGGCATAGGTCGAGGTAATGAGAGTTAGTTGGGAGATGAGTAAAATTGACCTTACTTTCATTTGATTCAAAGTTGATTACACCAAACTTAGGCTAATTCCCACACCTAAACAAACCTAAGGAAACAACAGAACTGGAGTCGTCTGCATTGTTCCAAAGCACCCATGAGCTCCATCTACATTCGAGTGAACAGAAGAGCTTCCTCCATTAAAATATCCAGTTATATCGGATGCCTCTAAGTCGATGAAAAACTGATACATATCATTGGAAATGCTGTGAACAAGAAGTGTATGGTGGAAAGGAACACCTTCATTAATTCTATTCTTAGTTCTAAACAAAAAGGTGTAGTTGCCTCCTTCAAAAAACGAGTCGTCAAAGAATAATGCATTATCTAGTGCCACACCGCCAAAACTTCTCCTATGCATATTTGCGTCATCTGATTTTATATTTCTAATAACCGGTGTTGGAGCACCAAGTGTATCTACTTGAGTAATCAATTGAAGCATATAAGCTTCTTTTTTAGGCGAAGGATCCTTTAGCTCAAGGTATATTTCGTCGAAATAATGATCTCCATTAAAGAATGACCTTGGGGTAATCGAATAGCTAATTATCTCAGAAAATTCAGGAATTATCGAAGAACTAGTCACATCATCGAAAGATGCTGATTCAACATTAAGGAATACTGAATCACCTGGCATTAAACCATTTAATTCACCCGAATCAACCCAAACACTTGATGTATCATCCACCATTTCACCACACGATAACACAGCTCCTAATGAACTTGATACTTCAGCACAGAAATCGAGGTGTTGATTTGAGTTTGGGCTATATGGATTAAAGGATGTAGATAAAAAGCAAAGTGAAGAATCGCCACCTATGGGTAAGAAATATGAAACGCATTTAAAGTTATCCTCTACAACTGGCACATCATATGGATTAAACCAATTGCAAGAGGATGCAAAAATTGCAATAGCTATTATGTAGAGCTGCCTTAATTCCATTCCAAAGAAATTGTGAGGTTAGGTAAAATTGGCATCATTCCGACTTCCTCTATGGTTTGGTTTCCTTCTTCATTATAGGTTACGATGGCAGAGTTAGGGTTAACGTGATTTGTCACATTATAGGCGCCTAATTGAATATTGTATCTACCGTAGTGAACATTCTTTCTCCATGAGATATTGAAATCTAGTCTGTGAATATCCCCTAACTTGTATCCATTTCTATTTTGTGGTTGATTATAAACTACCCACTGAGAGTATGCTCCACCGAGAGGTGTTGTAAAACCTATGGGGACTAACTCATTGGAGATATTTAGCATTCGGCCTGTTGAATATGTGTACAGTGCAGACACGCTAAATTTTTCGCTTATATCATAGCCCAAAACAAAGCAGCCGTCATGCCTTATATCAAACGCAAATGGAAATGTCATACCACCATTTAAGTCATCAAATAATCTTGAACTCCTTCCGTAGGCATAGGATAAATTGTACTTGAATTTATTGATGCTGCTTTTAAGCGAAAACTCCAGCCCCACAACAGCACCTTGCCCGCCTCTAGATATTCCGTGATCTATAATTTCAGATGTAGTTTCGTTGAAATCTACATTTTCAGAAAATTCTAAAAGGCCGGACATTCCTCTTAAATACGTATCTATAAATACAGTTGTATTTTCCACAGTATAATTAAACTTTAATCCTGAAGTCCAAGACCTCTCAACAGGCAATGATTCATTTGGCGCCAACCATAATTCTGGAATAAACCCAAATGAATTTAATGTCACTAAATGCACATCCTGTGACGACATCAGAGAATAGAAATTAACCCCAAACCTTCTTGTCATTTGGGTCGTAAAAAGAAACCGAGGGTTAATGTGCACCTCACTTACACCATCATAATTAAATATGTTTGCCCGACAGCCCCAAATGAACGATGAATTTGCAAACACATCACCAGAAAATTCGGCAAACCCAGTGTAAGTCACAACGCCTCTATTTCCTGTAAATATTTGGTCCTCTAAGATTGGATCATCCTCCCAAAATTCATATGAACTAGGAGTAACTATGGTGTTTTTATACTGAAGACCGATCAGTAATAATCTTCCTTTTGAATACTTTTTTTCTAAAGAAACTGTTGACTTTAAATTGTCAATTGTATTGTCAAATTCTGAAATAGAATTACGCCAAATCTTTTCTCCTAAATCAGAGTCGTAAAATGGAATTCGATTATTCGTATATAAATCTGAATTATACGTATTCACCATAAATTCTGCAAAAATTGTAGCGCCACCAGATGTATAACAATTCCAATTCAAAGCAGTCGCCTCATTAACCCAAGACATCTGATTAAAATACCTCCTCTCTTCCAAAACAAAATCTATGTCATAATCAACGCCATCAAAGCTTTTGAGATACAGAAATTGCAACTTTTGATTCTTAAACAAGCGACATACCTTAAATGATACATCATTAAAACTGTAAACTGGAGTTAGCACCTTTGAGTCATTTGTATTTACTGCATTATCTATCAGACCTTGGATCAAAAAAAGATTTGAATTACGCAGCCCTAACTGCACAAACATATTCTCATGACTCAAAACAGTTTGAACTTGAGTAGAGAGAAAAGAAGACTTAATGCTTCCTGAATTTTTACCTTCTTGTGAGAACTCTTCCCTTAAATTAATCTCAATTGCAGGGCCTAATGTCCCGCCGTATTTCACGGGCTTATAACCATTGTATAAATTTACCTCCTCTATGCAATCCGTTTGAAACATAGACAATAGGCCAAATAAATGGCTCGATCCCACTACCGGCACTCCATCAACATAGGTAGTGCTCTGATCGTAGTTACCACCTCTGATAATAAGCCCTTTTTGGCCCTCAGTATTAGACTGCACACCTGGATTGGTTTTTAAAGTACTAAAGATATCTGACACCCCCGATGCCGATGGAATCTGCTTAATTTCAATAGTCTTTATTTGATTTATATTCTTAGAACTTTCATATTTACTTCTCTCTTCTTCAATTACCACTTGGCCTAAATCATGACTAATTTTCTTCAGTAAAAAATCCATTTCAACATCACTTTTTACATCAATACTCTCTTCAAGATTCTCATAACCAATTGCTGAAACTTTCAAGGCCAAACTACCTGAATACTCTATCTCAAAGACACCCCTATCTCCAGAGGAAATAACTAAGTTATCGTATTGGATAATCGCATTTGGTATTGGCACATTATCCTCTCCAACAACCCGTCCTAAAAATGAAAATGTTTGTTGGGAAAACACATATTGGCAGCTTAGTACCATCAATAGCAATGAAAATATTTTTGCTGACCACTTCAATTTGATATAAATATTTTTTGGGGCTTTGACGAACTTGAATATTTAATAATATAGATGCCAATAAGTGTTGGGATTTGGTCCATATCGCCTTCATATACAACTCGCCCAAACATATCAAAAAGCTTACATTCTGAACTCTCGACCAGACTATCTTCTACAACTGAAGTAATTCCAGAATTATTCAAAGAATAAAACCAAAGCATACTGTTTGTGATGGCAGAAAGTGCACAGTCATTGTGGTTTGCATCTCCGACATTGTATGAAATTACATCCTCTGCTCCATTTTCAATCATCCAACTTTCTGCCGATAGCGCATTCTGGTAAAACACCTCTTCATCTTGAGTGCAATACCTCATTTGAACAGGCATAGTAGGCACCCATTCATATACATCATTATCAGATGCATGTTGCATAATGATGTGATTAGGATTTGACAGTACCTCTTGAATCAGCACATCTGAAAACACCTCCGTCAGATCATCAGGGCATTCTGCATTAATCTCTTCAGCAGAGTGAAATCCATCGAGCATTGGTTCAATAGTTGAAGCATACGGTTCATAACATATTTCCGAAAAATCCTCGTATATGTTCCCATAAATTGAATTCCATCCTTTAAGTATGTAAAATAAATACGCTGGATTACTATATGATATTTCCTGAAAGGTCATGGGCAATTGTACTCCGCTCATATCGTATGGTCCACTAAGTGGAGCAACAGCAAGTAAATCAAGATTATCCTCAATCGACTCTGGCATATCATTCATTGCCATTGCCATTGCAACGTGTCCTCCTTGAGAATAGCCAGAAATAAACAAGTTGCCATTAATATTAATCTCAAATTCAGAAAATGATTCAACAAATGCTTGGACTAGGTGCCAACCACAATCGCTTTCACTTTGAGCGTGGCAATATGGATGCATGATTTGGCTTGCGCCCAAACCCACATAATCAGGCATTAAAACAATAAAACCAAGTGAGGATAGAAGATACCCCAAGTTAGAAATCTCGTCTTTAAAAGATGGGGCACTAGTTCTAATGAAAGTAGTACCATGATTAAAAACCACTATTGGAAACTCATCTTGGGGATTTGAACTAAGCGGTGTAAAAACTGCACCCGAAACATTAATCTGATCTCCTTGAAATGGCATCTCGTAAGACGCCCTGTACATTCTAACATCGTGGCTAAAAAGTGCAGCAAGTTGAGGTTCTATTTCCAGCTCTTCTAATGCGTGCTCATAGATTTGGCCTTCAACAAAAACATTGAGAAATTGGAATTCTTGGGCGATTGACCAAAGCGAACTTAAAGTAAGTGATATTGTAAAAATGTATTTCTTCACTTTAGTACTAATGTAAATTTTATTTCTTCATAATTTAATTCAATATCGCCATATGATTCTTGGCCAAAGCAAATTGTAGCCGATGTGAAAAATGGTATTATTGAATGGTCTCTAAGCACGTTTAAAAAGATGATTCTTTAAACTTACATAAGCATTGCAATTCTATCAAAATCATTAATTAGTTTTGTACGATGCATAAGTACACGCTTATCACTGGATCTAGCAGGGGAATTGGCCTTGAAATGGCAAACTATTGTGCCTCAAAAGGGATGAATATTTTGATGATTGCTCTTCCAAACGAAGGACTAGAAGAGAAAGCCCAAAATATTTCAAAAAAGCACAATGTAAAAACCTCAATATTCGAATGTGATTTAACTGATGTCACAGAAATAGACAGGTTAAAGAACTGGGTACTTGACAAAGGCTTCGAAGTGAGTTTTTTGATAAACAATGCAGGATTTGGTGGCACCATTCCTTTCGAAGATATGAATGCTGGGCTTATTGATAATATGATAGGTTTAAATATTAAAGCTGGAACTCATTTAATAAACAGGTTTATCCCCATTTTAAAGAAAAATGCGCCATCTAATATTTTGAATGTGAGTAGCCTTATCTCAAACCAAGTTGCTCCTTACAAAGCATTGTACACTGCAACAAAAACATTCGTAATTAACCTGAGTGTTAGTTTGGCATACGAATTAAAAGAAGATAGAATTATTGTAAGTACTTTGCTACCTGGAGCTACACCAACAAACAAGGTTGTTACAGACCAAATTGAGAAGGGAAATTTTGCTGCAAGAGTATCTGTAATGAGTCCAAGAGAAGTTGCTAAAATTGCCATAGATAAATCTCTAAAAGGAAAGACCATTATAACTACAGGAACAAAAAATGGAGTTATAAGAAGGTTACTTACATCACTGCCAGACAGGGTAATTGCTGCAATTGCAGTAAATCAATTCAAGAAAAAAAGAAGATTAGAAAAGGAACAATGAATACTACAGGAATAAATTTTAATTGGATGGATGGCGATATGGAAGTTGTACTTCCAATGATGCTTTGCTTAATCGGATTTTCTGCATTTTGGGGGGTATCAAAGTTGAAGAAAATCAATGACGGATCGGTTAAAAACATCCTTTTCACAAAGTATTGGGGTTTACTTACCATGGGTATTCTTCCCGCAATAATTGCTCTTTATTTAATGCCTCACTACTCTCTTGCAGATTACGGCCTCACATACAATCCAGAATCTACAATGGATTCTGTAATTTCAACTTTAGTTCTAGCAGCTCTAACAATGCCATTAGCTTATGTGACTGCCAAGAAGCCACAACACCGTGAAAATTATCCTCAGATTAGAGAAACCAATTGGGATAGAAAATTGATTTTTAAAAACACACTTGGATGGAGTGCTTACCTTTTAGGGTATGAGTTTCTATTCAGGGGAATACTTTTGTTTCCATTAGTGGATGCATTGGGAGTTTGGCCCGCAATTGCGATAAACACTGCTATGTATTCTGCGACACATATTCCCAAAGGAATGGACGAAGCTATAGGCGCAGCTCCACTAGGTATAGTTTTATGTTTGATTACATTGATGACAGGAACTCTGTGGGTAGCAATCATAGTTCATATTTTGATGGCTTTGGCAAACAGTTTCTCATCTGTCTACCACAACCCTAATATGAAATTTGTTCGATGAAGGTTTTCCTTACTGGAGGCACTGGTTTTATAGGAGCACATTTAATTAATGCCCTTCTTGCAAAAGGTGATGAAGTTCACACTCTCGCGAGGTCGCCAGAAAAAGCAAAAAAGATAGAAAAACCAGGAGTAAAAGTTTTCAAGGGCGATATTTTAAACAAAGAAAGCATCCTGAAAGCAATGGAAGGATGTCAACAAGTATACCACTTAGCAGGCAATGCATCCATCTACGAAAAAGATCCTTCAAGGTATTTTACCATCAATGTTGATGGCACTAAAAACATTATGGACGCTGTATTAAAATTAGGAGTGAAGAAAATGGTATTTACTTCTTCTGCAGGAGTTATCGGGCCATCTGTTGGAGGAATTGTTACAGAGGAAAAAGTAAGGGAAATAGATTTTTTTAATGAGTACGAAAGCTCAAAAGCAAAAGCAGAAGACTTAGTTAGATCCTATGTTTCTGAAAAAAATCTAGACGCTGTAATAGTACTGCCTACAAGAGTATATGGAAATTATTTGCTTGGCGAGCCTGCTTCAGTCTCTCTGCTGATCAAAAAATACATAGCTGGAAATTGGAAAATTATTCCGGGTGATGGAACTAAGGTGGGGAATTACGTCCACGTTGACAATGTAGTTGAGGGGCACATTCTTGCAATGGAGAAAGGAAACAAGGGAGAATCTTACATTTTAGGAGGTGTAAATCATTCTTATAATGAATTTTTCGAAATTTTAAAAGATGTATCAGGTTTGGACTACAATCTTTTTAGAACTCCTATTGCAGCCCAAATGATTTTCGCAAGGCTCAACAAATTCTTTTCGCTACTAATGGGTAAAAAGCCTGCTCTCACAACAAAATGGGTACGTCGAGGAAATTACCATTGGGAGGTGGACCCAAGCAAATCTGTCAAGAAACTTGGCGTTAAAATCATTCCACTGCAAGAAGGTATAGAGAAAACAATTAGTGCTATTTCCTAATTATACCCTATTTTGTTTGCATGGAATCACGCGGAAAACTAAGGGTTTTGCATATTGCCAGTTGGTACCCCAATAAAGTTCACAAATCTCTGGGCAACTTCGTGCAAAGACATATAGCTGCTATTTCCACAATGCATCATTGCGAACTTTGGCATTCTTCTCCTGTTGCTACAAATAACCCATTGATTGGAACTTATGAGGAAAACTCACCTGCAGGATTTCTTGAAAAAATCACTTATCCAAGAGTAACAAGGCCTGGGGTAAGAGCAGTGACCCGATCTCTCATGAATTTATCCCCAGGAGAGGATGTTAGTCTACCCGATTTAATACACCTTCACGTTGCTTTTCCAGGAGGAAGAACTGCGAGATTGCTCGCTGAAAAGTGGGGTATCCCACTTGTATTGACTGAGCATTGGACAGCTTATCACGATTCTCAACACATACCACTTTGGAGAAGGATTGCAATGAGAAGAACTGCTGCCTCAACCAGCGTTTTTTGTCCCGTTACAGATCAACTTGGGCAAACTATGAAGAACTTTAAAATGGTAAACAGCGACGGATCTGAATCATACGTAGTCATTCCAAACGTTGTTGATACAGATAAATTCCAATTATGTGAAAGAGAACAAGACGGCGTGATTAAAATCCTTCACGTTAGCTCTTTAGACGAAGCCCAAAAAAACATCACAGGCATTCTCAACACCATCTCAATAATCAGACAAACAAACCCAGATTTTAAATTCTCATTAACAATCGTAGGTGGTGCTAATCTAGAAAGACTAAACCAGGTTAAACGTTATGCTACTAGCATGAACTTGGTCGAACCCTTCGTAAAATTTACAGGAGCACTCAGCGGAGATTCTGTAGTAAGAGAGATGATGAATTGCGATGCAGTACTTCTCTTCAGTAGAAAGGAAAATTTCCCATGCGTTATTGCTGAGGCTTGGTCTTGTGGAAAGCCGGTAATAACAACAAATGTTGGTGGTATAGCAGAGCATATGAATGATGAAAGAGGTATGATGATTGAATCTGGCGACGAGTCTGCTTTAGCAAAAGCAATACTAAATCTCGACAAGGGTTGGGATGCAACTGCGATTAGGAAATACACCATAGATAATTTCAGCATAGATGCAGTTGCTAAAGCATACACTAGAGCATACCAAATAGCATTAAAATTACATTGTTAGGAATCAAAATAAATAGCACTTCAAGGCATTCAATTGCTTCGAGATTAGGTATTATGTTTATCACCCTTGCTACGGTATTGATAAACTCTCATATGCTTGGCAAAGAGGGTCTCGGTAGTGTATCACTCTTGCAGTTTGGCCTGTTGCTAGTAACTGGAATGGCGGGATTTGTAGCTGCGGGTGCAGTAGTATATGTTAGACGTTCTCACTCACCCAAAGATTTCATTGCACTTGCATATGGATGGTGCTTATTTTCAGCAATTTTAGCTTCATATTTAGGGACAAAAATTGGTGCAATTCCATCTAAGTGGATGTTTGACGCAGCTATTTTAGGACTCCTCCAAAGCATTTTTGTTTTTCACGCACAGCTCTTAATTGCCTCTGGCAAAATCAAAGAACACAACATCATATTTTTAGCACAAGCTGCATTGATTTTTTGCTCTGTAGTTTTCATTTATTTTATAAAAGGAAATTCCACTCCAGAGGGTTTTGCTTCTGCCCTATCAATTGCTTTCGCTGCTACTGTCCTTTTAACCATTGTGTTTTTAAGAGGTACTTGGAGCGATAAGCCCACGCTAAAACCAGGAGGTTCTGCTACTAAAATTCTTTTCAAAAGCGGGGCCCAAGGCCAAACAGGATCCCTTGTTCAACTCATAACCAACAGATCAAACCTCAGCCTCCTAGAAAACATTATAGGTTCTGCTGGAGCAGGTGTTTATTCTGTTGTCTATTACGGCGTAGAAGCAGTTTGGACTATTGCAAGAGCTTTAGCACCTATGGTAAATAGCGAAGTGGCAAAAGCAACTTCTTCTACAGATGCTATGAACATTACATCTGGGTATCTCAAGCAAACCTTAATTCTAACTATTCCTTTAGTTTTGGCAGCTTGCCTAACTCCAGAATGGATATACGCTTGGATCTTTGGAATCGACGGAATAGCCATGCCACTTAGGCTACTTGCTCCAGGTATGATTGCTGGAGCTGTTGCAAGTATTATCGCGCATCATCTGAGTGGAATTGGACTACATCGATGGAACGCAATCACTTCTGGAATTGCCATGATAGTGCTACTAAGTTCTGGTTGGTATTTAATTCCCACTATGGAAGTGTGTGGAGCTGCAATTGCCGCTTCTTGTGCATACTCAGTGCAAGCACTAGCGTTAGTTGGAGTTTGGTCTAAATCAAATCTAAAAGTGAATTAGCACCAATAGGCCTCATTATTTCAAACCCCTCACCTGCAGTAAATCCGCATGGACGCCCCATAGCTAAATCACGCCCTTTGACATGCTCTATGAACTCAGGCGTAGAAATCGGCGTACTCGGCTCTTCCGAAGACGGATCAAAGAACTGCGAACTAAACGCCATAATCGCCCTCATTTTCGCAACAACAAAATCACTAGTGTCTACAACGACATCAGGACGTCTATCGTAATCCTGAATGTAGTGATAGACTGCATCAGGCCTGTGAGGTTCGGGGTTATTTGGCATATTAATTTTCATTAGCCCAGAAAGAAAACAGGCTTGACTCACTAATTCCGCCCCCTTCCCATGATCAGGATGCCTATCGTGTAATGCGTTAGCTAAAACTATACGAGGTCTATATTTTCGAATAACATCAATTACGGCACGCAAGCTCTCTTCGTCACATTGAAAAAATCCATCATTCAAGCCCAAATTTATTCGGCCTTCCACACCCAGAATGTTTGCGGCATTTGCCGCCTCTTCATCTCTGAGTTCGGCCGACCCCCTAGTCCCTAGTTCTCCACGAGTTAAATCTGCGATAATCACACTCGCACCCTGGCTTACCATTTTGGCAACAGTACCACCACAACTAAGTTCTATATCGTCAGGATGAGCACCAAAAGCCAAAACGTCATATGCTTTATTCATAATGCGAAGTTACACACCTAAATTTGCACTACAACAAACCCAATAATGAGACCATATATTGAGGAAGTAATCCTAGTCGACAAAAGCGATTTAGAAGTCGGAACAATGGAAAAGATAAGTGCCCATGAAAATGGGGGCACCCTTCACAGAGCATTTTCAGTTTTTGTGTTCAATAAAAAGGGAGAGCTATTACTTCAAAGAAGAGCTTTTGAAAAATACCATAGTGGTGGGCTTTGGACTAACACGTGTTGTTCTCATCCACGTCCAGGTGAAACCGTTAGGGAGGCTGCATTAAGAAGATTGGCAGAAGAAATGGGGCTGCACTGCAAATTAGTAGAACTATTCAGTTTCGAATACAAAGCAAAACTTGACCACGATATGACCGAGTGGGAATTAGACCACGTTCTTCTTGGACTTTCAGATGAAGAACCTCAAATCAACCCAAACGAAGTTGCTGAATTTGCATATAAACCACTCGATGAAATTAATAGAGATGTCAAACAAAACCCATCAAATTATACCGAGTGGTTTAAAATTTGCATTGAGAGGGTTAAGGTAGAAATGAAGTAAAAACTCGAATTTTTCTACGATTTTCTAAGTTTTTCTACATTTTTCGTGATTATTCAAGCAATTTATCGCAGTTTTCACAATTTTAAAGGCGATTTCATACAATTTTCACCGACTTTCCAGCTATTTTATCAAAAATTGAACTTAGCAGTAATGGGCCTGTGGTCGCTTAGCTTGATATTACAGGTGGTAAAATCAACCGCTGACAATCCATCAGTATACATCAAGTAATCAATTCTCAAACCCTGTAAGTCTCCTATATAAGTTGCTCCTAAACCCAAACCGGCAACAGTAAATGCGTCGTGCATATTTTTAATCGCATTAACTGCATAAGAAACAGGCGTATCATTAAAATCACCAGCTAACAAAACATCGTATGGTGATATAGAAATATTTTCATTTAACTCTCTTGCTTGTTTCGCCCTAAGAGAATACGCTCTACTCAATCTTGAAATCAACCTCTTTCTATCCTCAGAATCAGTCCCATCTCTAACGGCATCGTAATCGTCACTTCCTAGACCCACTGATTGTAAGTGAACGTTTAACACTCGCAGTGTATCAGATCCGATAATTACATCAACAAATACTCCCCTTGTTGTTTCTTCTCCAGAGACAAACCACTTTCCAGTATCGATTACTTTAAGCGAAGTTGCAATGGCTGTGCCTGAGATTTGGCCTGAAGTAAAGACAGAATAACTTCCCAGCGTTTTAGAAAGTTTGTCCTTCATCTTTGAGGGGAATTCTTGAAGGCAAAGTATTTCAGAATCATTTTCACCTAGCCACTTCCACAAATCCTTTCGGGTTATATCCCCCTCCATCCAATTGTATTCATCCATCCTTCTAACGTTAAAGGAAGTCGCACTGAATGAATTTTCACTAAATATTCCTGCGTCAGACGCTAAACCTCCAACCGTTTTCTGGATGTTTAAGAATGAGCAAGCAAGAATTATCAAAGGCCAAACCAAACCCTTCCAATATCCCCTTGACACCCTCAATACCAAACCTATAGCAAATGTGAAAAGAGCAAAAGGAAAGACCAATCCTATTAGGGCGTAAAACGGCAGAACCTCTGGATTAATGAATTTGCATAGGCCAGAAAGAAACATCAAAAGTGATGAGGGTATGAGAATTATTCCATCAAAGGATACTCTGTCCAGACTCACTTTTTTGACTGTTTAAATAGGAATTTCTTTTCCTCTTTTGTTAAGTAATCGTAACCGTGTCGAGATATTTTATCGAGTATAGCATCGACCTTTTGTTCGTTTTCTCTTCGTTCAGAATTAAACTGGTCGTCGGATTTGGGCCTTGTAGAATTTTGAGCCTTCTTCTTTCTTTTGAAAATTTTCAATCTTTCTCGAGACGCAACCTTTGTTGGAACTAAACTCATTACTGTGTCAAACAACCACTCGAGTGGAGCTGCAAGATTTCTGCCTTTAGAAGATTGTCTTACTAAAAGGTAACCAGTAAAAGCACCGCCCAAATGCCCCATCATAGCCGCCATATCATTATCCCTTCTTACAAAGTAATCTAAGATGATGATTGCAAAGGCAATGTGTTGGAGCTGAACTGTTCCAAATAGAACAAAGTTGATTTTCCTATTGGGATTGCAAGTTGCTGTTGCTGCAATGATTGCAAAAACTGCTGATGAAGCGCCTATGACCCACTTGTCCTCATATCCTGAAAGCTGAGGCAGGAAGTTTACACATAGGACCAAAGTAAGAAGCCCCATTAACCCACCCATAACATAAGTGCTTAGGAGTTTACGAGAACCTACCTCTGCTTGATACATTCGGCCTAGCCACCAAAATGGTAGCATGTTCACAGCGAGGTGCCACGGACCATCGTGTACAAACATGTATGAAGCAACAGACCATGGTCTATCCTTCAATACTTCTAAATCTGCCGTGGAAGCAAGCCACAAAACGCCCTCACCCTTCACAAAAAGTGAAGTAATTTCTAAGACTAAAAAAAATAGGATATTAGCCCAAATTACTCTGTAAAGCATGCTACCAGAACTCCAGCTCCTCTTTATCTCTTCCCACATATTAATAGAATTTTTTTCTATTTTTCTGCCACTGCTTTATCAATAGGAACCCAAACAACATACCTCCTAAATGCGCTACATGAGCGACATTATCCCCAGGACTATTGCTCATCGCTAAACTAAGCTCTATAAGTCCGTAAATGATGACAAAGTATTTTGCCTTAATGGGAATTGGAGGGAAAAGAAGTATGAGTTCTGTATTGGGAAACAGCATCCCAAACCCCAATAATAGTCCATAAACACATCCGCTAGCTCCCACTACTCTACCTGCCAAACCATCATATATTATACTTTCAGTTAGTTGAAATACTTCGTATCCAACTGTTGCCTCATAAATGAAAAATGCGCCAATACCACAAAGCATATAGTACTGTAAAAACCTCTTGGAACCCCATGCCCTTTCAAGCGCCGACCCAAATACAACCAACGCGAACATATTGAAGAAAATGTGAGTTAAACTACCATGCATAAACATGTGGGTGATAACCTGCCATGGCTCAAAATTTGCGCCAAAAGGGTAATGCCCCATCAAAAGTGGCTCAAGCCCTGGCATGGCAGATTGGGCTAGAAATACTAGAGCGTTGATTATCACCAAGTTCTTTACTACCGGGGTCATTCTATTAATCATCAGCCTAATATATCATCAATTGATTTGGAATTGAAAACTGTAAATACGCTTTTACCCCAAGGGTCTGTTGCTGGAGATTCGCACAAGAATAATCCGCCAATCATTGCAGACATTTCCTCGTCTGTGAGCTTTTTTGTCTTTGGGATTGATCCTGATTTAGCCCAAACCGCAGCAAGCCTCTCCCTCCTTCCTTCCTCATCAGCCCAAGACCCATCTCTTAATGCCTCAAGCACTGAATCAATACAATCGCTTAGCCTTCCTGCTAGACCAGAAGGAACTGAAATAATCACCACACCTCCTTCTACCCTCTCTTCAAGCACTAAACCGTATTTAGAAAGAACATCCGACGCGCCTAACAACAAAATGGTATCAGCTTCTGCTAAATCGACTTGTTCTGGAAAAAGTAACTTCTGTGACAATTCACCCGCTTCACCCTTACCATCGTTTAAATACTGCTCATACAGTATCCTTTGATGTGCTCTTCTAGCGTCAATCAATATTAAATTTTCACCTTGAGTAGTTACTATGAATCTGTTTTGGAATTGGAAGAATTTAGGCGCCTCTGTCGATTCTATTGCTTCTATTGCTTCATTGGTTTCTGAAGTTTCCAACTCAAAAAACTCCTCTAAACTAGCCTTCTCAAAAGCGCCAGCATCAAAGCCCAAAGGTTTCACAGACCCGCCAACTCCTAATGACTTAAATGGATTGTAATTAGGGTTAATTCGAACCTGAGGTTCTTCAATTATTTTATTCGAAGGGAGAGGGGCAATAGAAATTGAAAGTTCAGTATCAAAATCAAGCGATGGAGCAACATTATGCTTTCCAAGGCCTCGCTTTATTGTTGATCTTAGAATGGCAAATATTGCTTGGTCTTCTTCGAATTTGGCCTCCACCTTAGTAGGGTGAATATTCACATCTAACCTCTGGGGATCAACCTCTAAAAAGACAGTATAAAGAGGGAAATGACCAGGCATCAACACTCCTTCATAAGCCTTCATAATTGCCTTATGCATCAAAGGATGTTTGATAAACCTTCCGTTTACAAATAGAAATTGTTCTCCCCTTGTTTTCCTTGAAAATGATGGTTTCCCAACAAATCCACTAATCTTTACAACATCAGTGGTTTCATTAAGCGGAACTAATCTTTCATCGTACTTAGAGCCAAAAATAGCAACCACCCTCTGCCTTAAAGTTCCTGGTTTAAAACTGAACAGATTACTTCCATTACTCAGCAATCTGAAACTCAAATCTGGATGAGCCATCGCCACCCTTTGAAACTCATCTATGATATGTCTTATCTCAACCTGATCCGACTTTAAAAAATTTCTTCTTGCGGGTACATTGAAGAATAGGTTTTTAACTGCAAACTGAGTACCCTCTGGACAGGCCACCTCTTCAGTCTCTCCAATATGACTTCCATTGAGAACCACCCTTGTGCCCATCTCTGCTAACGATTCTCTAGTCTTTAGCTCAACTTGTGCAACTGCAGAAATAGACGCAAGTGCTTCACCTCTGAAACCCTTTGTTACAAGGGCTAACAAATCATCAGCTGAGGAGATTTTAGATGTAGCATGTCTCTTAAAACACAACTCTGCATCATCAGCTGACATTCCCTTTCCATCATCAACTACTTGAATCAAAGTACGCCCAGCATCTACTACGACAACTGTAATTTCTTTGGCTCCTGCATCAACTGCATTCTCCATCAACTCCTTAACAACAGATGCGGGACGACCTACAACCTCTCCTGCTGCAATCTGATTAGATACGTGTTCTGATAATTGAACTATCCTACCCATTCTCTCTTATAAATTCTAATATCGATCCCCATTCAGTTGTCTCAGCCCAAATTATCATTCTATATGTTGCATAAACTAATAAAGCTCCAATAAGTAACGTCCTCAACATGGCTTTTCTTGCAGCCACCCTCGAACTAACCCTCAACTTGCCAAAGCTCACCTTCGTTGGCAAACCCTGCTCAATCCTGCGCTTTCTATCCTCCCAATCCTCTCTGATCTCATTTGAATGACGAGACTTAAAGGAGAACTGACGAGGCTTAGTGCGCACGTTTCTAAAAATGCTTCTAAGCTTAGGAGCTTTCATATAACGAATGTACAAGTGGCTTAGCCCTGTGGAATATTTGTCTCCTCCCAAGTCTTCAACACAAATTCAACATCCCTTACCCCGTTTTCTTCAGAATCGTAATGGGCCAAAACCTTCATCAACACCCTCTCCATCGAAGCATCGGGACAAGACGCGCCACTGGTAATCAATATCGTAGGGTTTTGGGGAAGAAAGTCTTTTGACTTTTCTAGTGATTGTGTATGAATGTTGAAATGATTTAAAGTCCCATCTTCCTCCCAAGAAAGTTCGTTTCTCACGAAATAAGTTGGCATCTTTTTCTCACATAATTCAACTATGTGAGAAGTGTTAGAACTATTGTATCCTCCAACCACTATAGCCAAATCAGCTCCTTCTTCTATGGCTCCCATAGTTGCCCTTTGATTATCATTTGTCGCATAGCACAAAGTGTCCCTCGTATTTGCAAACCCTTTATCACCAACCGCTGATCTAACTATATCTGCTATCTCTTGGGTTTCTGTCGCAATCATAGTAGTTTGATTTACAACTCCCAACTTTTGAAGATGATATTCAGGGTTGAACCCTTTTGACGTTCTGCCTTTAAACGCAGCCCAAAATTCATCAGCAATTTCTTCTCCCTTCATTATCAAGTGAGCAAGTAAATTTGCCTCTTCTTTATTTGCTACAATCATCGCGTGGCCAGAAGATGCAGCGTGAGAAAAAGTAGTCCTAGTTTCTTCGTGGTCAGGTTTTCCGTGAATTACTATAGTATACTCTTCGGCACCGAGTTTTGCCGAGCGCTTCCAAACCTTTTCTACGAAAGGACATGTAGTGTTATACTTGAGTACATTGACGCCAATATTTTCTAATCTAGCTTGAATTTCTAGCGTAGCTCCGAATGCAGGAATTATTACCACGTCTTCTGACTCAACCTCACTCAAAGGAGTGATTTCTCTTCCCAAAGTATCTTGCAAAAAACGCACACCTCGGCTTTCAAGATCCTCATTCACTACGGGGTTGTGGATCATTTGGCTTAAAAGGAAAATTCTCTTTCCAGGATTTTCAGCTATGGCTTTGTAAGAAATTTCAATAGCATTTTCCACACCAAAACAAAACCCAAAATGCCTCGCCAACTGAATCCTAACAGCCCCAAAATCCAAAGTTGTAGGCCTGAAGTCCTGCTTCCTTGCATCCATTTCCTTTCGCTTGGCTTTAACCCTAGAAATAATAGGGCTGCGGAAGTGGTTTGGGATATCGAAACTTCGCATTATTTAAGGCTTCTTAAGATGTAATCAAAAAGTTGATTATTGAGTTCAGTTTATGGGTTTTCAAAGCTATGCGTAATATACTGCGGCTTCTCCACAATGTTGCAATCAATTATCTCAACAATTGTGTTGTAGAATCCAGTTGAAGTTTTATTCACCATAAATAAAACTAAATCATTTGCATCTTGCAAAAAATTGAGAAGCCCTGAGACTCCTCTCTCCTTGTACCTCTGACAATTTTTGCGGAAGGCGTTGAAGCTGGGACTCATCTTTAGGCCTTGAGTAAAAATCCCATATTTTGCCATTGTAACACTATCACTAATGTCCAAATCGTTTTGCGTAGTTATAGCCACGTTGTAATTCCTTTTTACCCACTCATGAATCAACCTAAGAGTCGAATATGAAAGAGTCACTTTGTCCCATGAGTATATCACAAAACAAATCTTCATCTATTTGTAAAGTTCTGAGTTTTTATCAAAAATTTCCTCTAGTTCTTCATCCCAAATATCGCTAGAACGCTTTGCGTATTTCTTAAGCGCCTTGAGGCATTTTTTGGGATTGTGTTCCATGTCATTGAGCTTTTCTAAGGCCAAAATCTGAATCAATGTTCCCTGCAATTGTGGTTCAGCAACGAATACCGGCCAAATATCTGTCTCAATTTCCACTACAATATCCTCTGAATTAGCAATCCACTCTAAGGTCCACGCGTCTATTGCTGGTGCTTGCTCAGGGCATCCATCAACACCCTTCTCCAACCTCCATTCGATGGCGTTCATCACCCACTCCTCGTTAGCCACTCCGTTTTCAGGCCAATCAGGAGCTCCTCCACAAAAGAGACATGCGAAACACCACCAAGGATTAAACATATAAATGTTTTTCTATGAAAGTTATATTCAACTCCTCAAGCTGCTTTAGCATAGGAGTGTAGTAATTCGGAGTCACTGGCACTTGAACTCCTGTTTCACCAAAGCCAGGGCCTACTAACATGTGTTCCGCAGCTAACGCCATTGGCAGTCCAACTGTGTCAGACATGCCAGTGTAGGTTTGGTCTTCGCCTTCTAAACTCAATTCAGAAGTAATGACTTGGCGCTTACCATCCTTTTCGAATTCAAACCTGTGCCACATTACAATTAAATCCCTATCACCATCATTTAGCACCCACTTCTGTTCAATAAGAGATTGTAATATGGCTGCAGGTGTTCCATTAATTTGAGAAGGACCACTTTGTTGATCGAATAGTCCCAACCATTCAACTCTATCTAAATCCTCGTCGCTAGCATTTAGCAAGGATTTTACCCCATCTCTCACCGAACCCTCACACAACTCCTCTGGCAAAAATGTCCTAGTCCAATCAGCCCAACTCACACCCTCAGCCCAACTAAGCTCAACGTCATCACTCACCAACCCCAGTCTCACAAGCAAATCCCAAGACTCGCAATACCCCTCTCCTCTTAGAGTACCCCTGATAAGCGTATCAACCCCATCTAGTCCATATGTATCTTGATAAGAAAGAGAATCTCTGTTTGGATACCCCATGTAAATCCTTCCATCAACTTCAACCGATCTTAGTTTTCTGAAAACTCTATATGGAGGTTCGAGCTTTACAGACCCATTTTCCTTAAACGTTGCTGAGCCACCTTGGCCAGCAAGAACTACGTTTTTGGGGTTCCAACTAATCTTATAGTGCCAGGGATTATCGTCAGAATCTGGAGCAACCAGTCCACCGCAGTATGATTCAAAACCTATGAGGTTACCTCCTTCAGCTTTGATTTGGTCTATGACCTTCATTGCGCTCATGTGATCAATCCCTGGATCAAGGCCTATTTCATTAAGCACTAAAACCCCTGCCGCTTTTGCCTCAGAATCCAGTGATTTCATCTCGTCGCTTACATAGCTAGGCGTTATGACTGGCACACGGTTTGCGATTGCAACTCTAGCAACGCTTGGATGTAAAAATGCCGGAACCATGGATAACACCAAATCGCTTTCTGCAATTCTTCTATCCCTTTCATCATTGTTTTCATCAGACAATTGGAAGACTTCTCCACTTTCATGCCCACCAACCTTGCTCTCTGCTGTGGCTAAATCGATATCTCCTACGACAACTTTCCACCCACATTCCTCTGCTCTTTCGAGTAATCTTCTTATAAGCGAACTACTCGATCTCCCCGCTCCTAATACTAGTATCGACTTCATAGACGCAAGGTACATTAGAGAGGTTTTTTCTCCACAAACACTTAAGGTTGATTAAATTGCCAAATATTGATTTTAAAATAATGAAAACTATTCTGAGAATTTGCACATGTGTTTTAATGGGTTTGATCTTGAGTATAAGTATTTCAAGTTGCAATGGGGCTAAGGCATATGTGAAAAAAGCTATTAAGCTCGAGGAAGCTGGTATGATGGAAGAAGCTGCTAGCCATTACATGACTGCACTGCGTAAAAAGCCAGAAAATTTAGATGCTTTAGTAGGGCTTAAGCGCACAGGCCAAATAACACTTTCAAGGTATCTTTCAGATTTTGACGCAGCAGTATTTTTAGGCGATAGAGAATCTGCAATTGATTCATTTCACAAGGCAGAAGAATACAACGAAGAAGTTACTGGACAAGGAGTAACATTAGTTTTTCCTCAAGAAAAGCACAATCAGTACCTAACTGTAAAAAACGCTCACGTAGAAGAAATATATGTAGAGGGTTCTAGCCATCTTGAAAATCTTAGATACGATAAAGCGTATGAAATTTTTGAACGCATTGAAGAACTACTCCCTGGTTTTAAAGACGCAAAACAACTTGGTGATTACAGCTATTGCAAGCCACGTTACGAAAGTGCATCTGACTTTATGAGCGCCGACATGTACAGGTCAGCTTTAAAACTATATAATGAAATTTTAGACAGAGATGCGGACTATGAAAACGCTTCTGACTTGAAGGAAGAAGCTCTTGAACAGGGTAAGTTCTCTATTGCTTTAATGAAGTTTGACAATGGGTCAACTCGTGTAAACATCGACACAAAACTCAGCGCCTATGTTGAGCAAAATCTACTAGAATCAACGGATCCTTTTCTAACCGTAGTTGATAGAGAAAGTCTGAATCTCATATTACAAGAACAACATTTGGACTTGAGTGGATTAACATCAGGAGCAG
>Ga0160422_10000207_pt1 | contig 34019 bp, 32 predicted proteins | sample Fk160mmetaG_FD_108192 | JGI IMG/M metagenome (GOLD analysis project Ga0160422, IMG submission 108192) | Marine microbial communities from the Central Pacific Ocean - Fk160115 60m metaG | ecosystem: Environmental > Aquatic > Marine > Oceanic > Photic zone | place: The Central Pacific Ocean...
AAAGAGTATGACGCAAACGTATGGGTGATAGGTAATTACGTACTAAAAGCAGTATTAAATTATGACCCATTAGGAGAAAAACCATATGCTAAAACATCGTTTATTAAATCCCCTGGGGCGTTTTGGGGTAAAGGTATACCAGAAATTATTGAAGATGTCCAAAATGTTTGTAACGCAGCTACAAGAGCGCTTGTTAATAACATGGGCATATCTAGTGGGCCTCAAGTCGAAGTTAACCTCGAAAGGATCCCGCCGAACGAAGACATCACGCAGCTCCACCCGTGGAAAATCTGGCAAGTAACAAACGATCCTCTCGGTTCTAATTCCCCTGCCGTCAGGTTTACGCAGCCTGAAGATAACGCTAATACTCTAGCGGCTATCTATGATAAGTTTGCTAAACTGGCAGATGACCATAGTGGCATTCCTTCCTATGTCACTGGAGACTTGAATGTTCAGGGTGCAGGTCGAACTGCCTCTGGACTTTCAATGTTAATGGGATCAGCAGGTAAAGGTATCCGTCAAGTTGTTATGCATATTGACAATGATATTATTAAACCAGTTATCCACAGAATCTTTTTATATAACATGCGTTATAACGAAGATGAAAGTATAAAAGGTGATCTAGCTATTGTGCCTAAAGGTGCAGTTAACCTAGCTGTTAAAGAAACTGTTAATATCAGACGTATTGAGTTTCTTAACGCTACAGGTAATGAAATTGATTCCCAGATTCTTGGTAAAGATGGTAGAGCTGCTATTCTTAGGGAAGTTGCTAAAGGACTTCAGATGCCAGTTGATGACATCATACCATCGAAAGAAAAAGAAGCATTTCAGGCTAGGCTATTAAAAGCACAGCAAGAAAAACAACAAGCACAGCAGCCACAGCAAGGACAAGTAGTTGATCCAGCTGGTAATCCAGCAGGTGGTATGGCTGCAAACACAGTTCAGAACAGGTCTACAGGTGCTAGCCAATGATTAGACCTGATGCAAAAACATTACAAAGTATGGCAGCTGTAGCTAAACAGTTTCCAGAAGTTTTAGAATTTATTGACACTTGGAGGTTGCACGAATTAGAAACCTTACCTAGTGTTATAAATAACGTGACACTTCAACAGGGGCGGTGTCAAGTTCTTGGTGAAATAACCAAGTTGATTAAGGATGCCCCTTCAACAGCGGCAAAGGTTTAGTATGACCAGCCGACTAACACGCACACCGTAAGGAGCGAGAAATGGCAATACCAAAGCAAGTTCAGAAACAGTCTGAGGCAGTACAAGAATTGTATAAAGAGTTAAAAGAAGAAGAAGTGAATGAGAATCAGGAGGCCCCTCAACAAGAGGCGGAAGCCCCTGAGACCGTTCCCGCTGCCGACAGTGTAGAAGAAGTTGCAGTCGAGTCCTCTGGAGAGCACTCAGGGGGCAACCAAGAGAAAGATGCTAACTGGCAACAGAAGTATAAGACTCTTCAAGGAATGTATAACGCAGAAGTTCCGCAACTAAAACAACAAGTTCAGGAACAAAGTGCCAAGATAAGCCAGTTTGAGAAGTTGATTGCAAGTATTAACGAACAGAAGCAACAGCCTCAAGCTCCGCAACAACCCGTTAGTTTGCTATCGGAAAAAGAAGTTGATGAGTATGGTGAGTCTATAGACATTATGCGTAAAGTTACCAAAGAAGAGACGGGTAATCTACTTGGAGAGGTAGCCTCTCTAAAACAACAGATTGCTCAAATGGCACAGAATACTGTACCGCAAGTACAACAACTAGCTAATCAAGTTGGAAGTACTCAGGAACAGCTTTTCTGGTCAAAGCTATCTTCTATTGTTCCTAATTGGCAAGAGATTAACGAGAATGCAGATTTTCAAACATGGTTGCTAGAAACTGACCCGTTATCGGGGCAGCCAAGGCAAGCACATTTGGAAGACGCTCAGCAACGTTATGATGTCGAGAGAATAGCAAACATCTTTTCTACTTGGTCTGGCTTAAATGGTGCAGGATCTGCTCAACAGGTAAAGTCCACAAATCAAGCCGAGCTACAGCAACAGGTTGCTCCTAAAAAGAGCAGAAGCGCTGGAGCAGCACCTTCTAGTAATAAAGCGCCATCGTATACTGCAGCTGACATAGCTGCGTTTTATGATGACATACGAAAAGGTAAGTTCAAAGGTCGGGATGATGAGAGGGCTAAAATTGAACGTGACATCTTTGCTGCTCAGGCAGAGGGTCGCATAACTTAAATTTGTGTTAGGAGGCCAAAATGGCATACGCAACATCCCCTGGGCATCCGCAGTATACTGGGAATTTTATTCCTGAGATATGGTCGGGTAAGCTCATTGAGAATTTCTACGATGCAACAGTGCTCGCAGCAATCTCTAACACCAACTACGAAGGTGAGATTCGTAGCATGGGTGATACGGTCAATATCCGTACTACCCCTGAAATCAACATCCAGACCTATGTTAAGGGTCAGACTCTTAACGTAGAGCAGCCTGACAAGCCAAAGCTACAGCTGCTTATTGACAAAGGTGAATACTTTGCATGTATCGAAGACGATGTAGACGAAGTACAAGCTGATGTTAATATGATGGATCAGTGGTCGAAAGATGCTTCAGAAAGAATGAAAATCAAGATTGATCAAAGAGTCTTGACTGATATTCTCCCTGATGTATCTGCACTAAACAAAGGTGCAACAGCTGGACGAATTTCTGGCGACATTGACCTTGGTGCAGCAGGTAACCCAGAAGCAATTACATCTACTAATGTTATTAGTAAGATCATTGATATGGGTACTGTGCTTGACGAAGCTAACTGTCCTGAAGGAGATCGCTTCCTAGTGATTCCTGCTAAGATGGCTGGTATGATCAAGCAATCTGATCTGAAGGATGCGTCTATCACTGGAGACGGTAATACACCTCTCCGTAACGGACGTTTGGGCATGATTGACAGGTTTACTGTTTATGTAAGCCACAATCTTTACAAGAACGGTTCTGAGTTCAGCGTTATCGGTGGACACAATATGGGCTTCACATTTGCATCTCAGATGACAAATATGGAAACCATCCGTTCTGAAACAACTTTTGGTAACATCATTCGTGGTCTTCAAGTTTACGGCTATAAAGTCGTTAAGCCTGAAGCTCTTGCCACGATGGTTGTTACTCTTTAATAGGAGGATCAGATGGCTGCTTATACAGACTCACACGGCTTTGACAAAGGTTCTGCTGGACATCCAGCTAAGGGCTTGACCAGAGTCGGGTACATGGAAGTCGATTTGGACTTTGCTAAGATTACTGCCGCTAGGGCTGCAGCAGGCGCTACAGCTCTTGCCGCTGGTGATTCTATCGAAGTGCTTTCGATCCCAGCTAACACACTAGTGTTGGCAGTTGGTGCAACTACTATTACTGCTGAAGGTGCAGCGTCAACATTTGACATCGGTTTGACTGGTGGCGATGTAGACGGTTTTGTTGATGGAGGCGATGCTAATGCAGCGGGTACTACTCAATCAAACGGTGCGCTTTTAATTGCAAACAATAATGGTCACTATTTCGCAACTGCAGATACCATTGATATGCTTATCGGTGTTTCTGGAGCTGTGACTGATGCGGCTAGAATTAAAGTTTGGGCAGTGGTTGTTGATTGTTCAACAGTCGCCTAAAGGATTAGGGGGGCGGGTTAGGATTCGCACTGCGATGCCCCCCTACTCTAAAAGGACGTAGTATGGCCAAAATTAATAAAGCAAAAATGGCATGTAACAAACCGAAACGTCAGGTATCTGGCGGTAAGAAGTTTGTTGTTAAAGCGTGTCAGGGTGGTAAAGAAAAGATCATCCGATTTGGCGATGCTAAAATGAAGATTAAAAAGAACCAGCCAGGTCGCAGAAAGAACTTTCGTGCTAGACATGGTTGTGACAGCAGGCCACCGTCTAAGATGACAGCTAGATATTGGTCGTGCAAGAAATGGTAAGTTATGGGTAAGAAAGACGCATGTTATCATAAGGTGAAGAGCCGTTACAAAGTTTGGCCTTCAGCATATGCATCAGGAGCCTTGGCTAAATGTAGGAAAGTAGGCGCTTCTAATTGGGGCAACTCTAAAGTTAGAAAGACTACCAGAAAGAAAAAATGATATGGCGGTCAGAAAAACAAAGAAGGGAGCAGACTTAAAACGATGGTTCAAGGAGAAATGGGTTGACGTTCGTACGGGGAAGCCGTGTGGCCGTAGCGGTAAAGAAAAACGGGGTACTCCATATTGTCGCCCCTCTAGACGAGTTAGCTCTAAAACGCCTAAAACAGCCAGTGAACTTAGTGTATCCGAAAAGAAAAGTAGGATCGCACAGAAAAAACGACTTGGACAACCAGCAGGAAAGCCAAGGCGAGTTAAATCAGTAAGGAGAAAAAAATGAGTGGAAGATGGTTAAAAAATATACAGGATGGTGAGATTTATGGATGGAATGAAATCCTAGCCGCTAATCCTTTAACTAAAGAAGTTACTGAGGAAGAAGCATTTCCAGAAAAGTTTATGACTAAAAAACAAAAAGGGCGTAAAGCTAAGGTAAACATGGAAACAGAAGTTGTGGACGACACACCTAAAGTTTCTGAAGAGCTTGAAGAAGAAGCTACAAAAGGTTTAACCAGAGCTAGAAACGATAAAGGACATTATATAGCTGATGACCCTAATACGCCTGAAAATGAGGCTTGGGTAGATGATTCTAAATGATGTTATAGCAGAAGTCCGAGATCTAATACAGGACACAGATTCTAACGGGTATCGTTATAGCGATGCTGTGTTGTTGAAGTTTGCAAATCAGGTGCTGAGAAGAACAGCTATATTTAGACCTGATTTGTTTTCTTTGCAGGCAGATCTTACATGTACTGCTGATACAGTGGTACAGTCAGCTCCTGCTGATTCTATTAGATTGATGGAAGTTTACTATAACACTAGTGGTAACGGTATTATAGAGACCACAAGAGAAGTGTTAGATCAAGCATATCCTACATGGATGACAGATAATCCTGGGCCTACAATTAACTGGATTAGAAATATACGTAACCCAAATAAATTTTTTATCTATCCTAAAGCTCCCGCAGCTCATCAGATAGTAATTGAGTATGCACAAACACCTCCTATTTATACAGGTGCTCAGGCAGTAGCGTTGCTACCCGATGCGTATTTTCCTGCTATTGTAGATGGAACAGTGTTTTTAGCGGAGTCTATAGATAATGAGCATGTTAACTCAAATAGAGCTGCACTTTTCCAGCAGTCCTTCTCGCAAGCACTTGGTATCTCATCTCAGACTAGACAGATCACCGATACAGAGGGTGGTGGAATACCTGAAGAGGAGGTTGTCTAATGCCAAGGAGATTCGACAGTTTAGTATCCAGACTTTCACCAAGTGTCCCAGGTTGTCCTCAGCCTGTTATAGAACAGTATGTTCGAGATGCTGCTATAGAAGCATGTGAAAAAACTCTGGCTTACAGACATATACAGACTAAGATACCATTAACAACAGGGGTGTATGATTATCCCTATGACCCCCCGACTAACACTGAGGTTCATGCATTTTTGAGTGCTTCTATTGATGGCACTCACATGACACCATTACCGTTAGAAGAGTTTCAAGATAGATTTCCTAAGTGGCCTGACTTTGTAGCAGCTGATTACGGGATTCCAAGATACATCTCACAACTTGATGCTGATACATTTATTGTAACGCCAACGCCTGATAACGCTAAAGTATACGAGTTACGTATGGTTATTGCAGTTAAACCTTTGCGTACTGCATATGAAATGGACACTACAGCGTTTGATGAATTAGAAAATATTATAATGCACGGAGCACTTCAAAACTTATTGGTCTTACCTGAACGCACATGGTCAGACAGAGAGTTAGCTGCGTATCACGCTAAACAGTTTTTATATAAAACAGCAGAGCGTAGAGCTAGGGCTAACCTTGGTGCGGCTAGAAACTCGCTACGTGTTAAACCAGTAGCTTTTGGATGTTGAGGTGATGTATGGCTGATGTAATTAGATTAGTAAAAGGTAACTCAAAGCCTGATATTATACTTACCTTAACAGATGATTCTACAGGTGGTGCTATTGATCTTAGCGCTGGTACTACTTCTGTTAGTGTAAAGTTTCGTAAACAAAACACAACTACTGTGCTATCTACAATTAACTGCTCAAAAGTTAGTGGTGGGGCTACAGGACAAGTACAGTTTGATTTTTCTAATGGTGTGCTTAACGTAGACCCTGGAATGTATGAAGGTGAAGTAACCATAAGTTTTAATGGTAGTCTTCAAACTGTTTACGATGTAATTAAATTTAGAGTACGGGACGACTTCTAATGCCCAACATACGTCTTAAAGCCGCTACTCAAGGTGGTCTGGCTTTGGATGTATCCGCCAGAACTGTTTCTAGTAGTCATTTAGATGCTGGTGTTTCACTTGTAGTAGAGCCTCAAGATAGTGAAATATTTCTAGCTGCTGATCCAGTTATAACTGAAGTTATATACAGAGCTTCTGCTCGTGCGTTGCAGCATGAGATATTTATGACGTATGAAGCTATACCAGTTATCAACTTACCAGCAGAAACTATAGTTACCTCAGATACTATTGGGCCGTTTATTATAGGGTTTAATCCTAGTGATACACCTATCATTACAGATCTTCCTGCGTTTACTATAGGTTTTAACTCTTTAGCTGACTCAGCTACTATCACAGATCTACCAGCGTTTGAGCTAGGGCGACCTTTAGCTGATAGCTTTTCTATGTCTGACTCTATAGGGCCGTTTACAGTAGGACTTAATCCTAGTGATAATATTAATACATCCGATTCTATTGGGCCATTTACTATAGGTTTTAATCCTAGCGATACACCTGTTGTTACTGATGATCCTACGTTTAGTGTAGGGTTTAATTCTTTAGCTGACTCAGCTACCATGTCTGATTCCATAGGGCCGTTTACTATAGGGTTTAATCCTAGCGATACGGCTACCATGTCAGATCTATTTGAACCTACTATGTTGTTCAATAGGACATTTGCTGACAGTGCTGCAGCTACTGAAGCTGACGCAAAGACAACCACCAAGGTGTTGCCTTTAGATAAAGAGGACGAAGTAGCACTTACATATACACAAGCATATGCTTCTGGTGGCGCACAAATTATATTTAACAATAATAATGTAGTGCCAGGTAGAGATCAGAATTGTGCGTGGGCAGCAGATATACAGCTTAAATCATCTTACTCAGGTGCTGAGTGTATATGGGATGTAGGCGGAGCTTTTCATGGATCTTACCTAGGTATAACTAGCACAGGAAAACTACGATTCAGAGGTGGGGAAGGTAGAAGTACATTTCAAACTACATCTACAAATGGGTTTGTAGTTGAGATAGATATAGCTGACTACCCACAGTTTTTTGACAATCAGACGCATACCTTAGCTTGGGATATATCTATGACGGATAAACGAGGTAGGCTATGGATTGATAATCAGCTTGTCATGGAAGAATCTTGTTCTGGTAATTTAGGTGCTAACGGAGCTGGTCTTTGGGCTGGGGGTAATTTTAGCGGGTTTGGTGTTGGTAAAGGAGGTAGTGTAGCTGGTGGAGGTGATGACGTAAACCAAACGCTAAATGCTTACACAGGTACTATAACGGGTAATTTACGATTCTATCAAAATCAACTTTACACGGATGTAATAGGAGATTTTGCAACTGCGTCTGATGCTGCACCTATACATACAATAGGCAAGAATCCGTCTGATAGTGTGTCAGCTTCTGATGTACCAGTGCTTAATGTACTTACAGGGTTTGATGACAGTGTTAGTTTAGGCGATGCTTTTTCTCCACAGGTAGCATACAACAGGTCGTTTGCAGATATTGTAACGTTATCTGATGCATCGCCTACCTTTACAGCCACTAAACCGATTGACACTAACACATCTACTGCTCAAGTAGACCCTGATCCAGTAGTCATGTTAGACGCACCAGCTATGGCTTTTACTAGAGCACCGTTTACAGACAGTGTGTCAGTTTCTCAAAATATAGTTTTACAGCCTATTAAAAGCGTGGTAGATTCAATTAGTGCATCTGACAACACGTATGAGATAGGTGCATCTTTTGAAGGTGATGGAGGTTTGTTTAATAGCGCCACACTTATTGGCTCATCTCCACCATTTAATGAGGAGTTTGCGTTGCAGACTTTTAGTAACTAGGAGGTAATATGTTTAAAGATGAAATCACGGTAACAGGTAAACTAAACGTTATACTTGTTGACCAAATGGGGCTTGTCAAAGAAGAACACGAGTTTGACAACCTAGTAGTAACTGCAGGTAAAGGTTACATAGCATCACGTATGAAAGATGCTACAGCTACAGCTATGTCGCACATGGCAATTGGCACAGGAACTACAGCAGCTGCTGCAAACCAAACGACACTAGTTACAGAAGCAAACAGGCAAGCACTCACTAGCACTAACGTGTCAGGTGCTGCTGTTACTTACTCAGCTACATTTGGAGCAGGTAACGGAACAGGCGCTATTACAGAGGCTGGACTGTTTAACGCTAGTAGTGGCGGCACTATGCTTTGCCGTACAGTTTTTAGCGTAATTAACAAAGGTGCAGCAGATACGCTAACAGTTTCATGGACAGTAACGGTATCGTAGATGACAAACTATTCAGAGGTAAAGGTAGCCAACAGTGCTAAAGGTACTTTAGCAGGGGGCATCTCTGCTAATCAGGGCACTTTATCTTTGTTAGGTGGTGAAGGCGCAAAATTTCCTACATTAAATACAGGTGAATATTTTTATATAACTGTTACCTCCGCAGCACTTGCTACTAATACGGAGATTATGCGTGTCACTAGTAGATCTGCCGATACCCTTACTATTAAACAAGCAGATGGATCTGCTAGAAATCTTAATAATACATTTTCAGCTGGTGATTCTGTAGAACTACGAACTACAGCTAATGCTATTTACGATCTGTTTGATCTAGAAAATATACTACCTGACACACCTGCACAGCCAGATAAGTTTGGCTTTCGTGTACCATCTGGAGGTATTGGTTCTAGATATATAGGCCCAAACGGTGTAGTTGATGGATCGTCAGAAGACGAAGATAGGAAGTTCGCAATCAAATCCGATGGGACGAACGCCACCTACGAAGCTCTCAACCCTAATGATATATCTGATGATAATAATACTTCTACTGGCTTTGTCAGTATTCCTGTAAGAGGACATCCTTATATACCCCACGAACGTGGGAATTATTTTGTAAAAACTTTAGTAAATAGCTCTACAAATGGTGGTCTCATAGATGATTATGAAGGTACTTTGACTGAGCAAACTACGGCTACGATGAATTTATATGCACTTGCTGAAGATCATGATGTGCCTATACAAGAAGGATCTCTAGTACAGCTGGCTAATATATCTGAAAACAATAGGCTTTATGCTGGGTTTGGTGAACACTTTACAGCATATACTACAACAAATGCAGCTCCGTCTAACATAGTTGTAATTAACGATATACGCAGATCTTTGAATATGAATGGTGCGGGCAGTTATAATACAATCAATAATTGGCAAGCAAATGTATTTGTGGGTAGCTTTTTGTTTCCTCCTGCCGACCTTGCAGGTTTAGTAGACATACCACCTGGGACGTATATAACAAGAGCAGTGACTGCTAATCATGGTACAAATACATATCAGGTTACCCTCTACTTAAATAATAGTGTAACTCTTCCTGCTACTAAAAGAGTGCAGTTTTATAAGTCAAGACATATGCAGTTAGGGCGAGCTTACAGTGCTTCTCGTCAAGGTACAGTTTATTACAAGCGTGAAAACACAGCGCCTGCAGCACAAACTATAAACGGTGAGTCAGGCATAAAGAATGTAAAAGAAGATGCATACATGCCTGTCCCAGGACAGATTGCAAATGTATATACTTGTGTAGTTACTAATAAACGAACATCTACACAATTTAATTTTGATTACGCAACAAATGAAACAAACGGTGCTTTTGAAACAACTGCAGGTGGTCATTTTGGCGTAACTGTTAAACCACTAAGCGTAAACTCTGTGTTTACTATTAAAGTTTATGCTGGACTGTATTCAAGTAGTTCATATGCGGGTATGGCGTTCTATTGTGACTATATTGAGGCTGATCCCCAACCAAATAACACAAGAATTTTTAAAAACCCTAGTGATAACACTGCAGCTAAAGCAGTGTTTTTAATAGGTCGGCATATGTTTATAGATAGGTTTAAACAACCTGAGTTTAACTCAAGCGTGTATAACCCTGGTGGATCTGATAATGGTACTAGTTATGGGTTTTCTAACGGGCAGATTGTCCCAGGAACATGGCCTGATAACGCTACAGGTATGACTCAGCAGCCTCAAACATTTAATGGATTAAACGATTACGTTACTCATAACAATGGTGATGATGTTAATGGTACTGCAGATGACAATCAGTATTTTGCTGCTTCGTGGCATAACCGTACTCATGTTTTTAATGGCTTAACTGGAACTCATTTTTTTAGACCTGGAGTTACTGATAAAGTAAGGTTTCGATTACAGTTTTATAGAGAAGCTAATAGCGGCACAATGTCTATAAACCACGCAGGTGGTCAGGCCACTCTTATGGTTGTGGAAGAATATGTGCAGCCTTATGGTTCGTTTGGATTTGATATACCAGGTGGGCTTGACACTACTGCACATTGGCAAGGAAATTTAATATGACAAATTACCATGATATAAAATTTGGAAATAATGCTTATGGTACGTTGTCACAAGCGTACGCTACTACAGCAACATCTATTGTTTTAACTACAGGAAACGGGGCAAGATTTCCTACACTAACAGGTAGTCAGTATTTTTTTGCTACGTTACTAGATACATCTAATAATTTAGAAATAATAAAAGTTACTGCTAGAACTGGCGATACGTTGACAGTTGTTAGAGCACAAGAAGGAACTACAGCTAGAGCGTTTAATACTAACGATAGAATTGAGTTACGAGTTACAGCTGGAGGGCTTGCTGTACTAGGTGATCTAGATGAGATACTACCAGATCAATCGGCAGCTAACGGTCAGGTGCTAACAAGTTCAAGTGGTACTGCAGGATTTACAGCATTAGATATTACTGATTTCAGTAGTACTAATAATACTAATACAGGGTTTTTTAGTCTACCAAGAGGTACTACAGCACAACGACCAGGGTCTTCTAACCCTGGATATTTACGATATAACACCGATCATTACGGTGGTGCTAGACCCGAATATTATGCACAGAATAGCGAATGGCTTCCATTAAACTCGCCTATACTAAATAAATATGTAGTGTGTGCTACAGCAGCAGCCTCAGGAGATCCAGCTCAGGATAATGGTAGATTTCCTACTGCAGGAGGAGCTTGGCAAGCTGCAGGATTTACTGCAAATCAATTTCCGTTAACTCCTATAAATAACGGAACACATAACATACTATCAATAATTCTTAAGCCAATGTCTGCTAATAGTGTATTTCTTATAGAAGTGCAGGGGTCTTTTTATAAAAATGGTGGTAGCACTTATGGTTACGCTACAATAGGAAGAACTATAGCTACCACTGCAGCAGGTACTACAGCTGCGGCTTCAACAGTAAATGTTGGTCATCTTAGACGAGGCGGAGACGGCACAAGCAATGCTGTAGCTGATGGTGTAGCTGCATGGAATCAGCTGGCCGATTATCATTGTGGCGGGTTTGCTACTTACGATCAGCCCAACACAACAGATTTTGTAAGGTATTGTATACACTTTAGTAGTAATAGTAATTCCCACTATATATATTTTCCTATTTTAGGTATAGGCACTATGACTGTAACAGAGTTAGATGGTACAGGCACAACTAAAGTGGCTACTGATGCCCCATTGGAGGTAAATAGCTAATGGTTGCTGTAGCTTCAAATAATGTTAAAAGCCAAATAACAGGGGCTATAAATACTTCTGCTACCACAATAAATGTGACTAGTGGTCAAGGTGCATTGTTTCCTAATGTGTCAAGTTCAGGCACTGATTACTTTTATGCAACACTTATTGATGCAACAGGTAACAATGAAATAGTCAAATGCACTAACAGGTCTACAGATACGCTAACTGTAGTTAGAGCACAGGATGGTACTACAGCTAGGTCATTTAGTGCAGGTGACAGAATAGAGATGAGAGTTGTAGCTGCACTTGTAAATGATTTGTTTGTGCAAGCATCAGGTGGCGGTGGACAACGATCAGAGTATTACGGCTTTTATGTAAGTGGCGATGATTTAAAAATAGATTACACAGCTTCTGGTAGTACTGATAATTATATAGATTCAGATTATCCAGAAACTTTGTTTGTCCCGTCCGATATACAGGTAAGTATAAACGCTAGTGGGCATTTAATATTAACAACGAGTTAGGATGAAGTTATGGCAACAATAGATGTAGGAAAAATTAAGTTTACTTGGAGGAGTGCTTTTTCCACAAGTAACACTTATGAAAAAGATGATGTTGTCAGTTACCAAGGATCCTCATGGGTTTATGTAAACGCTACAAACAAAACAGGATCTGCAGCGGGCGCACCCTCATCAAGTAACTCAAGCCATTGGAATTTAATGGCAGATGGAACTAATCCGCTTACTAGCGCTGGCGATATTATGACACATAATGGTAGCGCAGCAACAAGGCTACCTATAGGAAATCAAGGTCAGTACCTAAAAGTAACATCTAGTAACGCATTAAGTTATGCTAATCAAACTGGATGGGATGATGCAGATATACTAGGTTCTAATGTCCCGTTATATGCTAAAACGCATGCTACAACACATTATGGTACAGATGGTAAGTATCCTTGGCTTGCACAATATAATGGTAAGTCAGGTGCTAGCGCAGACTGGATACCCTATGATGGTTTTGTAAACCCTCCTTGTGGCCCAGTAAGACATGATAAAACGCATCTTGTATCTACGCATACCTGTTTTCCTTTTTTAAATAGTAATCACGAAATTTTGATATCAGGATATGCTCACTATGGTTTTACAGGGTATAGCAATGGTAGTTATCACGATCATCTGATGCATATAATGAACTTTGGTATGGAGTTTGGCAGCATGGATCCAGGGGAGTATTTTGTACGAATCTGGTTTAATCAGCACAGCTTAATGGCTCTAACTAATAAAGGAAATGTATTCTGCCAAGGTGAAAATGGCAGTGGTCAGTTAGGACTTGGAGATACTACAGATAGATACCAGTTAGTTAAAAACCCTTACATTGGTGCTCATGCAACTAATAACGGTATCAGTATGGAAGTAGCAGCAATGTGTACTAACGATGCTGGTGGTTACCAAGGTATGGGTAACACATGTTATTACGCTATTACACATGATGGGCGTTTGTTCCACTGGGGTTATAACGGAAATGGTATGGGTGGACATGGCGATTCGACTAACAGAAATAAACCTACGTTGGTACAAGGTGTTTCAAACGTAAAACATGTATCTCCAGGGTATAGAAACTGTTGGATTATTGATGGCAGTGGCAATGCTTTCTTTACAGGAAATAATGATCACGGTGTATCAGGTGCTCTTAATGGAACTAGAAATACTTTTGGGCAAGACACTTCTATAACTAACGTAGCCCAAATAGCTAACGCCAGCAGCTATTACTACAATGGTGGGGTTATAGGTGGTGCGTATCTAATCAGAGATAACGGAGATTTACACCACGCTGGATATAATGGTAATGCACAGGGTGCTACAGGTAATACGACTAACAATACTAACATATGGCGGCAGATGGATACTGGCAATAATTATGCTGCTGTACATGTAGTTGGTCATGGCAGTACTTATGCTATGATGGCTATGCTGGGTAACTCTTCAGGACAAGATGGCCCAGGTGATGCTTATACTTACTGTGTTGCTGCGAATACAGGGTTGCCTATACGTACCGCTGGGTACAATGGTCACGGATTCCGTATGCAAGGTAATACTTCATCTACTACTTCTGTAACACAGCCAGAAGCTGACAGTTATCCTAGCTATAATCATAGAGATGTTTCTTCTGCAGATGGCACTCTTTCAGAAACTACCGAACCATTCCCTAGAGATAACATAGTAGCTATCTTCCCGTGTAAAACAAGCGGGTATCAGGTGAATATGGTTTGGATGTTAGATTCCCAACATAGATTATGGATGTCTGGTGTGATGGGTGGCAGTGCTTATGAGTACCAAGCTGCTACAGGTACTTCAGCTACTTTTAATAGAGCGTTTTTATGGCCTGCACGTTGGAATCATACCAATGACTCGCAAGATGGTTTTGATCCAGTTAAAGCTTCTGAGTTAAAAATAATAGATATAAAAAGTGCTGGGCATTATTACAGTGGTTATTGGACTCACTGGGCACGTATGGAAGATGGTCAATTATGGATGATAGGAAATAATTACTATTACCAACATGGCACACGGGCCAACCATGCCCACCATCATTGGCATAGGAGGAACCCAGGATGAGTTTTAAACCTAATTTAACTCGTAAGTTATACGAGACTACATTGTCCTTAGACAAGATAGTACACCCTGAGAAACTTAAAGCTCAGACTGATCCAGGGGAGGACGAATCTAATGTAAGCCCAATCAAATGGCATCCTCTTTTAAGTGACACTAAGCTATACGTCACTATGTGGGAAGACTGGTTAAGTGATTTTAATGCTTTAAATGGTAACACGCTCAAAAAAACTGATGCAGATGGTGTAAACCTAGTAAAAGCTAAATACGCTGATGAGATGCGTTCGGTAGTAAATCTTGAGGTAACAAACAAATATACAGAAGCTGAGCTTGCTGTTCCTACTGATGCTATAAAAGCAGACATAGCTGCTATAAATGCTAAGGTGCAAGCAGAATATGATACGTTATGGGATATTAGTTAATGGCTAGAGTTGGCGAAGTAGAAAAAGATTTAGCAACGCATGAAGCAGTATGTGCAGAGCGTTACGAAATGATTTTATTCAGAATCAACCGATTAGAGCGTCTTCTAATCGCTTGTGCAGGGATCTTGATCGTGGGATCGGGGTCGGTAATAACAGCCGTACTTTTCAGATTAGGAGGTTAAAGTGGCATATACAGTAAAAAAGAAAAATGGGAAAAAGAATGGTAATGGAAGTGGTTTAACAGCCGCTCAAAAAACGTTACCAAAGCAGTTACAAGCTAAAATAATGAAGAAAAACAAAAACAAGAAGGTGTCATAAAATGCCAAATGTAGCAGGAAAAAAGTATGCCTATACTAAAAAAGGTAAAGCGGCTGCAGCAAAAGCTAAAGCTGAACTAAAGAAAAAGAAAAAGAAAAAGAAGAAAGGTAAGTAGTAACGGTATGAGGGTTGTAACATGGTTGTAGCAGAAGCGCTTGCAGGTATAGCCCTCGTTAAATCTGCTGTAGAAGGTATTAAAAGTACTATTGCTACAGCAAATGATGTGGGAGATATAGCAAAGCATGTAGACAAATTATTGCAAGGTCGAGACGAAGCGCAGAAAGCTAAGCGTGAAGCTAGCAGTGATCCTTTTAGTATCAAGAGTATTGCAGAAGAGACTATAAACGCAAAGCTAGCCGAAGAACATCTTGATGATATGCGACAGCTTATTGACCACAGATTTGGATTTGGAACGTGGCAAGGTATTATAGCAGAAAGGGCTAGAAGAATACATGAAGCCAAAGAAGCAGAGAAAGAATTAAAACGGAGAAAGATGAAAGAACGAGAAGAACTTAGAGAGACCGTCACTATTGGCGGCACTGTGATTATCGGTCTTGTAACTTTAGCTGTTGCAATAGTTTTTCTGTTTAGGAGTATGTTTAGATGACGCAAAAGAAGTTACAAAAGCAAAGTAAATTTGCTGAGTACGATGAAGACGGAGATGGCATTGTGAGTGATAAAGAATTATCTCACATAAAAGCTATCAAAGAAACTGAGACAGCATTACGAAGAAACTTAGCGCAGTTGCGTATGGCAAGATATACTCTTGTTGCTATGGGCGTATTTACTGCAGCCATGTTTTTCGTACCTCTGGAGAGAGTACAAGCTCTCGCAGATATTAGTAATCTTTTCTATATATCAGGCGCTGGTATCGTAGGCGCATATATGGGAACTACAGCATGGATGGCTAGAAAATGATACAAGCATTGATTGGCCCAGTAACAGGGCTATTAGACAAATTTATACCTGACGCAGATCAAAAAGCTAAGTTGGCACACGACATAGCTACTATGTCAGAGAAACACGCTCAAGAATTAGCACTTGCTCAAATAGAAGTTTTGAAGGCAGACGCCCAGGGCAACTGGTTTCAAAGCTCGTGGCGACCCCTCATTGGCTGGATCTCAGGTCTCAGCCTCGGAATAAACTATATGGTAGCCCCAATTTGTGCAGGGTTTGGGATAACAATACCACAAGCAGATATGTCTGTGATGATGCCTCTAATGTTCGGCATGCTCGGAATCGGAGGGATGAGATCATATGACAAGATGAAAAAAACGGACAGTAAAAAATGAATACTAAAGAAAGACAAAACGAAATAGGTAGTCTGTATCAGCAAGCTATGAAAGCTTGGGCCAGCGGTAATAGGCTATCAAACAATAAACAGATCCATATGATGCGTTGGAGAATGCGTAATGATTCCAAAGTAAAAAAGCAACAGATGGATAATGACTCAAAATTTAAGGATACCCAATGAGTTTTGTATTATCAGAGAGAAGCCTTAGTAGGCTAGAAGGTGTAAATGATAGGCTAAGTAAAGTTGTTAAATCAGCTATTGATTATACAAAGATTGACTTTGGTGTTACCTGTGGACTTAGAACTGTAGAAGAACAAAAAGAATTAGTAGAGTCAGGCGCATCACAGACAATGAATAGTAAACATCTTGATGGTAATGCTGTAGATCTTGTTGCGTACATAGGCCCCAAAATAAGTTGGGAGTTGAATGTCTATGATGACGTTGCCGAAGCTATCAAAACAGCAGCTATGGAACATGATCTGTCAATACGTTGGGGTGCAGCATGGCATGTTGAAGACATAAGAGAATGGAACGGAACTATGGAGGAGCTTATGCTTGCATACATTGATTTGCGTAGGCGGCAAGGTAAACGTCCATTTATAGATGCTCCACATTTTGAGGTGACATAATGGCGTCAGTTAAGTTATTAAAATTCCTAGGTGAAGCACCACGTATTACCACAGAGTTGCTACCTGATGGTGCAGCTCAAATAGCTTATAATGCTAAACTATACTCTGGAGATTTAATACCTTATCGAAAGCCTGTGTTTGACAGGAACATAGGACGTACAGGTATTGTAAAAACAATATATCCACTTACTAGTCCAACAGGTGCAATTAACTGGCTAGCATGGAATACTAGTGTTGATATTGTTAAAGCGTCACAAGGTGATGCGTTTGAGGATGATGAACAAAGATTTTATTATACAGGTGATGGCCCACCTAAAGTATCTACCTATGACTTAGCTACTTCTGGAGCTGGCCCGTATCCTGCTGCAGGAGGTTTTTATCAATTAGGACTTCCTTTACCAGACGTTAAACCTATTACATCAGTAACAGCATTTACTGCTTTAGACTCAGTATCATTTGCTAGAGATTCAGCTAACCAAGCAACGGTTGTAACAAATGGTAACCATAATATTAAAACAGGTAATATCATAACTGTTCGTGATTTTACAGGTACTACTCCAGAAACATTTAATGCTACAAACGTTACTGCTACAGTGCTTAGTGACACTAGTATTCAGTATTTTAATACAGGTGATAATACTTCAACGACAGCTGACACAAACGGTAAAGTTGATCTTGCTGGTACTACACAAGCTCGTAATTACATATATAGCTGGATTACACCTTGGGATGAAGAATCAATTCCTTCAGCACCTTCAGAGACAGATTTTTTAAAAGAAGGTCAAGTTGTAACTCTTACTAACTTACCTACAGCTCCACCTACCGAACCTACATATAATTTTATACGTGGGATTAGGTTGTATCGTACAATACCTACAGCATCAGGAACAGCTTACTATAAACTTACTGACGCTTGGTATCCTGTAGCAGTAGCTACAGTAGCTAGAGCAACTAACGTAGCAACAGTTGAGTTTGCTGATTATCATAACTTAGCTGAAGGTGACAGGTTTAAAATTTCTGGTTGTACAGACACATCATTTAATGTGACAGACGGCATAGTTGTTTCTGTTACTGGTAATAAGACTATTACTTATGCAAGCTCTGGAGCAGACAAGAACACTACAGCAGATACTACTGGTAAAAAATACCATGATGTAGCTGAGACTCCTGATGATTCAGCTAGATATTTTGGTGATCCTGTACTTAGCAATCCATTTCATTTTGTAGATGACTTTCTATTTAGTAACCTTACTACAATACTAGGTAGTGCTGATAACGATGCACCACCTGAAAATCTACAAGGTTTAGCTCTTGCTGCCAACGGTATATTTGTAGGTTTCTTTGGAAATCAAATATGCTTCTCTTTACCTTATCAGCCCTATGCATGGCCTATTAAATTTAGACTAACTACTGAATATAACATTGTTGCCTTAGGTGTGTCGTCTGGTTTTATCGTAGCTTTGACAGAAGAAAATGCGTACCAAGTCACAGGTAGTACACCACAAAACATGGACATTGCTAAGATAGATGTACCCTATCCATGCTTATCTAAAGATTCAGTAGTAAACATGGGATTTGGTATAATGTTTGCCACATATGGTGGTATGGCTGTGTACACTCCAGCTACAGGTGTAGATCTTATTACTAAATTTGTTCATGACTGGGATACGTGGAATGCCACGGTCGATCCTAGAACTGTTGTAGGAGCTTACTACAATGGTAAGTATTTTGGATCTCATTCATCTGGTTCGTTTATATTTGAACAAGATCAACGGATTGGTGGATATTTTGTATCTGTAGATTACACGTTTACTGCAGCTTACGCAGATCCTGATACTAACAATTTTTATTTTGTATCTGGACAGCAAGGTGATTTGTTTGAGTGGGATAAAGGTACAGAACCACTTGCTCCACTAGAGTGGAAATCAAAAACAATTACAACAAAAGATTATCTTAATCTTGGAGCTGCTAGAGTTATTGCTGATTACGCAACACCAGACTCTCAAACTAATGCTTTAATTGCTGCAAACGCATTAGTCCCTACAACTAACGCTACTGTGTGGGCAAACAATGCACAAATAGGAACTGTTAATGGGCCTACTGCAAACGCTAACAATAGTACTATAACAGAACTTGGCACACTAAATTCAGCACCTATACATGAAGATAACTTGACATCATATCTACAAGATGTCCCAGGTGCATTACCTGTTACATTTAGATTTTGGGTTAACAAAGTGTTAGTTTACGAAAACACAATATCATCTGACAACATATTTAGATTGCCTACAGGTTACAGAAGTGATACATTTGAAGTGGGAGTGGCTGGCTCTGCTAGGATAAGAAGTATACACTTAGGTGAGACGCCATTCGGATTGAGGGCATCATAATGGCAACAAGATACGCAGCAATACCAGCAATACCGCAAGGGAACCTTACAGGGGCATCTACAATAGTATTGATAACAGCACTAAAAGAAAATGTAGAGCTACTTACAGGTACTCGTGGAGAAGACGATTTAGCTAGTAAAGCTGTAGCTATAGATCAAATTAAGCAAACTGCACTTGGCAGACAAGATGCTGTAGCAGTAAATGCAAAAGGGTTAGGTGTTACCATATCTGGTACAAACGTCCCAAACTATGATGATTATGTAAAGTTAGTTAACGATGTGCAAACATTAATGAATGATTTGTTTGCAACAAGAGAGGCAATAGATACATTACTAGCACAATTAAAAGGACAGGCTTAGGAGGTAAATATGGTAGGTCTAAGAAAACGGCTTAGTCGCAGGCGAAGGCAGCAAAGAGCACAGCGCCAATCAGGACTATCGCCTAGTAGCTTTAATGCACAGAGTACAACTCCTGGGGGTACTAAAGTTAACCTAGGTCGTGGGGGTACACTGACAGCAGCCCCTGCTAGTTTGCAAGCACCAACGGGTACTACGGCAGCTACTGCTAAGATTGCATCTCCAGCTGCACAAGGCAGACCTTTAGGTGCACAAGCACCAAATCTTGGCCCTTCTCTTGATGTACCACCAGCGTTACAAACTCTTATTAAAGGTGGTAACCTGCCTATGATTAACATGGCAGCTGTTAATAGACCTATTCCTACAGGTACAGCTACTACTAATAAAAATGTTCCAGCTTTAGATTATCGTTTTCAGCCTTACGCTTTTGAAGAAGGTGGCATGGTTGGCCCTGGAGGTATGCCAGTACAACAAGGTATGCCACAGCCTATGAATAAAGCACCTTTAAGTCCTGAGCAAATGGATGGAGAAATGGCACGTACTGTCCAGAACAATCCACAAGCCATCCAGCGTTTAGCTGCTGAGTTACAGAATGCTATTCAAACTGGTGAGCTTCAATCAGATCAGGTAAACATGGGACTACAGTTAGCACAGTCTGCTGTACAAGATCCTAGTCTTTACCCACAGCTACGTGAGTTTGCTCTTAACAATGGTTTGGCAGAACAAGATGATCTGCCTATGGAGTACGATGAAGGACTTGCGTTTATAATTATACTTGCGTGTAAACTTGCATTAGGTATGCCAGTTCCTGGAATGGGGCAGCCTATGGAGCAAGGTATGCCTAGCATGAGATCTGGTGGGGCATTACCAAAAGAAAGCCCTAACCCAGGTGGCGGTATTCCTATTATGGCTCATGAAGGTGAATACGTAATACCTAAAGAAGTTGTGGCAAGAAAAGGTACAGAATTTTTTGATAAACTAATACAGGCAAATAATGGTTCAAAAGTCAGCTAACGTAGTAGAGTTTCCAGCAAACTCATTTGACCCTTTGCTTCTTAGTACTAAGGAGCATTTCGATAAGTATTGGGCGTATGCAGAACCGCATATCAAAAAGTGTCTTGATGAAACAACACATGGTGAAATAGAGACCCGTCATATATATGAACGAGGATTGGCTGCACAGAATTACATTATAGTGGTTAAATCAGATGCAGGGCCAGAGCCAGAAGTAAAACTAGTTTTAGTGTTTGAACCACGTATATATCCTAATTTACCTGCTCTTAATTTATTAGCCATAGGTGGTTCTGATTTAAAGTCTTTGTCAGATAAATACTGGGAAAAACTTTTAGGTTGGGCTTATATGAATGGCGTTAGAGCTATAGAAGGTTTAGTTGGTAATCCAGCTATGGAACGTGTCATAAAACGATTAGGGTTTAAACCAGTATACACTCAAATGAGATTAGATTTAACGGAGGCTCCAGATGAAACACATTGATTATGTAACAAATACGGGGCTAACCCCGATAAATTTAGAACCATACACCGAACATGGTGGTGGCGGAGGGTTTAAAAAGATTGTAGCCGTTGCAGCTGCAGTTGCTATACCTTTTGCAGCACCTACGATTGCAGGAGCTATTGGGCTATCTGGGACTATTGGGTCAGTCATGGCTTCAGGTTTGGTAGGTGCAGGACTAGGAGCAGTAGCTGGACAGATTACTGGGCAAGGTGCAACTAGAGGTGCACTCCTTGGTGCTTTATCAGGTGGTGCTGCAGGTTACTTTAATCCAGGAGTAGATCAAGCAACAGGTCAGGCCTATCAACCGTTTGCTGGTACTAAATTTAGACCAGACGCTTACAATGCAGCAGTAGATGCTCAGCTTGCTAACACCATGCCTGGCACTGCTGTTGAGTTTGGTAGTGATGTAGCAGATGCTACACAGATAAACACAACGCCTACGTTAACTGAAGGTGCTTCCACATCTAGCACTACACTAAATACTCAGCCAGTTGTAGAGGGCGGAACAGCACCGATCAGTGTTCAGCCTGATGGTGGCGTTACACAATTTACACCACCTAGCGTAGATAGTGCATCTGCTGGTTTAAATACTGGTAGTACAGCAGTTAATAATGCTGGAGTTAGTGCTGCAAAAGGTGCAGGCGCAGGTACAAATCCATATGAAATTAAGTTAACAGGTGACAGATTTGCTGATTTTACAAATGTATTAAAAGGTAGATTTACTGATCCTACAGCATTAGCTGATCTTACTGTCCAAGCTAGTATTAATGTGCTTGGTGCTACATTGCTGAAGCCAGAGTTATCCGATGAAGAACAAGAACTAATAAACTTACAAAAGCAACAGTTAGCAGAACTAAAAGCAAAAGATGAAAAAGCTTATAATTTTGCTATGCAGCGAGCACAGGCGTTTCTTGATAAAGCTGAAAACTTTGATGTTCAGCAGTATGCTAGACAAACATATGGTAGAACACTAAACAGGTTGTCACAAGCTAAACGAGAAGCACTACGTAAAATTAACCCTAACAGACCTGGACTAAGAGCTGCAGAAGCAAGACGTTTTGACCTTGGCATAGGTTCGCAAGGTGCTACTGCTTATGATAGGGGTATGATTACAGGGCTAAAACAACAAGGCGATTTCTATAACAAAGCAGCTAGCACATTCCCAAGTGGTGGTGGCAACTATAGTGCAGCTTTAACAGGGCTAGAACAAACATATGCTAACCTAGCAAAGAAACAATCAGATGCTCAAAAAGGTATAAACCAGATGTTTGGCCCGCTACTAGTTGATGGTGGCGATGGTAATGAGGATTACCAATCATTTAAGCTAGTTCCAAGTAGTATTTCATAGGTGTACAGATGGCTTTACTAGATTTCTTACGATCAACAGTACCTGTAGACGCTAACGCTCAAAGCGGTTTTACTCAAGGTGCTGAAGATTATATGAGGCGCAGGAGAGCTGGCCTAGAAAATCAACGCCTGAGACGAGAAGAAAATTTCCGTAAGATGGAAATGAATAGACCTCCTGCTCAGTTTGATGTGGGTGAGTTATCAGGGCAGATAAATACTGGTCTACGAAATATACCTACAGTAATTGCTCCTGAAGAAGAGGGAGCAGGTGGTGTTGATGCTAACGAAGAGTTTGGATATCCAAGTGGTACTACGCCTAAACCTGCACCAGAAATCCCACCTGCTATAACAGACGAAACTCCTTTCCCAGGTCAGATTACTTTTCCTGAGTATGAGCAACCTGATCTTTCAGGTTTGTTTCCAGAAGGCACTACAGAAAAAACTGATGCACAAGCTGAAGAAAAAGAAGCACTGCATGTACAAGGGATGCCTTGGAAAGTAGTACCTAAAGGTAATGGACAGGTACTAGTACATAATGGTGTTGAGTATGATATCAAAGATGTATTTGGCGATGGTAGTAGTCTTCAGATTGTAGATAGAAACGGGCGTCCTAACTTTCCTTTAACAGATGCATTTACCAAAGGTCGTATTCAAGGAATTGTAAACACAGAACTAAACCCAGGAGATGTGGATACAAATGTACCTACACCTCAAGCACCTACTCAAAACAAATTTATAGATAGCGCAGTCGCATCTGTAAAAAACGACAGATTTAGAAACATACAATCGCAGTTAACTATTGAGCAAGCTAGGTTGATTGGTATACCTGAGGGTGAAGCTCTCGCATTGCTAGCTATAGAATCTAACTTTGGTAACGTGCCATTTACAGGTGGTCAAGCTAAAGGTGCTTTGCAGATAGAAGCTCCTGCATTTACAGATGTAAAACAATTTTACGCTGGTAAGATGCCAGCGGGTGCAGATCCAGGAGAATGGGCAAAACTAAAAAATATTGCTGCTGGTTTACCAAAGAATTTTTCTGGGTTGACTGATAACAGAGATCAGATCACAGCTTCATTGCTATATTTTAAACTAATTAAGTACAAAGGTGTAGATCCTAAATTCCAAGGTGCTGCATATAACGATGGTTATGGTAAATTTATAGGTATTAACTCTCTACGAGATGTAAAGAAGTTTGCTAAGAACCACGACTATAATTCAGTAAACACATACAATAGAGCATTTGTAAGTTTGCAAGGTTATCTAGGGCAAGTAGGTAATTATTTCTATCCTGTATCTGGCGGACAAACAGTAGCAGCTAATGTTCCTACTGTTGGCCCAGTACCATCAGGGGCAAGTACTACAACTCAAGGTAATACAGTTGGGATGCCAGGACTCACTAGCCAGACAACTGCTAATACTGGTGGTGTTCCGTCCCAAACAAATATAGATAGCACTAATAGAACAGCGACAGTTGATCAGTCAAAAACAGATGTTACTGATGAAGTTGGGATTGATACAAAAAGCACATCAGAAAAAATAATTGATAACCCTAAGAAAACTGTCGAGTTAGTTACTAAGCTATCTGAGAATCCAAATAGATTTGGTTTTGAGTTTAGCAAAGCTTTGGAAAACAGAAACTTAATAGCTGGGCGTATTGAGAATATGCGAAGGGCAGGACTCACTGGTATAAACAGACCAGAGTATGCTAAGGGCATAGCTGATTTAATGGTTCTTGATTCTGCATTGTACGTAATGCAAGCTATGGATGCACTGCAACAGTTTAAAAATACAAGAAATCCAAGTAGGTTAAACGCTGTGCTAGATGCATTTACAGGGGGCACTGCTTTAATTCAAGCTAGGTCTGATGGTAAGTTTGATTTTATAAAGCCTGATGGCACTATCATAGATAAAAGTTTGTCAGGTCTTACTGACGAAAATGTTACTAGAGTATATCGTACTGTAGTTGATTCTAAATTTAGAAGTACAATAGAAGCAACAGAAGCTGCAAATGCTAAAGCAAGAGTTGCATCTCAACTTAAGATGTTAGAAGAAGCAAATAAAATTAGCCTACAAGCTATTGCTAATATTCTAGAGAAGAACGCAGAAACTAAATTAGAACAGGGTGATGACGGAAATATAATTACAATTACTCAAGGTGGCATTCCAATGAGAAGCTATCAGAAAACAACTGTAACACAAGAGATAGATGGTAAATCAAAAGACGTAGAATCATGGGTTCCTATAGTTATACCTGAAATTAGCTTTGGCACAGGAACTACAGCTCAAGACCCATATTCAATAGCGTTAAAACAAATTGGCTTACTTGGTCAGTTAGGTAGCGGATCTCTGTAACATGGCGCTTGAAGACTTGAATCCATATGGTAAAGCAGGACTACAATCTTTCCAATCAAGAACCCTAAACTCTATGGACTCTAATCCTGATGTGCCAAGGGTTACTGACTTCTATTCTAACTATGGAGCTATGGGAACTGATCAGTTAGTAGCACCAGATCTAAGTGGTTTTGCTAGAGGTATCGCTTCTGCAGCTCAAGTAAATAGAATTGCTGATATACAAGAACCTAGTGTCGGGTTCAATGAGCTTACCAATCAAGTATTTGTAAATGGTCTTACGTTTGATGCTGATGATTACCAAACAGCAGACCGATCAGCTACCCCTGAGTATCTAGGTAGAACACCCACAGGTTTGCCTGAAGGCTTTAGCAGGTTAGATCCTGAGTTATATGCTCAATACATAAAAGATATTAGAGATCCAGGTCTAGGTCGCTTTTTTGCAAAGAATATTGGTATTGGTGCTGATAACCTACAAAACTTTTACTACTCAGGCGCTGCTTTTCTTGGTGATTCTATTGGTTCTGAAACTATAAGTGAGTACGGGCGTGAAGGTATAAAACAACAGACAGAAGATCTAAGACGTAAAGAGCCATTCAACTATGTATTGACTGAAGATGTAGATGATGTTGAGTCAGGTATTAAATGGTTTGTAGGACAGCTAGGACAACAAGGGCCAAACCTTCTTGAGTCAATGGCTGCGTTCTTAGTTGGTGCAGGTGCAGCTACAGTTGCAACAGGTAATCCTCTAGCTGGTGTTGTAAGTGGCGTTGGTGCAGCTCTTGGTAAAGGGCAGTTCAGAAAAAGAATTATGGATATTGTAGCCAAGAAAAGGCGTGGAGAAAGATTAGATCAAGGAGACTATGCATTAATAAAAGGTATGTCTGGTATAGCTGCTGCTATTGGAAACAGTTATAGAACAGGTGTCAGCGATACATATCTACAACTTCTTGAGTCTGCAGAGATGAAAGACCCAGGAGCAGGTCAACGGCTTTTTGCATTAGCCGCAGGTGTACCGTATGCCCTAGCTGAGACAGCGTCAGAAGCATTTGTTGTAAGTAAGTTCTTAAATCCAGTTGGTGCTAAGAGTGCATTTAGGCGGATTTTAACTGGGTTTGGAGCTGGTGCTGCAGCAGAGGGTGCAGCAGAGGGCGTACAAGAATCTATTGTTATGGGTTCAGATGCATTTTTAAATGATAAAGAATTTTTAACAGAACAAAACGGTATACAACTTATCAACGCTATAGCTGCAGGTGCAGCTGTTGGTGGCCCAATCACAGGACTTAGTGGACTACGCAGAGGTGATACAAACGAAGTTAACTTACTAGATAGTAGGGGGGTAACTGATGAAGGTGGGGGTACAGCTACTGTACAAGAAGAATCTCCACAAGGTGAGTTGTTCCCTGATGCCGATTTAGGTACGGCTCCTGTACCTGAAGGCCCACTTCAAGGCGAACTATTTCCTCCAGAAACAAACCTTGGAGTGGGTGTACAATTAGATCGTCCGATTGAAGAACAAGGTAATCTTATTAGCCCTGAGCAAGCACAGTTTGATATGTTTGACCCAGAGCAGTTACAAAATAGAATACCATCCCAGCAACCTGGGTTTGCAGGTTTACAAATACCTATACAACAAGAGCTACCTCTTGGTTATCCTGATCCAGTTCAGTTAGATTTACCACTACCACCCCCAGCTGAGCCTGAGACAATTACACAGTCTCCTCCTCAAGAGGCGCAGTTATCATTGCCTTTTGATGATGCACCTAGAATGCGCCGCCCTAATGACATATTTGTTCCAGACGAACCTGTGCTAACACCCGCTGTTGAGGAGGATACAACACAGAAAGCATCAAAGCAGAAGCAACTGACTGATAACATAAAGCAGTCAGAGACAGAATTTAATCCGTCCACCGTGCCGCAACTTGTTGACAGACGAGATAAAAAAGACTTGCCTGCTACTGCCAAAGGTGAAAACCAAATATCTGGTGGTAAGCAAGAAGGTAAAATATCAGATCCTGTATCAAGAAAAGCTGAGTTTGATAAAATAGACTATGTAAGTCCCGACCTGGGTATTATACCTCCGCAGGTAATGCAGGATAAATATGCTGCAGCGATGAGGAAAATTAAACTAGTAGACGCTAAGTTTAAAAATAGAAAAAAGAAAGGTACAGAACCTACAAGATGGAAAGGTGCTCATCATAATGGTGGCATTGCTCTTAGAACAGACCTTCCATTCTCTCAACCTATAACTGCTGATCTTATTGCACATGAGTTGGGTCATGCATCCCATTCATTGTTAGGTGATCAAATCAATAACAACCCTGAGGTACTAGCAGAGCTACAAGCTATTGAGCAGACTTTGTATCCTGGGCTACGGGCTATAATAGAGCAGGCTATAAACGATGGTAAAAAACTAGACAACGAGTTCTTTAACTATCTGTTGTCACCAGAAGAACTTATTGCTGAGTTTAATGTGTTTAGGTTAAAGCAGCCAGAGCAAGCAGCTCAAATAGCTCCTGTTTTAAGCCAACTACTAGAGTCAGTAGAGCAAGCTCCTAATCTGGTTGTTGATCGTAAGACATTTCCTACAGGGTTTGGGACTATTGTAACTAAGACTACAGGTAATTTTAACGGTGATCTTAACCTTAGTATCAATCAACAAGATCAAAAAATAGGACGTAAAAACGCACGACTGAAGAAGGGAGTTAAAAAAGAGGAGGTCAAAGATGCCATTCAAGAGTCAGAAACAACGCAGGTGGATGCACAAGAACAAGCCGAAGATGGCAAAGGAGTGGGAGAAAAAGTACAAGAAACCACCAGGGTACGTCCTAAAGAAAAAAGCCTCAAAAAAGGCAAAGGCAAAAAGCAGAGTGTTCAGGCTAACACGGAACGAGACACTACCGTCAATGCCGAGAAGACGGAGCCGAAGACCGAGAAGCGCATAAGAGCTTTCAAAAAATCTGATTTATTTAATGAGGATGTAGTAGAAAGAACTTTCACAGACGATGATGGTGTTACACGAACTCAACTCATAGCAGGTGGTAGGATTGTTAGCGATGTTGCAGGGCCAACTAAAGCATCCTCTCTTAAACGTGGCAAACGAAAGGTTGCCCCTGATGTCACGAAGAGTGAAACAAAAACGACAAAGAAATCACAACAAGTTGACTCAAGAAATCGTAAACCTGTTGAAACGCTAAACGTAAAAGAACAATGGGATGCAAACAGACCAGCTGAAGACGCACCCAAGAGAGAAGATTTCCCAGTAAATCTACGGGGTGAGCTAGATAAACTGACTCCACAGCAAGCTCGTGATGTATGGACTAACAGACAACAACCTGATGGAAGTGGTGCTTTAGAACTACTGTCTGATTCAGTCGCTACTAAGGTAATTATATATACTCTAGACAATATGAAGCTAGCAAGCCGAGGTGTTAAATCATTTGACACTCAACAGATGGAGTCTTTGTTCCAGTATCTGTTAGATGTTTCTCTGTTTAACGAAAACAATAAAGAAGGCAGAGACTACCTAGCTAACTTTAAACTAAAACGACCAGAGTTTGTAAGTGCTGTAACTAGGGTAGTTCCTTTTGCGCTGGCCCAAGGTAATCTAAACGCAGAGACAAACACGTTGTGGTTTGATGTTGCTGTAAACGTAGGTGCACTACCATCACTTAAGCGACTACTAAAAACAGACGCATCTTATGCTACTTATAATCAGATAGAATCAGCAACGTTTAGCTCAGAACAAATAATTGAAAACAATATAGAAACCAATGAGGTAGAACTTACTAGCTTTGGTGGTATGTCTGCTGCCATATATTCAGACAAAACAAAAGGGCCAGTTGCATTAGCACGAAAGATGGCTGTGCTTATTGGTACTATTAAGACTGATATAATTAAGAGCGAAAACTCTCCAGCAGTGCAACAATTAAACAGGTTGTACCAAGGTACATCAAAGATAAAACCAGATCTAACTTATGAAATAGATGGTAAACCGTTGAGCATGTACTTTGATGCTAGTGGTAAGCTAAAGCTGAGACCACACAATACATACGGTATCAACAGACTTGGTAAAGAATATCCTATAAATGGATTCAAGTTGTCTCCTGTTACTATGGAAGAGAACAGGGTTTTAAATCTAATGGCGTCAAATATTACGCAAGAAGATAAAGTCAAAGCCCGTAAAGAAATGGAAGCTAAACAATTATCAGTTGAAGAAAGAGAGACCTTTGAGTCTATGCTTAGTGGTTACATGGGAGAAAAGAACCAAGCCCTAGCACGAGACATGGTAAACACAGGACAGGTAAAACTTTTTAACCCTAGATCTAAAGGTACTAAACTAAAAAGAGGTGAGGTATCCACGCTTGATACTGATCTAGTTCAAGATACTGACCTTGATGATATTTTTGCTGACATGGGTCTAACTGAAAAAGGTAACACACTTTTATTTGATGACGACAAGCCAGTAAAAGTTATGACAGTTGGCAAAGCTAAACTTCTAGCTAGGAATATGCTTAGCAAGTTTACTAACAAGCCCAACCTTACAGTGGCTAAAGACTTAGCAGATCTGCAACAAGTAAACCCAGAGTTGTATAATCGTATTATAGCTGCACGACCTGATGTAGAAAATAAAATGCTTTCAGGTATGTCTATTGGTAAAGAGATAGCTATCTTCAGTGATTACATTCATGGTGAGCAGCATCTAAAATTTACTTTAGTTCACGAAGCTATGGGTCACTTTGGGCTACGTTCGTTGGTAAAAGAGAGCCAGCTCAAAGCATTCTTAGATAACATTTATACTACTAGCCCATTCCTAAAAGACTCTGCTGACTTATACATGCAGAACCATAAAGTCGATAAGTATGTAGCTATTGAAGAAGCTATGGCTAACTACGTTGGTGCTTTAGAAACTAGCACTGTAGCAAAGATAGCTAACTTCATACAAAAAATACTAAACAAGTTAGGCCTTAAGAATTGGATGGACAGCGCTCCATATTGGGCCAACCAGTTGAGACGTTATGTACGTGACGGAGAGATCCCAGGTGGTGTAAGTCCAAAACAAGTAGCATTAAACGTAGAAGCTCTCGCTACTTCTAATGTTGGTATGTTCTCTGCAGCAAACATTAACTTAGCTTCTGACAGTTTCAGTCAACTGTATCAGTCTGTTGGCGAGTCCAACATGAGCAGCATAGTAAAAACAATTGGCAGCCGTAAGCTAACTGAAAATTTAGGTAGGGCTGCAGAACAAGTACAAACATTAGACAATATGGCAAACAAAAGTCTAGGTCTAAGTTTGATGTTTGACATCTTTAGACGACAAGCACAAACAGCTAAGTCAATCCTGTCTGAAGTAGACCATATGACTAGATCAGCAACGAGAGCTAGATGGCTTGGACTAAACAGTAAAGCCTTAACCTCAGATGAAGAAGTAGCAGTAGGTAGGATACTTGCCTTTGGTCATGAATATTTTAAAACCATAGCAACAGAATCAAAGCTAAAAGAATATGGTGATATAGTTATACAAGATCCGTTGACCAAAAGACCAATCCTCAATCAACCAGTATTAGCTCAAGCATTAGCAGAAACTCAGCTGACAGATGACCAGATTAAAAACGGATTTGAGTATGAGCAAGGTGGTGTTAATCAACCAACAGGGCCGCTAGTACCAGACTGGGATCCAGAAAACAATGAACGCCATGCACTAATGAGGGAAGTGTATCTGGCACAACGTGAAGGTTTAAACTACATCCAAGCCAGAGTGGCTCTTGGTAAATATCTAGGTGCTATAAGACAGTACGAAGCAAACAGAGATAAAATACAAGGACTAAGTAGTCAGTTTACTGCGGCTGATATGGGCGTGTTTGCAGAGATACAAGAAGTATTTTCCAAGTTGTATCAGGCAAATGCAAGACAGTCCGATGGTAAAATGCGTCCGACAGCAAAAGGTGTAAGAGATTCAGAGGCTTTCCTTAACGGAATGACAAGAGCTTTATGGCAGTCAGAAGCTGTAAATGATCTTAAAGCTATGAAGAGTGACGACTCAGCTAACGAAAGCAGACCAACTCAACTAGCTATTAACATAATAAACGAATGGAATCAAAAGAATCCAGATGACCAGATAGATATGACTAACATGGTATCTGGTCTAGAGCGTATGAATAAGTATGACTTGGTTGATCCTAACAAAGAAGGCAAACCTCGTGATCAAGTTGTAATGGATCTAATTCAAAAGCCTATAAAGAATCAAATAATTACAGAGACTCAGCTGATGAACGCTAATGTGTTTGCCAAGCAGGGTATCTTTGCTGGGTATACACCTATTAAAAGACGGGGTAAGAAACAGTTACGTTTCCAAATGTATGATGAGAATGGTAATCCAACAAAGATAGATCCTAGATTCTCTAGTGCATTCCCATACTACCAAGACGATAACCCAGACAAGCTTGCTGTTATGGCTAAAGATTATAACGAAGCTATAAAAGACACTGTGTTTGAAGTTCCAATTAGTGGTAAGCCAAACGAAAAAGCAACTCAGAAAGTAAAAGCAGTAGCCATAGTAGAAGACACATCAGGTGGTACAAACAGTGTTACATCTTTTAATTACGATGAGTTTGCTAATGTATTAAATACTTTAGGTATTGATATAGATCCAATAGAGCGTGAACGTATTGTTGTAGCTTTAACAAGACAACATGAGAAAGCAAGAAACACTCTCATGAAAGACTTTGTTCCAGGGTTTGATAAAGATGTGTTCAGATCTATAGCTGAATCAATAGAGTCGCAAGCTGCAATCGCTGCCAAGAACGAACATAGAACTGACATAGACATAGTTATGGCAGACACGAATAACTGGCAGTTACCTAAGAAGTATGTTGATAACGTATACCAAGAGTTACTAGCTGCTAGAAAAGGTGACAACAAAGAAGCAACTATGATAGCGCAAGAAAAATTCGACAGAATGTTGCGTATGTACATAGAAACAGCAGGTGAATCTCCTGGGTCTCCAGCTGCTGAATATAAATATGTGGATAAATATAATAGAGAACAGGTAGCAAAACCAAAAGGTAAAGCTAACAGGTACAAAGACAAAGCTGCTGAACTACTAGAGTTTTATTCACAGCAGAGTGATATAGCTGTGTCTGCTGAAGATGCATTTTCTAAATCAGATACGTTGTCACAGTTTAAATCACTGGCTGTCTTGTTCCAGTTGGGTGGTAGTATAGCCGCAGGTCTTATCAACCTAGTGTCTCAGCCTTTGATGGCGCTTCCGTTGATGGCAACCTACAATACCAAGACAGGTATTGGTGGAGGTTATGGTTGGGCAAATACAAGTGCGGCTTTGACACGAGCTAACATGAATTTAAAACGACCTGGATGGGGAGACCCAGCTTGGATTAAGAAAAACGTAATAGATAATAGTAACTATGGTACATACGGACTGAGTGAAGATGAAGCTCAGTTTATATACCGACAGACTAAACGTGGTATTCTTGACGCTGCCCTGGTTAACTCGCTAGCAGGTCGTGCTCGTGGCAACTTCTTTCAGAATGGTACAGCCACGGCTGTAAGCCGAGGTTATATGTCTGTGTTTGCTACAGCTGAGCAGTTAAATAGAAGAGCAGTTGCGTTAGCTACATACAGGCTAGAAAAGAAAAGACGTATGGCAGCTAATCCAGCTCTAAAAGATGGCGACTTCTTAGTTGATGACCAGCTATCGGATGTTGTTATACCTGCTGATAACCCTGACTTGTATTACATAGAAGATAAAGTCAATGAGATGGTTACCAAATCTCAAGGTGACTACGCTATGTACAATCGCCCCCCGATTGCTAGAGGTGGATGGGCACAATATCTATATATGTATAAACAATTTCAAGTCATTGCTACACAGATTGTCAGAGTATTGCCTCCGCAAGGTAGAGTGTATTACTTGACTGCATTGTTTTTAGCAGCAGGGTTGAAAGGTCTACCAGGGGCAGAAGATCTACTAGACATTATAGATACGCTACGTGCTAAGTTCGGTGGTTTAGTTGGGGCAAAAGGTTCTGTACCTACAGAGGTACAAATAGCAAACTTCTTAAGTAGTTTCGTAGGGACTCCAGAATTTTACTTACGTGGTGCAGGTGATTATCTTAGCGCTGGTGGTACAATAGGTAGCAGATTATCTCTAGGTGATTTGTTTCCATTGACAGGTGTATTTTTGCCAGGATCGAGCACCGTCCAAGAACTGAAAAACTTTGCAGGGCCATTGTTCGCAGCAGGATATGGTGGTGCTACAATGGCATATGATCTAGCAATGTTACCAACTAAAAGTAATAAGGGTAACGAGTTGATGCGTATAGCACAGAACTCACCCATTGCAGGACTGCGTAACATTGCAGATACAGCAATATACTTGGACACTGGTGATGTCATAAACGCAAGAGGATATACAGTAGTTAAAGATGTAGGCACAGGTGCTACAGTTATGAGGTTCTTAGGTTTCTATCCTAAAGAAGCATCAAGGGTTAATGATGCAATACGAATAACAAAAAGGATAGTAGACAATCAGAAAGAGATTACTAAAAGTTTTAGAGATGAGTGGGTAAGAGCTTTCCTAATGAAAGATAGGAGAGCTATGAGAGATATAGAAAGAGCAGTTAAAGAACATAACAGTGTACATGGTAAGAAGTCTCCGTTCTTTATAGATGACTTCAGAGGTAAAGCTAAGAGAGCCGCTAAGTCTGCATCGGAAGGCGCAGGTGCAAGGTTCTTAAAGACTACGCCTAAGAGTACTAGAGATAATGTCAGTGACCTAATAGAAAACTTCTACGGTGTATCGCTAAACTAATTTAAACTTACCTTGAGTAAGGTCTTCAATCTCTGACTCAACAGCATCCAGTATACCCATCAACCTTGG
>Ga0160422_10000209_pt1 | contig 33983 bp, 28 predicted proteins | sample Fk160mmetaG_FD_108192 | JGI IMG/M metagenome (GOLD analysis project Ga0160422, IMG submission 108192) | Marine microbial communities from the Central Pacific Ocean - Fk160115 60m metaG | ecosystem: Environmental > Aquatic > Marine > Oceanic > Photic zone | place: The Central Pacific Ocean...
CCGCCTGAAAACTGCCAATCGGGCGATTGAACTGCTCGCGCTGCTTGGCGTACTCCACCGCTTGGTCGAGCATATTCTGTGCCGCACCGAGTGTGTCCGCTGCCAGAGCGACGCGCCCGATGTCTACCGTCGTTGCAAATACGCTGGCTTCGGTGCTGATGGTTGCCGCGGCGACATTGTCGTAGTTTAACTCCACGGTGCGTCGAGTTTTGTCGACCGTAACGAGATTCGATCTCTTTAGCCCGGGATCGTCAGCCCGCACCAGGTAAATATGCTGGTGCTGATCTGCAACCAGATAGACGTCGGCTTGCGCATCGAATGCGTACATCGATGTGCCGGACATTCGGCCGTCCTTCACCGTCACCCCTGCATCATTGCGGCGCTTGATCGCTTCGCCAAACGCTATGCCTACTCGGGTTGTGCCTGCCGCGATTTCTGCCAACAGTTCCCCGTGATCGCCGCCGCTTGCCACCAAAGCTGTGGGCGCCATGACGGCAGATCCGAGGAACGGAGTGGGCGCGATATGTGACCCCAGACATTCAGCAACAATAGCCGCATCCATTGGCTGTAGTCCGATGCCGCCCTGAGCCTCGGGAATTAACAGCGCGGGGATGCCCAGTTCCGCAAGTCCTGCCCATATGTCTGAATCCTCGCCGCCATCGGCGTAGTTACGCACCCGATCCAGTGGTGAGTTGTCGTCGAGAAAACGATTAACGTTGTCCTGCAGTAAGATCTGCTCTTCCGATAAACCAAATTGCATGTGATCCCCCGCTTAGCTGGCTTTTTCGAATTTAGGTTCACGCGGCATGCCCAGCCCACGCTCGCTTATAATGTTCTTCTGAATTTGCGACGTACCGCCACCGATGATCAAACCCAGAAAGTACATGTACTCGCGTTGCCAGCTCCCGGAATTGCGCAAATGCGGGTTATCGTCATAGGCCAAGCCCATTTCTCCCATGACGTCTATCGCTAGTCCCTCGAGGTCATGGCGCAGTTCGGTACCTTCGAGCTTAGTAATCATGCGCGCGAGTCCCGGATCTTGTCCGGGATTAAGACGGGCAGATAAAATGCGCAACTCGTTAAAGCGCATAGCCATAACCTTGCCCTGTATCTTCATCAGGCGTTCGCGGTAAACCGGATTGTTTATCAGCGCGTCGCCGTCAACGGTTTCTCGCTTCATCAGTTCAATCAACGCGTTGATGCGCGTTTGCGCGGTATTGGCAGGCGCTAGGGTTTCGCGCTCGTGCCCGAGGATGGCGTTAGCTACCTGCCAGCCTTCGCCGCGCTCGCCGACGATTTGATTTTTTGGCAGGCGCACGTCGGTAAAAAATGTCTCGTTGAAATTGGCCACCCCCGTCATGTCGACCAATGGGCGCACTTCAATACCGGGTGTTTTCATGTCGAATAATAGGAACGAGATGCCTTTGTGCTTCGGTGCGTCTGGCTCGCTGCGTACAAGGCAAAAGATCCAGTCGGCAATGTGGGCGGTACTGGTCCATATTTTTTGGCCGTTTACCACCCACTCGTCGCCGTCTAAAACGGCCGAAGTCGTGAGACTGGCGAGGTCGCTGCCCGCGCCAGGCTCGGAATATCCCTGACACCACAGCATTTCGCCATGGATCGTTGGACGAATGAATTGTTCTTTCTGCTCTTCAGTACCCATTTCCAGCAAGGTGGGCACCAGCATCGAGATACCCTGGCCGCCGAGCCCCCCATTGACTCGAGCGGAGGAAAATTCTTCGGCGATGATGCGGGATTTAATAATGTCCGGCTCGGCGCCATAGCCGCCATATTCTTTAGGAATAGTGCGACAGGTGTAGCCGTTTTCGATCAGCAACTTTTGCCAGTCTTTAGCGGCCTCGCCCCGCAGGTCATTACCCTTGGGTGCTTTGTCGGCGTTATTTGCTAGAAAGCTCACTACTTCGGCGCGGAAGTCGTCGTATTCGGGTCCAAAGGATAAGTCCATAGCAGGCTCCTTACGTTATTTTTAGAGCAGTAATGCAGTGGTAAACAGTGACGTTTAGCAAAACACTCATGTTTAGCACAGCATTATTGTTAACTGGAGGCCGAGCGTCTGAGATGGCCGGTTTTTTAGATCGGCGTTGCGGCGCTGCTGTGCGCTTCTAAAGTTTCTGTCCCCCAGTGCACGCGACGTTAAACGCGGTGCGCAAGCAAGAATTTACTCCCTCCATTTGCCCGTAGCAACAAAACTAAGTAGTTGCGTAGTGGGTAACCGGATGTCGGTCGGCGTCGAGCGTTTCGGTGTAAGTGCCATTGTCTGTCCATCGCCAGAGGCTTCGGTTACGCTTTCGCGCAATCAACCTCATTTCTAAATGTTTGTAGAGTTAAGTCATGTCACAAATTTCTCTTGCCCAGGCTCAGATCATGCTGCGAACCATGGCCACGATGCAGGAAGAACACAATCAGTTGGTTCATGCTCAGTGGCGTCAGCAGGGCTTTGAGTTTTATCGCGCTATGTGGGTCGAATGTGCCGAAATGCTCGACCACTTTGGTTGGAAGTGGTGGAAGCAGCAATCGCCTGATCTAGATCAAGTTAAGTTGGAGTTGGTGGACATCTGGCACTTTGCGCTTAGTGAGCTGATGCGCGACGGGGATATTCCACCGGATGTTGCCGAGCAGTTAGCCGCAGTTGCTGCCGATGGACCAACTGACCCCGAGACGTTTCGTCTGGCCATAGAAGCGTTGGCCGCCGAATGTTTGAACACGCGGTCGTTCGATACAAAGGGGTTTACAGCTGCGATGGCGGCATTGCCTATGGATTATGCGGAACTCTATGCGTTGTACATCGGCAAGAACATGCTGAACCGCTTTCGTCAAAACAATGGTTATAAGAGCGGCGAGTACAAAAAGCTCTGGCAGGGTCGTGAGGATAACGAACACCTAATCGAACTGCTGGCCGAGCTTGGTAACGACGCGCCTGAACAGTTGCCAGACCGTTTGTATGCCGGATTAGAGGCCCGATACGCCTCGGCCTAGTTAGATGTTGCAGCTGGCCACGACATGGCAACAACCCTGGCAGCCCGACTTAATCGGCACTTTAGTGTTTGTGCTGCGTAATGATGAGGTGCTGCTGATCCACAAAAAAACCGGTCACGGCAAGGGTAAAGTCAGTGCGCCGGGAGGTAAGCAGGAAGCCGGTGAGCGCCCGTCGGAGTGTGCTGCGCGGGAGGTGCAAGAGGAAGTAGGTATAAGGGTAACTAATCTCGTTTGTCGTGCCGAATTGCGTTTCATCGAACAGCAAGGACCCCAGTGGTTGGGGTATGCATTTACCACTCGTGAATTTTCAGGTGTGGCAAGGCAGAGCGTGGAAGCTGACCCGTTTTGGTGCCGACGGGCAGATATTCCGTATGCGAAAATGTGGGACGACGACCAGCTGTGGTTACCGCTGATATTGGCTCAGGAACAGCGACAGGCGCGCGGATTATTGATTGCCGATCTGTTGTTCCATGGGGGACGACTGCTGGATCATGTGGTAGACGAATCGTGCCGTTTAGCACCGGCATTGGAGCTTTAATATGCGTATTGGCATTTCGATCAGTTCGTCGCATCGGGTGGAGGATCCGCGCGTCGGTGCGCGTTTTATGATCGAACGTGCGCGGGTCGCTCGGCAGGTGGATTTAGACAGCTTATTTGTCGGTGATCATCACGTCACCGCCAACCCCTACTACCAAAATACGCCAATGCTTGGGCGCTTGTTGGCAGAGTGGCATAACAAACCTGCGGGGGCGTTGTATCTACTGCCCCTGTGGCATCCGGTGCTGTTGGCCGAGCAAATAGCCACCTTAGCGGCGATTATGCCGGGGCGATTTATTATGCAATGTGGGTTGGGTTGGGATCCCGCTCAGAGTGCGGGCATGGGCGTGGATATGACAAAGCGCGCAGCGATGTTTGAATCGAGCTTAGAGGTCATGCAGCGTTTATGGGCTGGCGAGACGGTCAGCGAAGACCGGTTTTGGCACATTCGAGATGCGCGCATAGCACCGTTGCCTGCAAATAACGTAGAAGTATGGGTCGGCGCGGGTGCTCCTGCGGCGCTCCACAGGACCGCGCGTATGGCCGAAGGTTGGATCGCCACCCCCAGTTTGGGTCGCGCCGCTGCAGCGCAGCAATTAAATCAATACCGCCAAGCCTGTGCCGAGTATGAACGCACGCCCAGAGCCGTTGCCATACGCCGGGATATCTTCATCGGCGACGACCAGACGCAGGCACAACGGTTCAAACAGCGCATGATAGACAAGGGTTATCGAGGCTTTGCAGAGGAGGCGATTCTGGCGGGCACTGTTGCAACGGTGGCGGCAGAATTTGCGGCACTCGCGGAGCTTGGCTTCACCGACATCATTGTGCGTAATATGTCTTCGGAACAAAGCGAAGCTTTGGCGACCATCGAACGGTTGGCTGAGGTGAAGCAGGTCTTGAATTTATAGCCGTATCACAGTGAACGCCTAGGAGCGGAAAAGAGGGGGAACAATGGAGAAAGTACTGGTCGCGAACCGTGGCGAAATCGCGCTGCGCATCACCCGAGCGGTGCAAGAATTGGGAATGCAAGCAGTGGCGGTATTTCCATCCGACGATGCCCAGTCGTTACATGTCACCGGTGCGGATGCGGCCGTTGAACTCGCTGGTCGCGGCCCTGCGGCGTATTTAGACATCTCGCAGATCGTTGCGGTGGCGAAGGCTAATGGTTGCGACTCAGTACATCCGGGTTACGGTTTCCTCAGTGAAAACGCGGACTTTGCGGCAGCGGTAGAAGCAGCCGGTCTGGCGTTTATCGGACCCAGCGTTGACGCGTTGAGGGCTTTTGGTGATAAGGCTCAAGCACGCGCTATCGCGCAAAATTCCGGCGTTGCCGTGTTGGCGGGGTCCCCGCAGGCGCTGTCGCTGCCCGACGCCGAAACGTTTTTCGCGGCACATGCGGACAGTGGCATGTTGCTCAAAGCCATCGCAGGCGGGGGAGGTCGCGGCATGCGCGTGGTTCGCAAAGCGGATGAACTTGCTGATGCGTTTGCGCGTTGTGCGTCTGAGGCGCAAGCCGCCTTTGGTGATGATGGGCTCTACGCCGAGCAGTTCATCGGGCAGGCGCGGCATATTGAAGTGCAAATCATAGGCGATGGCACGGGCGCGGTGAGCCATACTTGGGAACGAGAATGCAGTGTGCAGCGGCGTCATCAAAAACTGGTGGAAATTGCCCCGAGCCCGACATTAGACCCCGACGTGCGCGATCGAATGTGCGCGGCGGCGGTAACCTTGGGCCAGCAACTGAAATACAGCGGCCTTGGCACTATTGAGTTCTTGTTAGATACGCGGACCGATGAGTTTTATTTCATCGAGGCCAATGCGCGGTTACAAGTCGAACATACAGTAACCGAGGAAGTTACCGGCATTGACTTAGTGCAAGCGCAGCTTCGGATTGCCGACGGTGCGCGTCTAGCGGATTTGGGTTTGTTGCAGGACGCCATCCCGAATCCACGAGGCTTTGCCATTCAGTTGCGAGTCAACGCAGAAACCATGACGGCTGCGGGCGAAGTTAAGCCCGCCGGGGGGCGCTTAAGTAAATTTGAAGCGCCTACTGGCCCCGGTTTACGCACCGACACCTACGCCTATGGTGGCTACTTAACGAACCCGAATTACGATTCGTTGCTGGCAAAGCTCATCTGTTCCAGCCCCAGCGATGACTACGCTGATACCGTGCGCCGCGCCCAACGCGCGCTCAAGGATGTGGTTATCGAAGGGGTAGCGACCAATCGATCTTTCTTGCAGGCGTTGTTGGCGACCGAGGACTTTGGCGCCAACCGGCTTACCACTCGATATCTCGATGAGCATATGGCTGTATTGGTTGATGCGGCCCAGCCGGCGGCCGCCGATACGGGAAAAACACTGGCGGGAGCCCAGATCAATGCCAACGATCCTCTCGCCGTGCTGGATCACGGCAAGGGTGGTGCAGTTGGTACAAGCGGCGGTCCTAATGTGTTGGAGTTGGTAACCGCTGATCTACCTCCGGGCACCGAAGCGATTTGCGCACCTATGCAAGGCACCGTGGTGAGTTTTGAGGTGGCGCCCGGAGACGATGTTTTTATCGGTAAATTGGTGCTGGTCATGGAAGCCATGAAAATGGAGCACGAAGTGCGGGCTGAGGTCAGTGGCGTTGTCGAGCGCCTAGGTATTGAGCCGGGCGACACGATATTTGAAGGTCATCCCTTGATCTACCTCCAAGCCGGCGAAGTTGCAGTCAGCGACGAAGGCGAAACGGAAGAACTAGACCTCGACTATATCCGTCCGGATTTGCAGGAGGTGATCGACCGCAAAAGCGCGGGGTTTGACGAAAATCGCCCTGAGGCGGTTGCCAAGCGTTATAAAACAGGCCGGCGAACGGCGCGTGAGAACATCGCGCATCTGTGTGACGAGGGAACGTTTATCGAGTACGGCTCGGTGGTGATCGCCGGGCAACGCCGGCGCCGCTCCATTGAAGACTTGATTAAGAACACCACGGGCGATGGCATGGTCGCTGGTCTGGGTCAGATTAACGGTGACTTGTTCCCGGAAGACCGCAGTCGTGCCATGGTCATGTCCTACGACTACATGGTGCTGGCTGGCACCCAGGGCATGAAGAATCACGATAAGAAGGACCGACTGTTTGAGGTGGCCGAACAACAGCGGTTGCCTACGGTACTGTTTGCCGAAGGCGGCGGTGGTCGCCCTGGTGATACCGATGGAACCGGTGTTGCTGGCTTAGATTGTCTGGCCTTTACCTATTTCGCGCGTCTTTCGGGGCTGGTGCCCATGGTGGGTATCACCACCGGCCGCTGTTTCGCTGGCAACGCGGTGCTGCTGGGCTGCTGTGATGTGATTATTGCTACCGAGGGCTCGAATATCGGCATTGGTGGACCCGCCATGATCGAAGGCGGCGGCCTTGGGGTATTTACACCCGATGAAGTGGGCCCTATGGATGTTCAGGTCCCCAACGGTGTTGTCGATATTGCGGTCAAAAACGAGGCCGAAGCTGTGGAAGTCGCCAAACAGTATCTTTCCTATTTTCAAGGTTCGGTAGACGCCTGGGAATCACCTGATCCACGCGAGTTGCGGTTTATGGTGCCGGAAAACCGCCTGCGCTATTACGATATTCGTCGGGTCATCGACGGTATTGCCGATATTGGTTCTGTCCTTGAACTACGCAAAGAGTGGGGTATCGGGATCATCACCGCCTTTATCCGTGTAGAAGGTCGACCCATGGGGGTTATTGCCAACAATCCCGCCCATCTATCGGGAGCGATTGACGCCCCGGGAGCAGATAAAGGCACGCGTTTTATGCAGCTGTGTGATGCGTTTGATATTCCTATTTTGTCGCTTTGCGACTGCCCGGGCATCATGGTTGGACCAGAGATAGAAAAGACCGCGGTCGTGCGCCATGCAGCGCGCATGTTTGTGACGAGTGCGAATATTGATGTGCCTTTGATGACCGTGGTAACTCGTAAGGGTTATGGATTGGGCGCGCAAGCAATGGCCGGGGGCGGCTTCAAAGCCACACTGTTTACCGTGACCTGGCCCACCGGCGAGTTCGGCGGTATGGGACTGGAGGGCGCGGTAAAGCTTGGCTATCGCAAAGAATTGCAGGCCATTGAAGATCCGGAAGAACGCGCGGCTACCTATGAAAAAATGGTGGCGGACAGTTACAAGCGTGGCAAGGCCGTGAACATGGCTTCGCATTTCGAGCTCGATGACGTGATCGATCCAGCGGACACCCGCAAATGGATCAGCCGCGGCTTAAGGTCGATTCCGCTGGCGCCGCGCCGCGACGGCAAGAAACGCCCTAACGTAGATACCTGGTAGCCGCTTTTTATTCGACGATCGCGAATGTGACGCCGGCGTTGGCGGGCAGGCGTTCCAGCAATGCGTCACCCATTGCGCTGGCTGGCGTCCAGAAGCCACCCGCGACCGGCAGGTCGTCGTGAGCGAGTGCAAGAGCGCTTTCCGCGATCATTTTAGCGGTGGAGCCATAACCTGGATCACGGTCGCCTTTTACGTTGGCAACGAGATTCTTCGACTCGTCGTCGGGGTGTTTAGCGCGCAGTTCGATTTCGAAGTATCCGTTTTCTTGTTGCTCTGGCGTTGGCCCCTCACCGGGTTTCGGAAGCACCTTCTGCAATCCCCGCCGAGTAATGGGCAGACTGGCAAGACCGGCAAAAAGACCTGAGCCAACACCTATTCCCGTGGCACCCAGAAAACCTTTTGGTCCAGTACCGGTGAGGCTGCCCTCGTCATAGCGGAAGTTTTCACCGTAGACCCCGCCGAGCAATTCGTTACTACGACGCACTACGCGTGTATTAATGGCTGCCATCATAAACGGCCCGACCCAAGCGTTAAAATCCTCATCAAAATAGGGACTCAAGCGATCGGGACCATCGGCACCGCGCATATTGTCGTTCAGCAAATATGGGTTGGCTAATTTTTTCAGCAATGTCGGGTCTTTCTGCCCCGCCTCCATCATCGCCATCATGCTGTCGATGGTGCCGCCGCTGAAGCCGCCTTTGAACGCCTTGGTGCGGTATTTAATATGGCGCGCGGCGACCCCATGTCGGGCCTGCATTTCTTTTTGCAAGAAATACACGCCTATATCGGATGGAATACTGTCAAAGCCACAGGTGTGCACGATACGCGCGCCGCTGTCGCGAGCGGTGTCTTGATGTGCGGTAATCATCTCGCGCATCCATAACGATTCGCCAGTGAGGTCGCAATAATCGGTACCGTGTTCAGCACAGGCGGCGACCAATTCGGATCCGTATCGAGCATAAGGCCCCACCGTGGTTAGAATGACCCTTGTTTGTTGTACCAACTGATTCAGTGATTCGCTGTCGTGGCTGTCGGCGGTCAATATGGGGATGTCGCGACTGCCCACTACGCTTTCGAGTTTGGCGGGATTACGGCCCGCAACCGCCCAGCTGAGATTGCCGTTACCGTATTCCCTGTGCAGGTAGTCCACCACTATGCGGCCGGTAAAGCCGCTGGCGCCCCAAACGATGATGTCGTATGTCCGATCCGCTTTTTCTGCAACTGTCATGGTGGGTCTGACCTCGTTTTAATGATTCATAAAGGGCGCTCGTCGTTGCGGTGAAGCTACAGACGACGGTGCTACGCCGCTTTGTTGGCGGTTGCGAATATCTCGCTACAGCGGAGTCTAATTCACCGCATTAAAGCACTGTCTGATGCGCTCACGAGCAGCGCGGACAAACCAATATGTGCTTCGCAGCTAGTCGGCAATTTTCTAGGCGTTGTTTAGAGCGCGCCGGTGGCGCCCTGACGTTCACGCATTTGCTGTAAGCGATGCATTTCTTTGATGCTCAACCCGCCGTCGCCATTGGCGTCTGCGCGTTTAAAGTTGCTGGCCAGGCGTTTTCTCCAACGCCCAGACAGCTCCTCCCAAGTTAGCTTGCCGTCGAAGTTTTTGTCCATAAACCCGACCATCTGTGTAGTGTCGGCAAGGGCTTTGTCATGCAGCGGAGCTTCGGTGGTCTCGTTCACATAGGTGTAGCTGAACGCCCCGTAAAGCATTTCATCCCAGCTCTGTTGGCCCCACGGCACATTGCGGTTGGGGTCGGGGTTGCCGGGGTTATTGGCAGAATTGTCGTACCAAGTGGTGTGAACTAAGCGCGCGCCCGCCTCGACACGCTTGGGCTCTACAAACTCATAGGTGCGCTGCCAGTTAAAGTCGTAATTTGGTACCGATAGAATCGTTTCCTCGCGGCCGTCGGGATGAACTATTTCAAATTTCGAGGCCACGCCGCGATAGTGCGAATGCGGCACCAGGTCGTGAATCTCCGCAGGGTGATTGAACTCGTAGTAGGACACTTCCTCGTGACGCGCCTCGTTGGCAGGTATATAAATCGTCGGATTTAGTACCACATCCTGTCGGTAGAAGTTTTCGGGTTTTTCTGTGTGGAAATACAAACCGATTTTTGAACGGTCAATGGTTTCGCGGCCCACCGGGGTGTAGTGCAACTGGAACGTAAACTCACCGCCCGGAGCGATGTATACGCCAGTTTCCTCAGGGAATACGTTGGACTCGTTGCCGGGTGCGTAGCCGATGAGATAATTGTCGAAGACGCCGCTGTCGCGCTTTTGTTTAGAGGTATCGGCGTCGATAGAGCCCGCTAAAATATGATGCACAACTTCGCGGTCACCCGGCTGCACGGTCGCCGCGCGCACCCATACACCGACGTCTAACGGATTTTCTAAACGCGGGTATTTATATTCGACGACACCGCTGGCGGGGATCTTATATTCGGGCATATCCAATACCAGATCGGGCTCTCCTAACGGCCATTCGACCTGAGCAATCTTTACCTCAGCTAACGGGTCCGGTCCGTCGCCGCGTGGAGCACCGGCTTCGATCCAATGCACTAGGTTTTGTTTCTGTTCGATACTGAGGGATTTGTCATCTTTGAAGACCCCAATATGAGGATCAGCGTGCCATGGGGGCATGCGTTTGGTGCGCACCACTTCGCGGATCATCGGCGCAAAGCCGCGGACCATGGTGTAGTCGCTCATGGCCCAAGGGCCCAAGCCACCATCGGTATGACAGACCACGCACTTCTCTTGCAGCATGGGCGCGATGGTTTCGCTGTAGCTTATTTTGTCGTGGGCTTGGTTTTTTTGCGCGAAGTTGATTAAACAACCAATAGCATCGCGCTCAGCCACGGCAACGGGTTCGCCTGCCACCACAGCCCTGATTGCGTCCGCAGCAAAGTGTTGAGACGCTTGCTGCTTCTGACGCTCATAAGCCTGGCGGTCGTTAATCGGTCCCCGGTAGGCAATCTCCCAGGTCTTTGGGTCAATAACGAGGATTTCACCGGTACGGATGAGATTGAGCGACTCGCCAATTAATTGTGTTTCGTCGTGCAGGATGGGCACATCGATACCGTACTTTTCAGCCTCTGCGGCAATGGTTTCACGACGATCTTGTAGGTTGGAATTGAGCATGAAAAATTGTGTGCCGTTATCCGCAAAATCTTCGCGCAGGGCTTTGTAGTCGGTTAACGCATTACGCACGATCGGGCAACCGTTGCCTTGAATCATGATGACAATAGCGGGTGCGTTTCTGTGGTAATAGAGATCGTGGGCGTCGCCCTTGTGATCGAGCAATACGAAGTTGTCCACGCGGGTAGCGTTGGCCGTGCCAGCGCTCAGTAACAGACCGAAAAATAATGTGGCCAGCGCTGTGCTTTGAGTGAGTGAACGGACCATAGACCCCTCCTAACGGCGATATATCGTAGAAAGTATACCTCAGACCAGACGTATTCAAGAACCCAAGTTACCGGCGCGCTGTTCGTTGACACGTTGCCGTTTCTCGTGGCCATGGGAACCAGGACGCGACTGTCCCCCTCTAGCCATCGGCAATTGTCACAGGTCGTCTAAGAACTTGAAGATTGCCCGGTACGCGTCTTGATATTGATCATCGCTGAAACCGCCGTGAGTGCCGCCTTGCAGTGTGATCAAGCGATTCGTTGTACTGAGACTCTCGTGCAGGGCGATGGCCTGCTCATAGGGCACAACGGTATCCAGATCGCCGTGAATAGTAATAATCGGCGGTGTATTTTCCGCAACTAGGAATAACGGTGAATAGCGCGAGGATATTTGCGCCAGGCGGTCCAAATTACCTATCCATGCGGCCGCATAGTTGGCTTCGGGTTTGGTTTTGCTGAGAAACGCGTGTACGGCCTCGATATCGGTAATACCAAACCAATTGACGACAGCTTTGGGCGCTGACGCGACTTGGCAGGGGTGTGCGCCGCTGCCGCTGAGCACGCCGACCATCAGGGCCAGATGCCCGCCTGCGCTCGCACCCGACACCACAATCTGGTCGGTGGGCATGCCTGTTGACTCCAGTATTTCGGTTACGCGGCGATAGGCGCACATGACGTCGTCTACCGCGCTGGGCGCTGTGGCGGCACCCTGTCGGTAGTTCATGTTGACAACATTCCAACCGCGTCGTAAGTACGGTATCAACCGTGGAATTTCGTCGGCCTTGTCACCGGCGACCCAACCGCCACCGTGGATCCACAGCAATGTTGGTCGCGCGCTGGTATCCATCGCAAAGTAGTCGGGTTCGCCGATACGCTGACCGTAAACGTATAGATCGAAAATTTGTGCGGGGTGCTCACCATAAGCAACATCGACTTGGACGCCGTAACGGTGTCCCCAGAATTCGTCTGCGCCTTGGGTTGCGTTTGACGCACCCAAAAACATAAAAAAAATAATCGGTATTAGCCACAGGGTTTGCTCGCGTAACGGCGTTCGTCCGTTGGTCATTACGTTCCGTCCTCAGTGATGGATTGCCATAGCAGGGTGCCGCCTACCACGGCCGCTGGGATTGCTAAAAAGTTTAAAAACGGTATCGCGAGGGTAACACTTGCACAAGCGCCGAACCCCAACGCGCGACCGCGTGCACGCGCCAACCGCTGCAATGTGACGTTGAACCTATTATGTTGGTTTTCGCTCGCGTAGTCGGCGAACTGGACCGCCATCAGCCAGGCACTAAACCCTAACCACACCAGTGGCATTAATGCGTTTAATCCCGGGATCAGGCTGAGTAATAGCAACCCCAGCAAGCGCGGCAAGTGGTAACTCATTTTTTGCAGTTCGCGCATTACGCTGGGTCCAATGCTCGCCAGCAGACGAGGGCCCTCTGGCGTTACCGCGCCGGGCTTTGACAGCGCCCATGTCGCCTGTGCTAATTGCCCGAGAAACGGTGCGGCGATCAGATTGACCAGTAGGCTGCTCAACCAAAACCCCGCTAATCCCAGGGTCAAATAGGCTAAGACCAGTAGCGTCCCCTGCAACCAACCCAGCCAGTTCGGCAGGTTGCTCTGCAGCCAGTCACCGGCATCCCCAGCGAGTGGTATAACCACCAGCATCAATGTGACACCGAAGGTTAAGATATTAATCGTCGCCGGCACGATGATGTAGCGCCGCAATTTCGGTGAAAGAGCCAATTTCAGGCCCGACAGGAACAATTGTCCACCGTGCAAAATTGGCATGGTCGCAACCCCTTTGTCTGCATTGGCGTAAGTTTGCGTGGCTAATGTTGTGGGGTCTAGCAATGGTTGTGCATACGCGTTGCTGGTCTATGATCAGTGGTTCAAAACAAAGACAGGCACATTGCTGCGTTATGCGGCAAGACGGCCGATTACGGTTTATTCGCAGTTAAAAGGGGGACAAGGTGTCACAGAGCCAAAATCACGAAGTACAGGGCATCGCCGCAGACAGAGTGACCCAGTGGATGGCGCAGCGCATAGAGGGGCTTGCAGAGCCTTTGAGTTTCGATTTGATTGCCGGTGGACACTCGAATTTGACCTATTCGGTGGTGGATCAGCAACAGCGCACTTTCGTTCTGCGACGGCCACCGTTGGGGCACGTGCTAGAGAGTGCTCACGACATGGGTCGAGAGCACAAAATCATTACCGCCCTCGCGGGTTCCGAGGTGCCGGTGGCGTCGACCGTCGGGTTGTGTACAGATGTGGACGTAAACGATGCACCTTTTTATGTGATGGATTATGTGCCTGGGCCGGTACTGCATGATGCTGAAGTGACCGCTGCGGTCGCGAGCGACGAGCGAGCGATGCTTGGCGATCATGTGGTCGATGTTCTGGCGGCGCTGCATCAAATCGATCCGGATGCGGTCGGGTTGGGCGATTTGGGTCGTAAAGAGGCTTATCTGCAGCGGCAACTGAAACGTTGGAGTAAGCAGTGGGACGCCACCGAAACCCATAAGGTTCCGGCCATGGATGAAAGTACCCGGTTGTTAGCAGAGCGCATGCCGGAGCAGATCGGTGCCAGCATCGTTCATGGTGATTATCGGTTGGGCAATATGATCGTCGGCCACGGTAAGGTAAAGGCGGTGCTGGACTGGGAGTTGTGCACGCTTGGTGATCCTCTTGCCGATGTTGGGTACTTGCTGAATTCATGGGTCGCCCCAGGAGAGGGTGAAGAAGATCTAGCGCCGACGGCGGCCGGCGGTTTTTGCAGCCGCGAAGAATTAGCGTCTCGATATGCAGATAAAACCGGCCGCGACTTAAGCGCTATTAACTACTATCGAGCGTTTTCACACTGGCGGCTCGCAGCGATTGGCCAAGGGGTCTACAAGCGCTATTTAGTGGGCGCGATGGGTGAAAACCGCGATGTGGATCTGGATGCGCAAAAAAATGGTGTCACCCTTAGGGCCGAGGCGGCGTTGGAATTTTTGCTGAATTAGCTCGCGAAAATAAAAAAGGCGTGCCAGACCGTTGAAGGTCTGGAGGCAACTCGTCTTCTTGGGGGAAGGACACTGTAAGGAAGGACTCTACTGAGCTGCACACACGCCTAAACTGAAATATGAGCCAAATGTACAGTACAAATAGGTTTAGTCAAGCGAAAAATTATAAATTGTATAGATTATGTACAGAATAACGATGGCCGCCTATTTGGGGTTCTGCAAGTCAGTGCTGAGTCTGGTCCAAAGTGTTCTGTGGCGGCGCGGAATCGCCTCTCTGCAGCGGGTTTGCGCCCCGTACCGGATCTTGCTGCTGTTGCTGTAAAAGCGTTTGCAGCGCGGATTCAGCGGTCGCTCGGCTCTGCCCAATTTCGCTCGATGACCGCTGCAAAGCGTAGGCATAGCTACTGTTGCCTAAGCTCAACGCTTCGTCGCCGCAGACATTGAGAAAACTATTCAAGGCGTTTAGTTGATGAATCTGCTCGACCAGTTGTCGTACAGTCTTATGCGCGCCGTCGTCCGCCACCGCCATCGCAATAAGTTCCTCATCGCTGAATAAACGCGGGGCACTCACCCCATATAAATTCGGCACGCCAAACAAACTTAGACACTGCAGTTCGATATCGCGCCAAGGCAGTGGCCAGCGTTGTGCATTCACAGCAGATTCTTCGCAGTGTCGGATCTGGTCAGCTGACGCAAATTGGTAGATCGGGAGTACCGAGGTCGTGGGCTGACGGTCGCGCACCTGTGCAATCAGCTGCGGCAGCAGTACGGGCACTTGCAATACGATAATGTCCATCTGAGGCGGGTTCGGGTCGCTCAGAAAGCCTTCCACATTGGCCCAACGACCGGTCACGGTCAGCGACTCGGATACCGTAGAAAGCTGTTCCAATTGTAGCACGCCGGCGCCAATAAGGCCCAAGTTTGCTAGTCTGCCGAGTCGAGTGGCTGGAGTCTCCACATCGCCGCTGCGATTCAGTCGCTCGTCTAATTGTTCGGCATTGAGTCGAATAACATTGGAGATGGACTGACCGCGGTCGATCAGTTGTTTGATTTTGCCGAGCTTTTTGACCTGTCCGTGGCTGTAGAGCCGGATCTTGCCTTTTTTTTGTGCCGGCGTGAAACCGTAGCGTCGCTCCCAGGCGCGCAGACGCTCAGCGGCGATACCGGTAAGCGCGGTAACGCTGCCAATCTGATACAGGTCCTGTGCGGGCAAGTCTGTCATGGTCAAAAACTGTACAGCGGGTGGTGGATATTACTGAAAAATATGGATTTGTACAGGTAATAGCGCTCGTCGATTACCGCCATTTAGTGGGCGATGAGCGCCCATCAGGGGCGTAAATCTGCTTTATGGCTGGTTCTCGCTGGTCTTTTATCGAAAAAACGACAATAACCACCACGGGGTCGCGCTTGCCGCATACCGCCCTGCCGCCTGCATGCGCAACACAGTTGCACCCGACGCCAGCGTCCGCTAATCAGGTCGTTCCTAAATTGTGCTACTGACCAACTGTTATCTGAAGGAACTTTGGTCAACAATAGCACTCAGATTTTTGATTGGACGGGAGTCGCTGCTAATGCTGAATAATCTTGGTTTGTTTCTCACTAAACGCGCGCATTTATCGCCTGACGTAGAGGCATATGTGGAAAGCGACGGCAGTTATCGTCTCACCTATAGGGAGCTCAACGACCGTTGTAGCCAACTTGCCAACGCCTTCGTGGCCGCAGGCATAGAGAAGGGCGAGCGTGTTGGATTACTGTTAATGAATTCCAGCGAATTCATGGAGTCCTACTACGCGCTGGCGAAAGTAGGTGCGGTTGTGGTGCCATTGAATTGGCGTTTAGTGGCGGACGAACTTGAGTTTATTCTCAAGGACAGCGGCACCAAGCGGCTGATTTTCGACAATGATTTCGTCGAGACGGTTGCGGAACTGCACAGCCGCGGTGACAAAACGGATATAACTCAGTGGTTGCAGGTGGCTCAGTCTGACGAGATTGCACATTTTGCTGTCGACTACCGAGCGTTCCGCGATGCTCAGCCCACCACCGAGCCCGAGGTCAATGGGGCTGACGACGACATGCTGTACATCATGTATACCTCCGGTACCACGGGCCTGCCGAAAGGCGTTGTGCACACGCACCATACATCGATCTGGGGGCTACTGAGCATTGCAGCGACGGCGGAATACCACCCACCAGAACGCTATCTTGCCTGCTTACCGATGTTCCACGTTGGTGCTATTACGCCATTGGCGGTGAACGTATATAAGGGCGCGACCTCCATTGTTATGCGCAGCTTTGACCCGGTAGCGGCCTGGCAAATCGTCGAGCGCGAGAAGGTGACCAGCGCGTTGTGTGTTCCTGCCATGTTGAACTTTATGCTGCAGGTGCCGAATTTTGAAAACTTCGATCGCTCGACTCTGCGTTGGATGATGACAGGTGCTGCTCCGGTGCCCCCTGCCTTGACCAAGCAGTACAGCGAAATGGGCATTGAACTGCTGCAGGTTTATGGTCTAACGGAGACCTGCGGCCCCGCCTGTTTGATGGACGCCAAGAGTTCGTTGATCAAACCAGAATCCACTGGTAAGGCATTTTTCCATACCGAGGTTAAAGTGGTCGATAATTCTGGCGCGACCTGTGCGCCTGGCGAGGCAGGTGAAGTGCTGGTGCGTGGCGAACACATCATGACGGAGTACTGGAACCGCCCGGAGGCGACTGCGGAAACCATTGTTGATGGTTGGTTGCATACCGGCGACGTAGCGACTATGGATGAGCAGGGTTTTGTCTTCATTCAAGATCGTATCAAGGACATGATCATTTCCGGTGGTGAGAACGTGTATCCGGCAGAAATCGAAGGAGTGCTGGGCGGGCACCCGAGCATTTCTGAAGCTGCGGTAATTGGCCAACAGAGCGCGCGTTGGGGCGAGTCACCCCTTGCCATTGTGGTTAAAACCGACGATGCGCTCAGTGAAAATGACGTTCTGGAATACTGCAACGGCAAGTTGGCGCGCTTCAAACAACCACAGTCTGTGGTGTTTGTTGAGCAAATTCCGCGCAATCCCAGTGGCAAAATTTTGAAGCGCGTGTTGCGCGAGCAGTTTCCCGATGCCGCGCCCACTTAACGAGGCACAGCGTTAAGCGGTGAAATTATGGAACTGGCTGAATTAGAGCAACGGCTGCTGCCGTTTTGTCAGGCGCGTTACAGCGGTGCTGTAAGCATTACAGAAGTCATCACCATGCCCGGCCATGCAGGATTTGCCTATGGTTTCAAGGTTGCCCACGAGCAGGGCGAGGACGCCTGGTTTATTCGCCTGCCCCCACCCAATGTGAACTGGGTGGGCACCGCGGATGTGCTGCGTCAGGTGGCTGTGCTAAATGCGCTAGACGCAACCGACGTACCGCACTGTTCGGTGCGCTGGTCGGGCGACGACCTCGAATGGTTTGGTTGCCCGTACTTCGTGGTGCCTTGGTTGCAGGGCGATGTTTTGCGGCTTGGGCCGGAAGACTGGGGTGCCACCCTCAGTGACGATCAGCTGCTTGCGTTTGGTCGTCAAGCAATGACGGCGTTGGCAAAGGTGCACCGTATCGACATAGATCAGGTGAGCTATTTGGGTGACCCAGTACCCTTTGCCGACGATGTTGTGCGTTGGGACCGGTTTTACGAGAAAGCAGCAGAACCCCAGCGGCTCGCTGCGGTGCCCGAGGTGCGTCAGCGGTTACTGGATACCATTCCGCGGAACGCGCCCGTAGGTATATTTCATGGCGACTTTCAGACCGCAAACCTTTTCGCCACACCGGATGCCCAGCTCGGGGCGATCATTGATTGGGAGCTCACGGGTATTGGTGCAACTCTGAACGATTTGGGTTGGATCTGTACGTTCAGCGATCCGCTGGCTTGGGACCGTAGCGCGCCACGACCGCATTTCTTAACCCCTGATAAACTTGTGGACCTATACGCTGAAGCTTACGACGGTGATCTACCAAATATTAATTGGTATCGCGCTTTAGCAGCTTATAAGTTTGCGATTATCAGTGGACTCAACTTGAGTCTGCACCGGCGCGGTAAGCGAGTTGATGACACCTGGGAAATTACAGCGTTGTCTATGCAGCCGTTAATCGAGCGGGCATTAGACCTTCTGGACTAAAGGCAGTCGCGGGTTTGTGTCCGCGACCACCCTGCAGGGTAAAACCTGTGGTAGGTCACGATCAAAACTGCTCGCCCTTTGCGGAACGCTCGAGCATGGCCATCGTGTCCATGACGGCGACGCCTTTGCGCGCAAGAATTTGCTCGGTGCGGGAGCGCACAAACTCGTCCCATGCGGGGTGGGGCAGCATATAAAACTGCTTCGCGGCCATGGCCTCGAAAACGTATTCGGCGATCTCGGCTGGACTCTTGCCGTTCGCCAGCATGCTTTTTACCGCCTCGTACCGGGGGTCGTCTGGGTCCGTATAGTTTTGTTCTGTGCCGGGGCGGTTGCGTTCGGCGGCAAAAATTTGCGTGTCGACAAAACCCGGGCAAAGAACGCCGGCACGGATATTTGCGCCCCGTTGTTCTAGGTCGGACTGCACAGATTCCGTCAGAGCAAGCACGCCGTGCTTGCTAACCCCGTAAGAGCCGCCCATTGGCAGCACCGCAGCCAAAGACGCGGTGTTCACCACATAACTTTCCTCCCCGTGCTCCAGCATGTGCGGAACAAATGTTTGTACGCCATAAAGCACGCCGTAAAAATTCACCCCCATAACCCATTGCCAATCCGCGTCCGGGGCCTCCCACACGGCTTTGCCGGCGCTATTACCTGCGGCAACGCCGGCGTTGTTGAAGAGCAAGTGCACGTTGCCATAGGCGGTTGTCGCTTCCTGCAGCAAACTGTTCACCGAAGTTTTTACCATCGTGTCGGTGACAACGCCGATCACACTGGCCTGACGCTGCTCAAGTTTCTCGACGGCTTGATTCAAAGTGTCTTGCTGAATGTCGCCGAGCACCACGTTCATACCGAGCTCTGCGCAATGTTCTGCAAGTCCAAGGCCGATCCCACTCGCGCCGCCAGTTATAACGGCGGTTTTGCCTTTAAAGTCTTGCATGGAAAGCTCCTAGTTTTAATGCAGTTTAGGTTACTGCAACTGGCCCCGCCAGCGTATTGCGTGGCTGCGCAGAATACTTTGAGTTAATCTTTGGATATCGACAAAGGGGGAAATTATGCAACGTATGCAACTTGAGTTTGTGGATCGGGTCGCGGTTCTAAAGTTTGATCACCCAGAGGTTATGAACGCGGTAGGGGGTCAGATGCTGCGCGACTTTGCTGCTGCAGTGACGGAAATAAAGTCGCGCGGTACCGATGTGCGATGTCTGTTACTGACCGGTAATGGCCGTGCATTCTGTGCGGGCGCTAATTTACAGGATGATGATGACAATAAGGGTTCGAATGAAGCGGGTGGCTCGCTGCGTCACAGCTATCACCCATTGATGTTCGAACTGCGGGGTCTAGAAATGCCCATGGTTACCGCGGTTAATGGTGCGGCCGCCGGTGTGGGGATGAGCTTTGCCATGATGGGAGACATCGTCTGTGCCTCTAAGCAAGCGTACTTTCTCCAAGCGTTCGCGCGTATCGGTCTTATTCCAGATGGCGGCGCTACCTACTTGCTACCGCGTTTGGTGGGGTGGGGACGAGCCATGGAACTGTCGTTGCTGGCGGAACGGTTGCCCGCGGATACGGCGTTGGAATGGGGCCTAGTTAATCGGGTCTTCGATGATGTAGAGGCCCTAGTTGGTGGCGCAATGGAAATTGCTCAACGCCTGGCCAATGGTCCGCGCTCGCTCGCGTTGATTCGTAAGGCCTACTGGCAAAGCTGGGGTAATGGTTACGAACAGCAGCTTGAACTGGAAGCTCAATTACAGAATGAAGCGGGGCGCAGCAGTGACTTCCGCGAAGGCGTGAGCGCGTTCTTACAAAAACGCGATGCCGCCTTTAAGGGTGAGTAAACGGCAGATCAGACTATTTCAACTAAAGCGCCGGGGCGGACTATGAGTTCAGCGGCACGGGTAGCTGTGGTTACCCAGGGGCGGTCGCGGGTTCGACAACGGTATCGCCACGTCGCTGGCGGTGGACGGAATTTACGCCAGCGATACTGCGTTGGCCGAAACGATCCGTGTTCCACTTGCATAGGGTTGAATAGCAGCTACTGTTGTGCCAGTTGCCTAAGCAGAAGAGCGCGTGTTGCTGCGACATCTATCAGGGGCTGTGCGCGAAAACCACCGACCTCTTTTGCGCTATAAGGGGTAAAGGGTCGTGGCAGCTGTTCCGCACTCATGGTCAGCAAGATCCAATTCAACACATCCGCAAGGTCTTGGTTGCTGAGCGGTGAGTTGGTTGAACCGGGCACTTGCACGAGGTAGGCGCGGCCGCCATCGACCCGTAGAAATGTTCCGACAGAGTCAGCCATAGCTGGTATGTCATTTAAGCCGCGGCCATCAGCTGCGTGACAACCCTGGCAATTCAACATGTAGTTCAATCGTGTCTCGGTGGGGTCGATGCCGGCGGCGGCCAAAGCGCTTGTCGATGGGTCGCCGGCCGCGGCGGACAGGCCGAGCGTCATGCAGAGTGTAGCTGCGCTCAAACGCATTAAATCAGGGTCTTGATGTGGGCGTAAGCAGAGTTCGCCAGAGCGTCGAGGTCATAGCCGCCCTCTAGGGCTGAAACCACTCGCCCGCCACTGGAGTGATTAGCCAGATCAACGATTTGTTGCGTAATCCACTCGAAATCCTGCTCCTGCAGATTCAATGCCGCTAAGGGATCCAACCGGTGAGCGTCAAATCCAGCCGACACCAGTATTAAGTCCGGCCGATGCCGCTCAATAGCGGGCAACCAATCGCTAGTGATGGCGCGTCGAAAGTCGTCGCCGTCGCTGCCTGCAAGCAACGGTGTGTTGACGATGTTCGGCTGTTCGATATCGTGCATCCGGTTTGGGTAATAAGGATGCTGAAAGCTTGAGCAGACCATAATTTCCGGATGACCTTTGCAAATGTCGACGCTGCCGTTGCCGTGGTGAACGTCAAAATCGAGTATGGCTACGCGCTCGATATCGGGCTGGTTGAGCGCGTGTAGAGCGGCGATGGCAACGCTATTGAGGAGACAGAAGCCCATGGCGCTAGCCGCTTCGGCGTGATGTCCGGGCGGGCGCACCGCACAGAACACGCGCTCGGTGGCGCCGCCTAACACATCGTCTACGCCGCTGCATACGGCGCTTGCGGCGAGTCGGGCGGCATTTAGGCTACGCGCGCCCATCCAAGTGTCCGGGTCCAGAGGCACGATGCCCTGATCGGGTTCGCTGCGTTGCAGAAACTGTAAATGCTCGGCCGAATGCGCCGCCAAAATTTGCGCGTCAGTCAAATCCTTGGGCAGGCGAGGCGGACAGTCCTCGAGGATGCCCTCGCGCTCAAGATGGTCCATGAGATAGCGCAACCGCTCTGGTCGCTCGGGGTGGCCCTCGGCCACCTCGTGGCGGATGAATTCTGGATGGGTGTAAATATGCATAGAGCAGAATATGCCCCAAGCGCGGTGGGTAAAAAAGGACAAACCTGTGCAAATCCGCGGCGTGACTCGTCGGCCGAGGTTGGACGCCCTTTCGGTGTTTGTAAGCCAGGGCCGTGTGGCAGGGGCAAAAGCGTTCAAGCCACGCATGTACGGTGACCTCGGACACTGCCAAGACGCGGAGTCGCCGCCGTTGACGAAGGATTGCGGTTATCATGACGTCTTTTAGCGCAGGCGAAAGCGAACGTGTTATCTGTGTTGTCTTTGCTCCGCACGCTGATTGCTATGATGGTCGGTGGTTTTGTCTGGGCCATCGTCAGCAATGGGCTCGGACAGTCCGCCACAGTGATGGCGTTATTGCCGGTATGGGTGGGCGGTTTGTCGGGCGGCGTGGTCTGCGCCTTATATTCGCCGCGCCAGGGTATTGCTATGGCCGCGGTAAGCGGTCTGCTGCTGGCGTTGTTATTTTTGTGGTTTCGGCACGTTTATCTGGCGCTGCCCATCGCTGGCGGCACGCTGGTGGCGCTTTGGCCGTTGTGGTTCCCGCCAGCGTATTACGTAGGCGCTTATGCCTATATTTTATTTTTGCTTCGCAACGGGAGGTAAACGGTGCAGGAATTACTGAATTTATTGGCTCCAGGTCAGCGCGTTTTCGTCGCTGGCAGCAGCAATGAACCCACCGGCCTGTTGGATGCGATGGCCGATCTGCAGCTGCCAGAACGCCTCAACATGATCCAGTTTCCTATTCCCGGGCTGAATAGTGTGGACTTTACAAGTTGGAATCCAAGCATTCAGCTCACCACATTTTTTATGACACCAACTCTGGCCAAAGCTGATATGGAGCGGGTGGATTACCTGCCTATGCAGATGCGTGCCGTTTTCGATTATCTGAGCCAGGACGTCGATGTCTGTTTGTTGCAAGTGGCGTATGACCGTGACGGCGTGCTGCGCATTGGCCCTAATGTTGACTTCGCCGCGGCGGTGCTTGCGAGCGCCAAGGTAGTGATAGCGGAGTTGAATACTGCTCTGCGAGCGCCGTTGGGTTGTCCGCGCATCGAGCCGGAGCAGATTGACTATTTGTTCGAATGTGATCGCCCCTTGACGCCCATGGCGGAGCCGCGGGTCGATGTTGCGGCATTGGAGATTGGTAAACTGGTGGCCGAACTGATTAACGACGGCGATTGCTTACAAACCGGCATTGGTGCAATCCCGGCGGCAATTCTCAACGAGTTAGGCAGTAAAAATGATCTCGGACTGCACGGTGGATTATTAGACGTTGGTGGGCTGCGATTGATAGAGGCCGGTAACGTCAACGGCAGTTGTAAGGCGATTGACCATGGACTGCACATCACCGGCATGGCTTTGGGCGACAAGGCTTTGTTTGATTGGCTAGCGGATCAGTCCGCGGTCATTTTTCGAGGTGCCGACCATACCCATGAAGTCAGCGCCATCGCGCAGTTAGAGAATTTTGTGTCTATTAACTCCGCGGTAGAAGTTGATTTGTTTGGTCAGGTCAACGCGGAATATGCGGGCGGCCGGCAAATTTCCGGCACCGGCGGCTCGGTGGACTTTATGCGCGCAGCGAAAGCGTCCAAGGGTGGTCGATCTATCGTGGCGATGAACGCTACCGCGCGCGGTGGCAGCGTGTCGCGGATTGTTCCCAGCGTCGACATGGTGACGGCGCTGCGTACGGATGTGGATATGGTTGTGACCGAGTATGGCGTCGCGCGCCTGAAAAATTTACCGAACCGACAGCGCGCAGCGGCGTTGATCGATATCGCTGCTCCGCAGTTTCGCGATGCGTTACGCGCACAAATGCCAGACGGTTGAGCTGGTGACGGTCGTCTACTAAGCCGCGCCAAATACTTTAGCCTGCTAGATTACTCGACTGAGGAAAAAGGCATACTCTTCTGCCACTTCGCGCAACGCTGTAAAGCGCCCGGACTGGCCGCCGTGGCCCGCCTCCATATTGGTTTTAAGCAACAGCATGTTGTTGTCGGTTTTCTCATGGCGCAGCTTGGCGACCCACTTAGCGGGTTCCCAATAGGTTACACGTGGGTCATTGAGCCCGGCGGTGACGAGCATCGGGGGGTAGTCTTGGGCGCTTACCTGATCATAGGGTGAATACGCTTTAATGGTGGCGTAGTCCTCGGCACTTTCGATAGGGTTGCCCCATTCGGGCCATTCCATAGGTGTAAGCGGCAAATCTGGATTGAGCATGGTGTTCAACACATCCACGAAGGGCACATGGGCGACCACCGCTGCATAAAGCTCGGGCGCCTGATTGATCACCGCACCCATGAGTTCGCCGCCGGCGCTGCCGCCGCTGATTAGCACCCGGCCTGCAGCGGTATAACCCTCGTCAATCAAATGGCGGGTGCAGTCGACGAAGTCGTTGAAGGTGTTTTCGCGCTGCTGCAGCTTACCGTCTTGGTACCAGTGATAGCCCAGATCGTCGCCCCCACGGATGTGCGCGATCGCGAAAATCACGCCGCGATCCAGTAGCGATAACGTGTTGGTTGAGAACGCCGGAGGAATGGCGTGGCCGTAGGCGCCGTAGCCGTATAAGTGCAGCGGCGCGCTGCCGTCTCGTGAGGTGTCGCGGTGATAAACCAGACTTATTGGCACGCGTTGGCCGTCGCGCGCGGTCGCCGTGAGTCGTTCGGAGCGATATTGGCTGGCATCGTATCCAGAGGGTATGTGCTGCACTTTACGTGTCTGCAACGTCCGCGAAGTGATGTCGTAGTCGAGAACGCTGTGAGGTGTAGTCAGAGAACTGTATTGCAGGCGTAAAAAGCTGCTTTGCGCGTTTGGGTTGTTGCCCAGATCGAGGCTATAGGTTGCCTCGGGGAGTTGAATAAAGTGCTGATCGCTGTTGCCGTCGATCACCAAAATCTGATCCAGGCCGTCGATACGTTGCGGCACAAATACCTGTTCTTTGAACACCAAATGACCCAGCAGATAATGCCCATCGTCGCCCTCTAAAAATGGTCGCCATTCGGCCAGACTGTGCGGTGTCATTGGTGCGGTATAGAGATCGAAGTTAGCGTGCCGTTTGTTGCTGCGAATCAGCAGTTGGTTTTGATAGTGCTCTGCGTCGTATTCATGGCCTGTCTGGCGAGGACTAATCAAGACCGGTGCTTGGCTGAAATCGTCGGCGGGTAGGAAGCTGACTTCGCTGGTTACATGGTCGGCGCTGTGCAAAAACACCAGTTGCTCCGACTGACTCAAGTGCATGGACAGAAAGAAGCCGCCGTCGTCTTCGGCGCAGATAAGCTGGTCCGCTTGTGCCGAGTTTAAGGAGCGCCAGTAGATCTTGTCCGGGCGCCATTGGGCGTTGACGTTTCGATACAGTAGGCCGTCGCTGGACTGGTTCCAGATGGGTTCGCCCATGGTGTCAGCGATGGGGGTGGTAATGGCGTTACCACTATCGAGGGCAATGATATTTAGGGTGAAGCGCTCGCTGCCATCGTTATCGATACTGTAAGCAAGGTACTTATTGTTCGGACTCACACTCAGTGCGCCGAGGCGAAAGTAGTCGTGTTCTTGGGCCAGCTGATTTTCGTCGAGTAACACCTGCCATTGGTCGGGTGCAACCTGCTCTAGCTCGTGGTTGCCCGGCGCTCGATACCAGCGCCGGTATTGGTCGCCCTCGTTAAAGCGCCATTGATAATGAAAGCCATTATGGAAATACGGCACGCTTGCATCGCTTTCGCTTTTGCGGTTCTTCAATTCGTCGAACAAACTGTTTATGAGGTCCTGATGTGGCGCCATGCACTGTTCAAAATATTCGTTTTCAGCCTGCAGATAGTCCAGTACCGCGGTATCGGTAACCGTGGGGTAATTTGGGTCTTGTAGCCAGGCGTAGGGGTCGGCAGTAACGATGCCGTGATGAGTATGCTTGTGATGTCTGCGGGCGGCCTTGGGTGGCTCGCCAAATGCTGGTTGGGTTGTCATAGTACTGCCGGGCTTGCTGAGAAGAGCGGGTAGAGTAGTGCCCTGAACAGCAACTTGCACCCTAATCAGCAAATCGCCGGCGACGACCAAAGGGAGAAAAACATGGCGCATATTCAGCCGTTAGACACCGACAACCATCCGGAACTGCAGCCCATCTTGGCGAGCGCGGCCGCGGCTATGGGGTTCGTGCCCAACAGCACCCGTACAATGGCGCATATGCGCCAATTACCGTTTGTGTTTTCGGCTTTGTTCGGCACCATCATGGGCGGTGATGCCAAAGCTATTTTTGCCGGCTTGCAAGGGCTCCTGCCCGAGCAAAATGCCGCCGAAGAAAATCTGCCTGCGGAGTTGCTGCAACTCATTGCCTACTGTGTGAGCCTGAGCGCGGGTTGTCGATATTGCCAAGCACACACCGGACACAACACAGAGCGCGCTGGCCCGGCGTCAGCACAGCAGGTGGAAAGACTCGCTCAGGTGTTGAATTATGAAACGGCAGAGTGCTTCACCAGAGCAGAGCGAGCGGCTATTGGTCTGGCACTGGCTGCGGGCCAGGTGCCAAACGCTTGCGACGGCGATCACTTTAGCTTGTTGCGTGAACATTACTCCGAGCGTCAGCAAGTGCAGATCGTGGCGGTGATCAGTTTGTTTGGCTTTCTCAATCGCTGGAACGACACACTGGCGACTACGCTTGAACAAACCCCTACTGACTTTGCGCAAGAGCATCTGCTTGGTGGCGGGTGGCAACTGTCCAAGCACGCTGCAGAGTAGCGCACTGTGTGTGGTCGTCTGCATGTGCACGCTGCGGATATTACCGAGCTGTTGCATGAGTTCGTCGAACTGATTCATCCTGGGCCGGATAATTTGAATGCGGCGCCGACGGAAGATCTCTTAGTGTTGGTCGCGGACCCCGATGGCACGGTAGAGTTGCGACCGATGCGCTGGTGGTTGACCCCACGCTGGGCCAAACAGCCCAGCACCCGGTACAGTATGTTTAATGCCAAATCCGAAACTGCCGCCACGTTGCCGAGTTTTCGTGAGGCGTATAAACATCGACGCTGTGTTGTGCCGGTCAGCGGATTTTATGAATGGGCGCGGCGGCAGGGATACAAGCAGGCCTATTTTCTGCGCAGTACCCAGCACACGGGCTTGCTACTGGCCGGATTATGGGAGCGCTGGCAGGGGCTCGATGCTGCCGGTCAGCAACAGCAGATCGAGAGTTTCGCCATACTGACCACGGCAGCTAGTGAATCGATGCAGGCGGTACACCATCGGCAGCCGGTGCTGTTGGATCAGCATCGAGCGGTGCAGTGGCTAGATCCCAGTCTGCCCACCAGTGAGCTTGAGCATTACTTTGAGCCACAGCTGGTTACACCGATTGAAGCGCGGCCGGTGTCGTCATGGGTTAATAATGCGCGCAACAAAGACCCGCGATGCGAACAGGCATTGGCGGCATCTATGCTGCTGAATTAAAGCCGCTAAACACGGCGCTGGAGACTGATTTGATTTTACGTAAAGGGTTGTGGTCTGGTCGGGGCAGTGTGCTCACGGAAGGAGCGAGCTTAGGACAAAGCATCTCTTTGGACGTTGCCGTTGTGGATGAACTCGATGGCTTGACGATTACTGGCGAAATAACCGACAGCTATACGCTGCCGTTGTCCATGCGCATTGCGCCAAACGAGGTGGGCACGTATGTAATTGATGCGCGCTTGGGCAAAGTTGCGCTGGACGGCATCGCTAAGCTCGAAAGCGAGCCTAACCATGCCTTGCTGTGGCATGAGTCGGGTATCTATAGCGCCAGTGTGTCGCTGTTCAGTATCGGCGGTGGGCTGGGCTGCCGCGGCTTCTTTCGCGATGCGAAGGGCACCCTGACTTGGGAGATGCAATTGCAGTCAAAACAACAGGCCGTAGGCGGCGCCAATGTGGTGTCGCTGGCGCGGCGTCGACGATAGACGCACCGTGTTTTAGATCACCAGATAGGGTCGAACTAATTGTTCGATCTGTTGGCGTAAAGTGTTTAGCTGAGTTTGTATGTTAGGGCTGTTGAGAAGGTAACGATCTAGCGTGGTATTAACGATGCCGTATAGGGTATGAGCCATCAGCTGAATGTCCACGTCGTCTTGCAGATGCCCCATGCCCTTGGCCATGCTCAAGGCCGAGTAGTAGTAGCCGTCGCCGGCCTGGTCGATGGTTTCAATGAGGCTGGTGGCTTCGCTGGATGGACCAGGCGTGGTAAGGCTGGCGCCAAGAGTGAGGATCCACTTAATGTCGTCGCGACCGAAACTCTGAAACCGTAATCGGTTGATCTTGTCTAAGGTGTCCAGTAGGTCGCCATCATAGTGTTTGACGATTTCGTTAATGGCGGGGCCAGGGCCGACGTAAACGTCCAATAACATTTCCACCAAGATAGCGGCCTTTGCAGGATAGTAGTTATACAGCGTTTGATAACTTACCTCGGCAGCATCGGCGATCTGGCGCGTGCTGACATTTTCCCACTTACCTTGTTTGGCGAGTTCCTTGGCCGCATCCAAGATTGCGGTTCGGGTACGGGCCTTATTTTTTTCGCGCAGCGACATATTTGGATTAGAGTCAAAAGTTTGATTTGATATATTATTATTGCTTTGAAGAGGGTTGCAAGTTAGTCTTCAACAACTTTTTTCAGACCAGAGCGATCAGAATGTTGCTACGTTGTTTGCGTCTGTGTTTGCTGGTCGCCACTATCTTCAGTGGTGCTGCGCTAGCTGCAGAAGAGTTCGACCCCATGACCTTAGTCACCCGGCAGATTGACCAAACTCGTGGTCTAAGCTCCTATTCCGAGATGACCATGTTGATCAAGCGGCCTAGCTGGCAGCGAGAGTCGACTCTCTATGCCTGGACCCGCGGGCGCGAAGACGCTTTGATCAGGTTCGTGGCTCCGGCTCGCGATGCCGGTAATGCCCTGTTGAAACAGGGCGACAAGATGTGGACGTTTAATCCTAAGTTGAACAAGAGCATTCGCTTGCCGGGCGGCATGATGTCACAAAGCTGGGCGGGCTCGGACTTTTCCTATGATGACATGTCGCGCAGCGACAAATGGATGAAGCATTATCGGCTTGAGCATGTGGATACCGAGGAACAGGATGGGTTGAAAACCTACACCATTGACGCGATTCCGTTCGACGACGCGCCGGTGGTTTGGGGCAAAGAGCGTTTGCGTATTCGCGAAGACGCGGTGCTGATAGAGGCGATTTATTACGATCAGGATATGCAGCCATTGCGGCGGATGTTTTCTACCGAAATTGGCGTTCTCGGCGGACGAACCATGGCCACAACGCTGCGCATGATGGACTTGGAGAAGCCCGACAGTTTCACCGAGGTGCGATACGACGCCATGGATTTTGATGTGGCTCTGCAAGACCGGCTGTTTACCCTGTTTTCATTGCAATCAAGGAATCGCTGAACCGTGATCGCACTGGCGTGGCGAAACCTCTGGCGCAATAAAACCCGTACTTTGCTAACTGCTTTTGGTATCGCGTTTGCGGTATTTCTGGTCAGCTTTGCCATGTCCATGCAGGGTGGCAGTTACGACGACATGATCAAAGCCGCTACGCGTTTTTACACCGGCCATGCGCAGATTAACCAGCGCGACTTTGTCACCGACAGCAAGTTGGAACAAACCGTTCCTAATGCGTCGGCGCTGCGTGAGCAATTGCAAAATCGTTTCCCGCTTGTTGCGCTGCCGCGGGTGCAGGCCTTCGGCATTGTTTCAAAAGACGAACGCTCCATCGGTGGCATGTTGGTGGGCGTAGACTTTATGGCAGAAGCGGCGCAGCTGGATCTGTTTAAAAAAATCACTGCAGGCGCGTTGCCGAGTTCGCCAGATCAGGTCTTAGTGGGCGCCGCTATGGCGCGCAATTTGGCCGCAGACCTGGGCGATGACATCGTTATCCTAGGCTCGGGCAAGCGCGGCGGAGTAGCCGCTATGGCCCTAAGTATTGGCGGAATTCTTGACACCGGCCAGGCTGAACTGGACCGCAGCTTGCTGTTTGCACCAATCGAGAGTGTGCAAGCGGCGTTCGATCTGGACGACGAGGTGCACAACCTAGTGTTGGTGCTGGAAGACTACGCTCAAGGCGCAGTCCTGGCGCAGGCGGTCGGCGAACTGTTACAGCAAGACCAAAGCTACCGGACTTGGCAGCAGTTGCTGCCCGAGGTAGAGCAAGGTATTGAACTGGATCGGGTTTCGGCCGAGATTTTTTATTATATCTTGCTCATTTTGGTCAGCTTTGCGGTGTTGAACACCTTTGTAATGGTGATCTTCGAGCGCACCCGCGAATTTGGCATGCTTATGGCGCTGGGGCTGCGCCCATGGCAGATCATCGGGCAAGTGCAAATAGAAGCGTTTTTCCTCGGATTGATTGGTGCTCTCATAGGGTTAGTGTTGAGTGCCGCGCTGGTGGCGTATCTTTCTGAAGTGGGCATCCCGCTGAGCGCCTACGGGGAAGGCGAAGCGGCGGCTAGGGAAGCCTTTGCGAAATTGCAAGCGGGCAGTATTACCCACATGTACCCTGCATTTTCGGTTGCAAGTATGGCGACAGCACCCTTGGTGCTTATGGTGGGTACTCAATTGTCGGCGCTATTTTGTATGATGCGAGTACGGCGCCTCAACCCCGTCGCAGCGCTGCGAGTGGAGTAAGCCGTGCCATTTAAACTCATCGTGCAACTGAGCGTTCGGAACCTATTTCGCTATCCTCGTCGGAACGGCTTACTGCTCGTAGCGATCGCCTTTGCGCTGGCGGGTGCGACGCTGACCAATTCGCTGATGCGGGGCTGGCAGTACGACATGTTGGATCGTGCCGTCGAGAACTTGGTCGGCCATGTAAAAGTTCAAACGTCTGAGTACCGAGATGATCCAAACATGGCGCACAGCTTTGCATTGCCAGCCAACTATGAGCCCAAGATTAGCGGCGTCGAGGTGGCGGGTTGGGCGCCGAGAATTAAAGTGCCTGCGGTGATCCTCAGCGAGCGTCAAAGCCGAGGTGTGCAGTTGGTGGGGATCGATCCTGCGCGCGAAAACATCTCGTTTTTCTCCGAGCTTGCTTTCGCGGGCGAGACGTTGGCTGATATAGACGACGGCCGCATCGTGATTGGTGCGGAGTTGGCTCGGCAGTTACAGACCGCGGTCGGCCGCAAACTGGTGGTGCTGAGCCAGGGGGCTGACGGTAAGAACCGCGAGCGCGGTTTTCGCATTGCCGGTACGTTTGACGCGGACGGTACGTCGTTTGAAAAAACCTTTGCCTTCACTGGGCTTGCCGCAACTCAAGCCTTTCTCGGTGACAGGTCCTCTGACAGTACGCCGCCTCTTGTTACCGAAGTGTCTGTCCTGTTGGCTGACGAGCTTCGACGTAACGACGCCGCGGTGGAATTACGCACGGCCTTTCCCGATAAAGACGTCGCCGACTGGCGGGCGTTGCAACCCCAAGCCGCCGAGATGTTCGCCATGGCAGATGTGGCGATCTATATCATCTTTGTGCTGATGATGGGGGGGCTTGCTTTTGGTTTGGTAAACACGCTTATAGCGGCGGTGATGGAGCGGGTGCGTGAACTGGGTATGCTCCGAGCCATTGGGATGCCACGACGTGTGGTGCTGGTGCAGGTAGTTGTAGAGTCCATGCTGATCATGTGCGCGGGCATCGTGCTGGGTTTGGTTGTGGGTTGTCTGAGCGTGTGGGCGCTGGCAGATGGTATCGATCTAAGTGCGTTTGCCGAGGGCATAGACGCGTTTGGTATGAGTGCACTCTTAATACCCATATTAAGTGTGGAAGATCTGTGGCTGTTTAGCTGGCTGAGTTTGGTTTTAGGTTTTTTTGCCAGCGTTTTCCCAGCCCTGCGCGCCGTGCGCATAAAGCCATTGATGGCGATGAATCGTTAATTATCGAACGTAACGCGATACGCAGTAGAAAAAGCGAGATATAAATGCGACAACCTGTGGTGTGCTGTAAAGATGTAAGCCGAACCTACCAGCAAGAGTCTGTGCCAGTGCACGCTTTGCGTGGCGTCGATCTAGACGTACAAGAGGGGGAGTTTGTCAGCTTGGCGGGTCCTTCGGGTTCTGGTAAATCGACATTACTTAATATTATTGGTGGTCTCGACGAACTCAGTGGCGGTTCCGTGATGGTTGGCGGCGTCGAACTGGCGGGCATGAATCCGGCTAAGCTGTCGGCACTGCGCCTGCAAAAAATCGGTTTTGTGTTCCAAGCCTATAACCTGCTGCCGGTGTTGTCGGCTTTGGAGAACGTCGAGTTTATTCTGCAATTGCAGGGCGTTGATAAACAGCAGCGTCGCGAGCGCGCTGAAAAGGCACTGGCAAACCTGGGGCTTGGGGATTTGGGTGATCGCAGACCCGGGGAACTTTCTGGCGGGCAGCAGCAGCGCGTCGCCATCGCCCGAGCCATTGTTACCGAGCCGGTGCTTCTGGTCGCGGATGAGCCCACGGCGAATCTGGACTCGACCACCACAGAAGAACTGCTGGTGCTGATGAGTAGGCTCAATGTCGAGCTTGGTATGACCATCATCACTGCGACGCATGACCCCATGGTTATGGCGCATGCCGGACGGCAGGTGCATTTGTTGGACGGTCTCATCGATCGCGATGGTTAAGGCTTTGACTGCCTTAGCAAATATTCTTGTTGCGGCGTTGCTGGCGGTAGTTGCGATACCGAGTGTTGCGGCCGATGAATACGCCATTGTGGTTGGCAGCTATGTCGATCAGACCAATGCAGAACGGGCACGAGTCGGTGTAGAAAGTCATTTGCGCCAACGCGGTATAAGTGCTCAAGTCCGGCTGGTGCCCGCGAACGGACGCACGCGGGTTGCAGTTGTGGCCAATGTTCAAAACCGGCAACGGCTGCTGCAACAACTTCGTCAGGATAAATATCCGGACGCATGGTCTCTGTTGCTGAAGACTCAAGCGCCACCGGTACGAAACGCCGTACCTCTGCAGCAACGGGCAGAGCGTGCACCGCCGGCGCTGCCGAGGAATCCGCCAGCACAGATCACGCGAGCGGCGACCACGACAGGCGCTGCGACACCGCGGCCGGCCCGACGTCAGCAAAGACCTAAGCCCATGGCCGAGCCTATGCAGTTTGACGCCCGCCTAAAGGGCTTCGCGCTAGCCGCTGATATGCCCGGATCCGATTGGCAGCTTAGCGAGGTGGCAAACCCCACCACGGACGCCAGCGGTGATCTGCGCATTATGTTGAATAAAACCGTCGGTCCGTTGCAGTTTCAACTGCACCACAGCACAGCCTTGCAAGCGGGCGACGCCGTGCAGTGGGGGCAGGCAGCAATTGCACAAATCGACCAGGTGGCGGCCAATGACAACGGTCGGTTACTGGATATGACCTGGCAGACAGATTCCGGAGCGCGCCATCAGTGGTCCCACAGAATCGATCGCTTAAGCGCACAGTGGCGGCAGGGCGACTGGAGCGTCACCCTAGGCCGTCAGGCGGTCAGCTGGGGCAGTGGTATCGTGTTTCAGCCATTGGATCCGTTTAATCCGTTTGCGCCCACAGCAGTGGATCGAGACTACAAGAACGGCGACGATCTCTTACTGGCCGAGGCGTTGCTGCCGAATGGCCACGACCTGCAAGTGCTGCATGTTATTCGGCGCGACCCACAACAGCACATACGCAAGCACGTAAGCAGCACCGCGGCGAAGTGGCATGGCTATGTGTTGAACAGCGAATTTGAACTGATTGTGGCCAAACACTACGACCAGGACTTCATCGGCCTCAGCGTGCGCCAGCCCGTAGGGCCCGCGGTAATTCGCACGGATCTGGCTTGGCGCCAAGGGGCTCAAAGTGGCGACCGCTGGCGTTTACTCGGCATCGTTAATGCCGACGTGGCGTTCCCGATCCGCGATCGCATGGCTTATGTGTTTGCCGAATACTTTCACAACGACTTTGGTATGCAGCGCATGCCCACGGCCGGAGCCGGGTTGCCGCCGCAATTGGAGACAGCGTTGCTGCGTGGCGAAGTGTTCAACCTGATGCGCGACTATCTTGCTGTGGGCGCGAGTTACCAATGGCACCCGCTGGTGACCCAGTCGTTGTCGGTGATCAGCAACCTCAACGACGGCAGCGCGCTGCTGCAGGGCCAGATCTCAGTGGACGCGGCGCAAAACCAGCAGCTGCAGTTGGGCTACATTGGCGGTTATGCGGAGCCGGGCGATGAATTTGCGCCATTGCCAGTGGCCATCAGCC
>Ga0160422_10000210_pt1 | contig 33952 bp, 40 predicted proteins | sample Fk160mmetaG_FD_108192 | JGI IMG/M metagenome (GOLD analysis project Ga0160422, IMG submission 108192) | Marine microbial communities from the Central Pacific Ocean - Fk160115 60m metaG | ecosystem: Environmental > Aquatic > Marine > Oceanic > Photic zone | place: The Central Pacific Ocean...
ACTTATTTATTCCGATAGGAATCTTTATATTTACACTAAATAGTCTAAAAAAATGCTGAACAATAATCGGATTTTACTTGTTGATGATGAGAATGATATACTCGAATTTTTAAGTTATAATCTAAAGAATGAAGGTTTTCAAGTTTTAACTTGTAATGATGGTAAAACTGCATTGAGCCTTTTAGATGATTTTATGCCCAACCTCATTGTTTTAGATGTTATGATGCCGGGGATGGATGGTATAGAAACATGCGAACAAATTCGATTAAATCCCAAGTATAATAACATATTAATTACTTTTTTGACTGCTCGTTCTGAGGACTATTCTCAAGTTGCAGGATTAGAAGCAGGTGCTGATGATTATATCAATAAGCCTATTAAACCTAAGGTTTTAGTTAGTAGAGTCAAAGCCTTGTTAAGAAGAAAAGGAAGTGATGTTATTCAAAGTGATAATGATCAAGGTCTAATAGAAATATCAGATTTAAAAATAGATCGTGAGAGTTATCAAGTGACTTTGGATTATGATAATATATTTTTACCTCGAAAAGAATTTGAGATTCTTTATCTTTTGGCTTCCAAACCTGGGAAAGTATTTAATAGGGAGGAAATTTTTGATAAAATATGGGGAGATGATGTAGTTGTTGGCGGAAGAACAATTGATGTGCATGTTCGTAAGCTTCGAAGGAAATTAGGAAGAGATTATATTGTAACTGTAAAAGGTGTTGGCTATAAATTTAATTCTAGTATTTAAATATTACAATGTTTGGTAAAAATATATTTAATATCCATAATTCTGGTTCACTAGCTATATTAACTTCTGTATTTCTAATCTTTGTCGTACTTATTAATGCTTTCTTTTTTGATTTTTTTTCAAATAATGTATTTGGCATAATTGTTCTTCTTACATCAGTTACCCTCTGCTCCTATATATTTGTCCGTTGGATAGTTGATAAATTTATTTATGATAAAATAAAGTTGATTTATAAAAACATAAGCGATAATAAAGCTTCGCCCGGATATTTAGAGGGTGTTGATTTAGATAAAGTAGATCGCGATGTAGCCGCGTGGAGTGAAAATAGAGATAATGAAATTGAAAAGCTAGAGATCAGAGAGAGTTACCGCCGCCAGTTTGTAGGTAATGTTGCACACGAATTAAAGACACCTATTTTTAATATTCAGGGATATATTGATACACTATTAGATGGTGCTATTGAGGATCCGAATATTAATAGAAAATTTTTAGAACGCGCAAATAAAAGTGTTTCTAGAATGATATATATCGTAGAAGACTTAGACGCTATTACCAAGCTAGAAGGGGGTAAAATCGATATTGAGGAAGAGCCTGTAGATATAATTGAATTGATATTAGATGTTGTTGATCAACTCGAAATGAAGGCTAAAAAACGAAATGTTAGCCTAGTTGTTGAGGATTCTAGATTGAGCCGATATATGGTAGAAGCTGATGTTGAGAAAATCAAACAAGTTTTGATTAACTTAATTGTCAATGCTATAAAATATGGGAATGAGGATAGCGAAGTATTAGTTCGTACTTTCGATATGGATGAAAATATTTTAATTGAGGTTGCTGATAATGGAAACGGCATACCACAAAAACACTTAAGTAAGATTTTTGAACGTTTTTATCGAGTAGATAAATCACGTGATAGAGAACAAGGAGGTTCAGGTCTTGGCTTGTCTATTGTAAAACACATCATAGAGGCTCATAATCAGTCTATAAATGTCAGAAGTACTCTAGGAACTGGTACAACCTTTTCATTTACCCTCAAGAAAGCTAAAATTAATTAACATATTTTGATTTTGAATTTCATAACTTTGTATTTATGAAAATAAACATCAAAAAACTACCGATTCTTCTTTGTTCTTTTATTGTGATTTCCTGTAATACAGGTCAAGAAAAAAATATTAAAACAGATGATAAAAAAGGATTAGAAACTAAAGCTGATGAATGTATCTATTCTTTTTCTGACTCAACTATAAAGTTGTTTTGGGCTGGGTATAAGACTACAGATAAGTTAAAGGTTCTAGGAAGCTTTCAAGAAATTAAAACAAATCATTCTGACCAAAAATTTTCATCTATTGATGAGCTAGTAAATGGAATCACTTTTTCTATTAATTCAAAAAGTTCAGAATCAGGAGATCCAATTCGAGATGCAAACTTAAGAGATTACTTTTTTAATTATTTGACAGATAACTTTCAAATTAATGGTAATGTTTCAGAATTTAATAATGATTTTTTAGTAGCCAATATTGATGTGCTAGGAATTAATCGTCAAGTCAAATTTACACACACAATAGCAAATAATGTCCTTAAGTTAAGAGCATTAATTTCATTGGATGAATTGGGTGCCTATAAGGCTTACAACAGTATAAGTGCCAAGTGTTATGATTTGCATAAAGGTGCAGATGGTATTTCAAAAACTTGGGATGAAGTTAATGTAATTTTAGATGTACCATTTATCAAAGAAGATTGTAATTAATACAATTCCATTTAATTTTGGATTTTATCTCTTAAATTAGATTAGTGGGAAAGAATAAGTTAATGAAGTTTGAGCAAAATGCTAGCTTCGAAAACATGGTGCAGTCTCCACGAACTGCCCTCATGGAAAATGGATTACCATTAAAAGGTAAGTGGCAAAAAGAATTTTTTAAAAACAATCAGCCAATAGTCTTAGAATTGGGTTGTGGTAAAGGAGAATATACTATAGGCTTGGCCGATAAATTTCCTGATAAAAATTTTATAGGTGTCGATATTAAAGGTGCAAGGATGTGGCGTGGTGCTAGAACTGCAACTGATAATATGATGAAGAATGTTGGTTTCCTTAGAACGAAAATAGAGCTTATAGATCATTGTTTTTCTAAAGGTGAGATAAGTGAAATATGGATTACTTTTCCAGATCCTCAGATTAAATACCGACGTCGTAAAAAGCGCTTGACTTCGCCATCTATGTTAGACAAGTACAGAAGTATATTATCTGATGATGCTTTGTTGCATTTAAAAACAGACTCACAATTTCTTTATGGCTACACGCTTGGAATTTTAGAAGGTTTGGGCTGTGAAATTTTAGATTCTAGTTATGATATAGATCGGCAAAAACCTGATGATGAGCTTTTGAAAATAAGAACTAATTATGAAGGAATTTTTAGAGAAAAGGGGCTATCCATTAACTATATAAAATTTCAGCTCAATAAAAATGACTAAAGCATCTAATCCGATTTCTTTTTTTGAGCGTTGCTATGAAGTTGTTCTCCGAATCCCTTGTGGTAAGGTAACCACCTATGGAGCAATAGCTAAATATCTTGGAACAGCAGGTTCTTCTAGGATGGTTGGTTGGGCTATGAATAACAGTCATGATAAAGACATTCCTTCTCATAGAGTAGTCAATAGAGTAGGTTTATTGACTGGAAAACATCATTTTCCTGGAATTAATTTGATGAAAGAATTGTTAGAGAATGAAGGTCACACATTTTCTGGTGATAAGCTATTAAATTTTAAGGATGTATTTTGGGATCCATCAGAGTCTTAAACTCATATTTTTGTAACTTTGCAGAGTAAAAAAACTCATGAATATTCAAAAGCAGCAAATACAAGAAGCACTCAAGAGTATAAAAGTGAAGGGTGATGAAAAATCCTTGATAGAAAATAATCTTGTAACCAACATTGTTGTATTTGGAGATGAAGTAAATATTGATTTAACTATCCATAATCCTACTCTTCATGCAAAGAAGCAAGTGGAGGTTGATATCTTAAAGGCAATTCATGAGCAGGTGTATGCTAAAGCTAAGATAAAGGTTCTTGTTAATGTTGAGGCTCCAAAGCAAGAGAATTCTAATTTGATTAGAGGTGAGAAAATACAGGGCGTAGAAAATATTATTGCAGTAGCTTCTGGAAAGGGAGGTGTAGGTAAATCTACAGTTACAGCGAATTTAGCTGTTGCGCTTCAAAGAAAAGGTTATAAAGTTGGAGTGGTAGATGCAGATATCTACGGTCCATCTCAGCATATTATGTTTGATGTTGAAAAGTCACGACCTCAAGCGAGTCAAGTAAATGGAAAGCCTGTAATGCTTCCAGTAGAAAGTTATGGGGTTAAACTAGTGTCTATTGGGTTTTTTGCACCAGGTTCTCAAGCTGTCGTTTGGAGAGGACCTATGGCTACCAAAGCATTAAACCAGATTGTAAAAGACTCACATTGGGGTGAATTAGATTATTTGTTGATTGATTTGCCTCCAGGTACTGGAGATGTTCACTTGTCATTAGTTCAAGCAGTTCCGGTTACTGGAGCTGTAATTGTTAGTACACCTCAAAATATTGCTTTAGCTGATGCAAAGAAAGGTGTAGGAATGTTTCAATTAGATACCATCCAAGTTCCTGTATTGGGGATTGTAGAAAATATGGCATACTTTACACCTGAAGAACTTCCTGAAAATAAATATTATATCTTTGGGAAAGATGGTGCTAAAAATCTTGCTGACGACTTAAATTTACCCTTATTGGCAGAGATTCCCCTTCTAAAGGGAATACGTGAATCTGCCGATATTGGCCGGCCAGTTGTATTACAAGAAGATGGTATCTCTGCAAGTGCTTTTATTGAATTAGCAGATAATGTTGTGGAGCAAATAAAGTTTAGAAATGAAAATATAAGTCCCACCCAGACAGTTAAAATTAACAATATGGATGGATGCTCTAGTTAAAATAATTATATATGTCAGTAAAAACCGATTCTGTATTACTTGAAAAAATTGAAAAAGCATTAACTGAAATCCGACCTTATTTACAATCGGATGGAGGCGACATATCTTTAATCGAGGTTAATTCCGACATGTTCGTAAAGGTTAAGCTTCATGGCGCATGTAAAAGTTGTAAAGTAAACCAAATGACTTTAACTGCTGGGGTTGAACAGACTATAAAAAAGTATGCTCCTGAAGTTGAAGGAGTGGTAAATATAGATGCATAAAAGTCGCACTAAATGACTCAGGTTACAGAAAAACTTGAAAAAGTAACAGTACTCTTTGCCGGTGACTCTGGTGATGGGATTCAACTAACAGGAACTCAGTTTACAAATAATACAGCACTACATGGCAATGATTTGAGTACATTTCCTGACTTTCCAGCAGAAATAAGAGCGCCTTTAGGAACCCTAGCAGGTGTGTCTGGTTTTCAAATTAATTTTGGTTCTACTGATGTTTTTACTCCTGGAGACCTTTGTGATGTATTGGTGGTTATGAATGCTGCAGCATTAAAAAAGAATTTATCAAGATTAAAACAACGCGGAACTATTATTGTCAATATATCAGGTTTTGATAAACGAAATCTTCGCTTAGCAGGCATTGATGACAACGAAAACCCTTTAAATAATAATAGTTTAGAAGATTTTAAGGTTCATGAAATCGATGTTACTAAACTTACCAGAGAAAGTTTAGTAAATTCTTCTTTAAGTACTAAAGAAAGAGATCGATGCAAAAACATGTTTGTTCTAGGATTTGTATATTGGATGTATAACCGATCTCTTTCCTCGTCCATTGAATTTTTGAATCTTAAATTTAAGTCAAAGCCGGAGATATTAGAAGCTAATGTTACAGTCTTAAAAGCAGGATATCATTTTGCTGATACTAGTGAGATCTTTTCTAACCGTTATGAAGTCAAGCCTGCAAAAATGTCTAAGGGACTTTATAGAAATATAATTGGGAATCAAGCAATTGCGCTTGGTCTTATTGCTGCTTCGCAAAAGTCAAAATTAGATTTATTTTACGGAGGATACCCTATTACACCCGCTTCAGATATTCTTCATGAACTGGCTAAGCACAAGAATTTTGGAATAAAGACCTTTCAAGCTGAAGATGAAATTGCTGGTATTTGTTCTTGTATAGGCGCTTCTTTTGGTGGAGACTTAGCAGTCACCGCCTCATCCGGTCCTGGTATTGCACTTAAAGGTGAGGCATTAGGCCTTGCCATGATGCTGGAAATTCCATTGATTATTATAAACGTTCAGCGAGGTGGACCCTCTACTGGATTACCAACAAAAACAGAACAAGCAGATTTGTTCCAGGCTATTTATGGAAGAAACGGTGAGGCACCTATCCCAGTCATAGCCGCTTCATCTCCTTCAGATTGTTTCAATATGGCTTATGAGGCTTGTAGAATAGCAATTGAACATATGACTCCAATATTTTTATTGAGTGATGGCTATATTGCCAACGGAGCAGAGCCATGGTGTTTCCCAAAATCTAAAGACCTAGCCGATATTCATGTTTGTTTTCTAAAGGAAAGAAAAGAAGATGATCCCATTTATATGCCTTACAAACGTGATGAGAAGTTAGTACGTCCATGGGCTATTCCTGGAACTAAAGGTCTCGAACATCGTATTGGAGGATTAGAAAAAGATTTTGAAACAGGTAATGTTTCATATGATCCCGAAAACCACCACAAAATGGTAAAAATACGTGCTGAAAAGATCAATAAAATTGCTGATTACATTCCACCTCAAGAATTAGAAATTGGTTCAGAAAATTCCGATTTATTAGTACTTGGTTGGGGTTCTACCTATGGAGCTATTAAAACAGCTACAAGAGAATTATCTAAAGAGGGATTTGACATTGCTCATATTCATATCAAATATATAGAGCCAATGCCAAAAAATTTGGAACAAATTTTATCAAATTATGATAAGATTTTGGTTCCTGAGATGAATAATGGTCAATTAATTAAGTTGATTAGAGATCGGTATTTAGTAGATGCAAAACCTTTAAATAAAATTAAAGGAATGCCATTTATGGCTCATGAAATCAAAACAGCTATTCTTAATATGATTAACTTGTAGATATGGCTAAAGTAAATGATATAAAAGAAAACATATTAAAGCTGTCATCCAAAGACTTCACAACCGATCAAGATATTCGATGGTGTCCTGGCTGTGGTGATTATTCTATTTTAAAACAAGTTCAGGCTGTAATGCCTGAAATAGGTGTTCCCAGAGAAAATATTGTTTTTATCTCTGGTATTGGTTGTTCATCTAGGTTTCCATATTACATGAATACTTATGGGATGCATTCTATTCATGGTAGAGCAACAGCAGTTGCTAGTGGTTTGAAAGCGGCTCGCCCTGATTTGAGTGTTTGGTTGATTACTGGTGATGGTGATTCTTTATCTATTGGAGGAAATCATTTGATTCATATGCTAAGAAGAAATTTTGATGTAAATATTCTTCTTTTCAATAACCAAATTTATGGACTTACAAAAGGACAATATTCGCCAACTTCTGAATTAGGAAAAAAAACTAAGTCTACTCCAGTAGGTTCCATTGATCATCCTTTTAATCCATTGGCTTTATGTATGGGTGCTGATGCCACCTTTATTGCTAGGGCAATGGATAGAGAACCAAAACATATGCGAGAAATTTTAATGCATGCAAATAACCATAAAGGCACTTCATTAATTGAAATATATCAAAACTGTAATATTTTTAATGATGGAGCTTTTGGTACTTTCACAGATAAGGAAATAAAAAAAGAAAACAGTATTTATTTGGAGCACGGAAAGCCGTTGATTTTTGGTTCTAAAGGTGATAAAGGAATTGTATTAGATGGTTTTCAGCCTCGTATTATTGACCTTGACTCTGATGCAGAATTAACAGAAAATCATTGGATACATGATGTACATGACAGAAATAAAGCTAATATTTTAACACGTTTTTTTGATGATCCCTCAAATAAAGATGCACTTCCTCGGCCTTTTGGTGTTTTTTATCAAGAGAGTCGCTTTTGTTATGAAGATGCATTAGAAGATCAACTTAATAACGTAAAACATTCAAAAGGTAAAGCTGATTTAGATCAATTGTTGTCTGGATCGAACACATGGGAAATAAAATAAGATTATATAAATTTATTTTAATTCTTTGGGTATAACACAAACAGGAATAGGCCTCATTTTATGCTGGTTTGAAAGATGTAATTTTGTGAATATATCAAAGACTTCTTTCTCTCTACCAACAAATCTATTTTCTTTCGAATTATCGTATTCTTCCATTGCCCATTCTAGTTCGTCATACGTCGCTCCTAATTGATCTTCATCATTTCTCTCATCACTCCATAATCCATCTGTTGGAGCTGCATCTTGAATTGAATTTATAATTTTTAATTCTTTAGCGATTTCGTAGACTTCTGATTTCATTAGATCTGCAATTGGGCTTAAATCAACACCTCCATCACCATATTTAGTATAGAAACCAACACCAAAATCTTCCACTTTGTTTCCTGTTCCCGCGACCAACATTCCTTTAGATCCAGCAAATGTATAAAGTGTTGTCATACGAATTCTAGCACGTGTATTTGCCATAGTCAAATGACTCTTAATCTCTGAAGGAATTTCCTTAGAAAGTGTATCGAAAGTTTCAGTAAGATCTACTTTACAAACAGATACATTAGAGAATTTTGATGTCAACCAATTTGCATGTTCACTAGAGCGATTAAATTCCTGTTCATTTTGATGGATTGGCAATAGAATACATAGTGTATTTTTCCCACTAAGCGCACACAATGTAGAAGTAATCGCAGAGTCAATACCTCCAGAGATACCAACTACAAAACCATTTGTTTTTGATGAATCACTATAGTCTGTTAACCAGGTTATGATATGTTTAATAACATCTTTTGTTCTCATATTTTTTTGTGCTTAAGCAAATTTAGTAAAAATGCCTTTTTGATTATTATCTATAATACGATTATATGTTATTTTTCATTTCTTATTTTTGTCATATTAATTTGAAATTTGTGAAACAGTTATTTGTATATGTTTGCTTTGGGTTGCTTTTTTTATCGTCTTGTATTAACGATGGCAATCTAGATGTAAGTTCCGTATCTCCAATGATTAAAATAGGGCATTTTGATCATGATTTCTTTGGTATGGATAGCGTTAATTTAGATGATGATTTATTAATGTCAGTCAAACAATATCCAGATTTTTTTAAAATGGGATTTGAAAAAGCTGTATTTAAAAATCGCTTTTATGATTCAGAAATTCGTGAATTATATGACGCAGTAGATTCTGTATTTTCCAGTACAAAGGAGTTAGATACTGAACTGTTTAGAGCATTTCAATATTACTATCATCATTTTGAAAGTCATGACAGCATAAAAATATATACGTGGGTTTCAAATTTCGAGCGTTTAGATCCAATACTAGTTTCAGAAAGCACTTTACTTATTTCATTAGATATGTATTTGGGAGCTGAATCTCATTTTTATAAAACTGCACCAGATTATATTAAACAACGCTTTGATAAAATGTATATTTTATCTGATCTGTTTCGATCTTATTTTTCATCTAATATTCCTTTATCAGATAATAATAGTCTATTAGCATCTATGTTGTATTATGGAAAAATTCATTATTTAATTTCTTCAATGTTGCCCAATTACAGTTCTCATATTGTAATGGGATATACTATAGACAAAATGCAATGGTGCATTAGGAATGAAGCGAATATTTGGGCTTATTTTGTTGAGAATAAGCTTTTGTTTTCCTCCGATCGCCAAAATAAGATGCGTTTTATTGAGGATGCACCATTTTCTAAATTTTATACCTCGTTTGATAGGGAAACTCCTGGTCGAATAGGTCAGTGGGTTGGAATGAAAATAGTTGAATCTTATATGAATTCTCATTCAGATTTAACTTTGACAGATCTTATGAAAGAAACCGATGCTCAAAAGATATTACGTGAATCTCGATATAAACCAAAATAGTAACAATGAAAGATTCGGAAATTAAAATTAAAATTAGTTTAGATGAAAATAAAGTGCCTGAACAAATTCATTGGACTGCAGAGGATGCTGGTGAACGAGATCAAAAATCAGAAGCAGTATTAATTTCACTTTGGGATCCTGAACAACAAAACTCCTTGCGTATTGATCTTTGGACAAAAGAAATGAAGGTTGATGAGATGAAAACTTTTTTTCATCAAACATTAACGGCCATGAGTGATACCTTTGAGCGAGCAACAGGCGATGAGAAAATGGCAGATGATATGCGCCGGTTTTGCCAATATTTTGCTGAGGAACTAAATTTAATAAAGGATGTAAAGAAGGAATCCTAAAATGATAGATTTATTATTCATCAGATGAGTGCTATTATTTTTTGTAATTTTATATACTAATTTCATATAATTAGATTTTTAATCTAATCTCGAATATTTTTTTAATGATCCACAAAAGACTTATTCTTATTATTTCTTTGCTTTTACCTGTAGCTGTTTCGGGATTGTATTTCATGCCTAAACTTTCTCTTAAAACGGTCAACTTTTTACCGCAGTTAAATGCTATTATTAATGCAGGCGTTTTTTTCATTCTAATCTTTGCGTTGGTTGCTATTAAAAAAGGTAAGCGACAGATTCATATGAAATTGATGTATTCTGCTTTAATTTTGTCGGTAATATTCCTTATTTCTTATGTTCTGCATCACGCAACACATGATACAGTTTCTTATGGCGGTGTGGGATTTATCAGGTACTTTTATTATTTTATTTTAATAACGCATATTGTTTTGGCCATAGCAATTGTTCCTATGGTTCTTATCAGTTTTTCAAGAGCATTAAAGGAAGAATTTTCTCGACATAAGAAAATTGCAAGAATAACCATGCCTTTGTGGCTTTATGTTTCTTTAACTGGGGTTATCGTTTATTTGATGATTTCGCCTTACTATCCTTTCTAAAAGAGTTTCATCATCTCATAAATTTATCTACAATATAAATGATCTGTAATAATGGTAGATAAAGGATTGATGCAATCATTAATTTTTTAGCATTTAGATCATTTACATTTATATACAATTTAACAGATTTGAGAGTAAACCATATTCCCAATATCGTAATAAGTACAAATGCATATATAGATAGACTTAATGTGTTATGATTCCAGAAGAAAGGAACCATAGAGATGAATGTTGTAATAAGTGATGATGTGATAGAAAGTGCTGCTGGGTATCTACCTTTTTTACCACCAAATAGCATTTTAAAACCTGCCTTTTTATATTCCTTGTCAAGAACCCAAGCTATCGCAATAAAGTGAGGGAACTGCCAAAAAAATTGAATTGCAAAAAGAGTCCCCCCAAATAATTCAAAATCATCAGTAGCAGCAACCCAGCCTAATAAAAAGGGAATAGCTCCTGGAATAGCTCCAACGAAAACAGATGCTGTTGAAATTCGTTTCAATGGCGTGTATGCTAATACATAAAGGATTATAGAGAGTAGACCGAAAAAGCTAGATTTTGATATGATATTAAAATAACTACCCTCAGGATTTATGAAGTTTAACAAAAATAATCCTAGAAGACCTAATAATATTGAAAATACTAATGCTTGATTTATAGACAGATTACCCATTGGTAATGGACGTGAACACGTTCTAAACATTAATTTGTCATAATTTTTTTCTAATATTTGGTTAAATCCATTTGCAGAACCTGTTACAAAAAAGCCACCCAAAATGAGTATGATAAATTCGCTAATAGAGAATTGTTCAAATCCTATTAAGTATCCTGCCATAGCAGAAAAAACGACTGAAGCAGATAATCGAAACTTTAATAATTGGCCGTAATATTTAGTTATTTGGATCAATTATTAAGTAATGAGTGATTTGATTTTTTATTTTGTAAATAATAAATAATTCCAAATACTAATGCAGCAATGTAAGGTATAGCCATAAGGTATAATATCCCATTGTTTAACCCTAATCCCTTAGTGTCTCCAGTTTCTAGATTTGTTTCCACAACTGCTTTACACATGGCACATTGTGCATTAATATCTACTGAAAGTAATATAAGTGTAAATGTGATAAAAAGTAATATTTTATTTTTCATTTCGAATAACTGTTGCATCTTCATGATACTCTGCCATGAGTGTTTTAATATCTTTTATCATATCTTTAATTACAAAATCTTTAGTGCCATCATAGCTACCAACGGGATTACCTTCCATAGTGTTTTTTTCTCCAGTTTTCGGACATGATAGAGTATATTTTTTTGATGTCACTTGACAAGTACTGCAAACGAAGTTACTATATCCTGAGCGAACTCTTCCTTCTTTATCCACTATTACTAAAAATTCAGAATGGAGAAATCCACCAGGAGCAAGTTCATCTTCTGATACATTTACAAAATATGATTTTGCAATTTCATAGATTTCATCTTTATCACCTGTCACAAAATTGAAGTTAGATTCGTCAATTCTCATCTTTTCAGCATATTTTTTAAGTACGCTAGGTGAATCATATTCGGGATTTACAGTGTGAGATAAAAATTTAACATTTGGATAAATTTTCAATTTATTTTGAATATATCGCATATTAATTGTCATAGTAGGACATATAGTAGGACATGTTGTATAAATAAAATTTGCGATATAGATGCTGCCGTCATAATCAGAGTTAGTGACAATAATACTATCTTGATTTATAAAAGAGAATGGAGGTATCTTGTGACCTTTTTCACCAATTATAGCAAGTCCTTTAAAAGAATTTTGACCTTTAGAAATATAATTATAAATAGAATACGGAACTACTAGTAGCATAGACAGTAAAAACCACTTTTTCAAAGTTTTTAACATAAAATTTACAATAAAAATTATACGTAATTAGAGAAGCCTTCAACTAGTAAAATAAAAAGAAGGTAAGGGATTAGTACAAACATTGGAGCGATAATTACCCATCTTAAACCTTTTACTTCATCTCCTAAATGCATGAACACCATAACAATATATGCTGCTTTAACTAAAGTTAAAATAATAAAGATGTGGTTTAATAATTTTGTACCTAGTATTATGGTTTCAATTAAAAATGAAGGTTTAATGATACCTAAAACAACTTCAACTCCTGTTACAATCAATAAGATCCAAAATACTTTCCAAATCCACCAATTACTGTTTGATGCTTGTGCCATTATTCTTATTTTAATTAATTTATACTAGGTAGAAGAATGTAAATACAAATACCCATACTAAATCGACAAAGTGCCAATATAAACCAACTTTTTCTACCATTTCGTAATGCCCTCTTTTTTCATAAGTTCCTTTTATAACATTAATTAGAATGACTATTAGTATAATAACCCCACTAAAAACGTGGAATCCGTGAAATCCTGTTATAAAGAAAAAGTAATCAGCAAATAATGGATGACCATACTCATTATCATGAAGATTAGCTCCTGAAATAATCTTAGATGCATTTTCTTGGAGATATTTTATTGACTGATCATTTGTCAAATATTTTTTGTCTGCAGTTCTAATATTAAATTCTGGTTTTGCTTCTAATTGTTTGATTAAATTATTAATATTTTCCTGATCGAACCCTTCTTTCATTTCTTGTGTTAAGTCGGCTAAACCAAAATATTTAATACTACTCTCATTAGAATATTTATCAATATCCATTAAATCATATACAGAAGCAAGTTTTTCACCTTTAGCTACATGAACAACATACTCGAAATTAGTATCAATTCCTGCCCTATCTCCATGAATAAAGTGTCCCCATTCCCATGCTTGAGCGCCCAAAAACATCGAGCCTCCAACTATTGTCAAAGTCATCCATAAGATTACTTTATTTTTTTGCATTTTATGACCGTAATTTACAGCTAGAACCATGGTTACTGAACTCATAATTAAAATAAAAGTCATTAGTGCAACGAAAAGTAAAGGATGATCACCATGAAGAAATGGGAAATGAGTAAATACATCTTCAGGGACAGGCCAAACGTCCACATATTTAAATCTGCTGAATCCGTAAGCAGCTAAAAATCCAGAAAAAGTTAGTGCATCTGTCATTAAGAAAAACCACATCATTAGTTTTCCATAGCTAGCACTAAATGGATTTGCATTTCCACCCCAAGCGTTCTTATTTTCAACCGATTGTTCCATAATTTGTAATTATTCTCGTTTTATGAATAACTAAAAAATAAAAATAGATATAACCATAATAAACCAATAAAGTGCCAATAAATTGATATAAGTTCCATTCCTAAATAGTTATCTTTTGAGTATATATTTAGTTTTGATTTTATTGTTGTGATAAATAAAGCAAATATACCCCCAATTAAATGAAATAAATGTGCTAAAGTAATAACATAAATAAAAGATCCTGATGGATTGCTACCTTCTCCTGTTAAATAAACACCCTGAGATACTAAATCTTTCCATCCTTGAATTTGGGAAAACGTAAAGATAAATCCCAAGAAAAGAGTTGCTATTAAAAACTCAGAAGCTGATTTGTTTTGTTTAATGTTTTTTAAGGCAAGCCATAAACTCAAACTACTTATAATGACTGTAATTGTGCTAAAGGTAAACCAAATTGGCATATCAAATTCAAGCCAATTTCCTTCTGCTTTTCTAACAATATATGCAGAGGTGAGACCAGCAAAAAACATGACTATGGATCCAATACCAATCCATAACAACTGTTTAAATGTTTTATTTTTTACTAATAGTTCCAAATTCTAATGATTTATCTCATTTTCTTTTAATGGTACAGTTTGTAAAACAAAATCTTCGTCAAATTCTGGCTTAGAATAATCGTATGCCCATCTTTCAACTGTAGGAAGTTCACCAGGCCAGTTTCCGTGAATTCTTTCAACAGGTGTTGTCCACTCTAAAGTATTAGATTTCCATGGATTTTCATTTGCCACAGTACCTTTAAAAATACTGTAGACAAAATTAAATATGAATAGTAATTGGACTAAACCTCCAATTATAGCAAAGAAGGTAATTACTTCATTAATGTTAGTTAGTTCATCAAACATAGGGAAAGAACTATTTGTGTAATACCTTCTAGGTAATCCTGCTAAACCTAGGAAATGCATTGGGAAAAATACACCATAGGCAGAAATGAATGTCACCCAGAAATGAAAATAACCTAATTTTTTATTCATCATTCTTCCATACATTTTAGGGAACCAGTGATAAACACCGGCCATCATTCCATAAATTGCAGAAACACCCATTACAATGTGAAAATGACCTGTTACAAAATAAGTGTCGTGCACATTAATATCAAGTGCCGAATCTCCAAGAATTAGTCCTGTTAATCCCCCGGTTATAAATGTAGAAACAAACCCAATAGCAAATAACATAGCTGGGGTAAATCTTATGTTACCCCTCCAAAGAGTAGCAAGATAATTAAATACTTTTACTGCAGATGGAATGGCAATAAGTAAAGTGGTGAAAGTAAAAACAGAACCTAAAAATGGATCCATTCCTGTGAGGAACATATGGTGGCCCCATACAACAAAAGATAATAGCGCAATAACAAGTAATGCACCTACCATAGCCTTATATCCGAAAATTGGTTTTCTGCAATTTACCGACATCACTTCAGATACAATACCAAGTGCTGGTAAGAGAATAATATAAACCTCTGGATGCCCTAAGAACCAGAAAAGGTGCTCAAAAAGAATTGGTGATCCACCGGTATTATGAAGAGCTTCTCCTCCAATTATTATATCTGAGAGATAAAAAGAAGTACCGAAACTACGATCAAAAATTAGTAGAAGTGCACATGATAGAAGAACAGGGAAAGATAATACACCTAGAATAGCAACGATTAATAATGCCCATATTGTAAGTGGTAACCTCATCATTGTCATTCCTTTCGTTCTTAAATTTAAAATTGTCACAATATAGTTAAGGCCTCCTAAAAGTGATGACACAACAAACAAAGTCATTGCAATAAGCCATAAATCTTGTCCTAGTCCAGACCCAGGAACAGCTTCAGGTAAAGCAGATAAAGGTGGGTAAATAGTCCACCCTGCAGAAGCTGGACCCGTCTCTACATATAAGGAACTTAGAAGAACAACAGTAGCAGCAAAAAAGAACCAATATGACAACATATTCATAAAGCCTGATGCCATGTCTCTCGCACCAATTTGAAGTGGAATAAGGAAGTTAGCAAAAGTTCCAGTCAAGCCAGCTGTAAGTACCCAGAATACGAGTATTGTACCATGCATAGTTACTAGTGCTAAGTACATGTTTGGATCGAGAACACCACCCGGAGCCCATTTTTCCCCTAAGAAAAATTCTAACACAGCAAAAGACTCACCTGGATTTGATAATTGTAAACGAAACAACAATGATAATGTCATTCCAACAACTCCCATAAACATTCCAGTTATCAGGAATTGTTTGGCAATCATCTTGTGATCTAAACTAAAGATGTATTTCGTTATGAAAGTTTCTTTATGATGTTCTGACATTTTAAATTATTTTAATGTTAAAGTGTTCTTTAAGGTATTTTGAGAAGAAATCCATTTATTATATTCTTCTTCAGTTTCAACTATAAAAGTCATTTTCATATTGTAATGAGCCGCACCACATATTTTATTACAAAGAAGAGTGAAATCAAAATTTTCACCTTCTTGCTCTTTCATCTGAGCAGTTGTTTGTGTGGGCGTAAATCCGAATTGAGTTGACATACCAGGCACACAATTCATCTGAACTCTAAAATGTGGTAAAAATGCCGAATGAATCACATCTTGTGATCGCATTTTAAGAAGTACGGGCTTATTAACAACTAGGTGAACTTCTCTTGTGATAAAATCGTCAAAAGCATTTTCATCTTCCATATTCACTCCTAACTCATTCATTCCTTTGACCAATCTGAAGTCTGTACTTCCAAGAAGATTATCGTTTCCAGAATACCTGGCAGCCCAACCAAACTGTTTAGCATAAAGTTCAATAACTTGAGAATTTGAGGTGTCAACATTAGTTATATTATTCCAAACGTTTAGTCCATAAATTATAAGTGGTGTTAAAACTAGAGCAGGGATTATTGTCCAAGCAAGTTCGAGTTTGTTGTTGTGAACAAAATAATGAGCTTTTCTTTTACTATTTCCTCTGTATTTGTATGTAAACCATGCCAAGATAGGTTGAGTAATAAAAAATACAAAAAGAATAAGACCACATGTAACTTGCATTAAAGTATCAATTGTTGCTCCATGAACCGAACTTGCTGGTGGTAAAATGTGTATTCCCCAATATTTAAATTGCCATAAAACTGAGCCAAGAAATAGAACACCAGCGATTAAAAAAACTAAAAGTCCTTGGGATTTATTATCATCATCATTGACTAAATTTGGATCTTCATTTTTGACTTGTGAAATTAATTCATTTACCCTTAATAATTGCACCAAAACAATTAATGAAACTGCTATAATTAAACCAACTAATATACCCGTCATGATTTATAAAGTTTTGAAAACAAAATACATATTTATCAATATGCTTTAAGGAATATTAAGACTTTAATAAAGCCCCATATTTCACACTAGCATTTCTAATTGCAAAATTACTAAATTATACTAACACAAGTAAGATATTTAATGCTCAATTTAGAAATTAGAACAATTCTAAATAATTATTTTTATTTAACCATATTAGTTGATCCTATTTTAATGAATAAGATGTTCTTATTTTCATAATAAATTATCGGAAATTACAAGCTTTTTCTGAAGAAAAGGTATAATAAGAATCCAGTAATTATTGCAATAAAACCTTTTAAAGCGCCCAATGTATTTGCATCAGGAATGATTAGAGCTTCTTGTAACCAAGATAGTACGGCAAACATAATTCCAAATGCAGAGATAAAAAGCCATATTTCTTTTTTATTTTTCATTTATAAGGGTTTATTAATTGTAAATCAAAAAATTAATTTCTTATTATTTGGTCTAGTTCTTCTGCTAATTTTTTCAGTTCTAATATAGCTCTTCTAAATGCATTAGGTTTATCTTGAGATTTTGAAGGATCGTCAATGTTTCTGTGAAGTAATTTTACAGAGTTTGGTATAATCGGACATGATTCTTTAGCAGAATCACATACGGTAACAAATAGATCAAATTTTATGTCACAGTATTTTTCAATAAGATCTGAGGTATGGTTTGAAAGGTCAATGCCGACTTCATTCATGAAATGAACCGCATCTTTATTGATGCCGTGAGCTTCAACACCTGCACTAAAAACTATGTAATTTCCATTGGAGAAAGATTTGAGCCAACCCTCAAGTATTTGGCTTCGGCATGAATTTCCTGTACATAGAACAAGAATTTTTTTCATAGAATTAAATTTAACCAGGTCAAATAAACAACATTATGTTTACTCTAATATTAACTTAATATGAATTATGTTCGCGAGTAAAGTTTTATTTATTTTACCATCTTTTTTTCAACTATGCCATTGTCGTAGATATAAAAAAGTAGTGCACCCTTTTTTGTATTAGTTACTTCTCGTCCTAAAACATCAATGATTCGCAAAATTTGAGGCTCTGAATACTGAATTAAATAATTTTCTATCCCAAGGTTTAAATTATTGAATTCTTCTTGTACTACATCTATTGGGTCAATTAAGTTTGGAGTGGCTTCTACAATGATGTCGATGTAAATGTCATTTGGAGGCTCCTCACTTTTTGCAACTCTCAGAAAAGCTGAGAGCGAGCTGACCTGATCGTCATAGCATCTTGTGTCAGCACCAATCACTTTTGCTCCTTGTAAAGAGGCCATAAGTTTTTCAGATAATGAGCCTGATGTATTTAAAAACCTTGATTCCATTGAATCGAGTATTGATTGACCAAGAAGTATATTTCCTTGAATGGCATAGTGGTCTCCTATAATATGATTTTTATAATCAAAACAATTTTCTCCAGTATAGGCACTTGCTTTTATGCTATCATTTATTAAAGTAATTGCACCATATTGTCTAATAGATGAATTGTTTTCTGCATCATTATTAATAAGCCAGTCAATAATTTCTTCAGCAGTATAACCATCAATTAACTTTTCATGGGCTTGGTTTTGATTTTGTTCATTCCAATACGATTGAGTATGTATTGCGCCAAGTCCAGGAATGATATCGCTTATTAATGCAGCACCTGGAGTTCCGGGCCACAATACTGCATCACCACATGTAGCTCCTGCACTTCCTACTTCTTTTGTAATGCTGTCTATTGCAACAATAGAAAATGTGTGTTGAGCAAATGACTTTAGTGGAATTAAAATAAAAAGAATTATACTAATTGTTTTTTCCATATAACTTATGTTTTTTATGCTGTTTGATTTTTTAATCTTTCAGTAAGCATTTGTATGATTCGCTTATTGTAATGCTTTTGATTTACTAAATATTTTTCATATTCTTCAATGGTGAAAAGAGCAATTACAGTTCCAATAAATAAAGCTCTAATTTTGAAGTCTTTTTCGAAGATGTTATTTATATACTCGTATTTTTCTTCACTATTAAATTCCGTATAATTTATATTGTAAGTATTACAATTGGACAAAAATAGTTTGATAAAAAGCTCGTTTTGGAACTTAAGAATTGGTCGAAGGACATGATTTTGAAACTGTTCTTCATCGCTTATTTGTTTTGACTCTTTTAAAGTAATATGAGGACGGCATTCCTTGATTTTGTTCGCACGATTCATGAGTAAGTTCTTGTTAAGGTAAATTTTTCTTTAGTTTTAAATAATAAAGGGGGACAAATAGAAGCATATAAAGTATCTTTTTGATAGGCTAGTGAGATTATAACAAATATATATAATTGAACCGAGGCGATTAATTGGTTTCGCTGACAATTTACTTCTAGTAGATTAGTTTACTAGACCTGTTTCTTATTATTTGATTAGATTTTTTATCCACAAAAAAGCACCTACATCTCTGTAAGTGCTTTTTTACTTGTGGGCCCACCTGGGCTCGAACCAGGGACCCCTTGATTATGAGTCAAGTGCTCTAACCAGCTGAGCTATAGGCCCTATTTTTTTGGTTGCTCTAATGCGCACTCCCATAAAAATAGGCTGCAATAATACGCAATATCTCTTTATCTTGCAATGAAATTAACGATATACTATTGTAAGTTTTTATGTCTTACCACGCTTCATGTATCAAGCGTTTTTCAACCTTACCATTTTCAAAGATGTAGAATAGAAGTATCCCTTTATTATGTTCATTATATTCTCTTCCTAAAATATCTATCATTTTGATTAATTGTGCATTTTCAGCTTCAACTTCATTTATACCTATGCCATCGTCAAAATCTATTTCGTCACATTCTCCATCAAGGTCAAAATCATTGATACAGCTACCATCGCAGTTTAAGAACATTTCTGCATAAATACAAGATTCGTCATCTGTGTTTGCCTGATTATCCCAGTTACATGCTTCTTGATCGGTGCAACCTAAAAAGATGCATGTTCCGTCATCTTCAGTTGCAATACTGTTGTAATTGCTTGCGTTTGGACTAGTGCATCCTGGTACTTCTAGTTCATCACATATACTGTCTGAATCAGAGTCATTGATGCAATTTCCATTACAGTCATAATACATATCAGCATAAAAGCAAGAACCGTCTTCAATAATTGCTTCTGAATTGTAATTACATGCACTCTCATCTTTGCAGCCTAGGTTTTCAGCAGTACAGGTTAAAACAGGTGATACTTCATTTGTTATTAGATCTAAGTCGTTGGTCGCATAATTGAACGATGTGTTAATATCGAAGAGTAAGTTGCTGTCTATCAAATGTAAATTAATCACCTGTCCGTCAATTGCACCATCTATTTCAGAGGTAAAAGAATCGTTTCCCCATATCACTAAACTTGTTTGGGTACTGTTTGCATATGAAGAGCCAATGACTAATCCAGTTTCAGTAGTAGCTACTATATAGGCATTACCAGTTTGGATGTTTAATGAGTTAATAAAACTTTCTTGAAGAAGAATTGTCATGTTTGATCCAGTATTTCCATCAAAAGGAAGTAGCCATTGGTTTTGTTCACAATAAGAAAATGACTGTTCCCATAAAGGATATGCATTCACCTCTTCATATTGATTCAAATTAGATGCGTTCATAGCAATAGTCATATTTGCACCTGTATTCGCAGGTTGTTGAAAAAGATCTGCAGTAATATTTTGGCCTGGTGCATGAATGCTAAGGCTAATCAAGATAATAAAAAAGAGATAAAATTGCTTCATGATAAAAGGGTTGAAATTCAAATGTACAAAAACGATATTTGAGTTAAATCATAATGGGTTTCATAAGATATTTATTTTCAATATATGTGTATCTTGCTCACAAATAAAAAGTAATGTTCAAAGGCATTAAATCAGTTATTTTTGATTTGGGTGGAGTAATTTATGCGGTGGATTACCACAAAACCATAAATGGATTTAAAGCATTAGGTATAGATCATTTTGAAGAAGTTTATGCCAAAGCAGGACAGTCCGATTTGTTTAATGATTTTGAAGAGGGTAAAATTTCACGTGCTATTTTTGTAGAGCGCATTAAAAACTTGTCTAGAAAAAATATGACAAGTTCTCAGATTGTAAATGCATGGAATGGGATGCTCTTAGGTTTTATGCCCGATGCTATAGCTTGTTTAAAGCGATTAAGTAGTTCTTACCGTCTTTTTTTGTTGAGTAACACAAATGAGATACATATTCAGGAAATAGAGAATAGGGTCGGTACAGTGTTTTTTTCAGATTTTTGTTCTTTGTTTGAAAATGTTTATTTGTCTCATGAACTGGGTTTGCGAAAACCACATCCTGAAGTTTTTAAATATATATTAAACCAGCAAGGGTTAAAAGCAAACGAAACATTTTTTATAGACGATTCTATTCAGCATGTCGAAGGAGCCATAAAGGCAGGCCTTTATGCACATCATTTAAAAGATGATCAAAGAATTGATCAGCTTTTTCCATGAGGAGTTGGGTTAGAATTTTCATCAAGTTGAACAAATACAATTTTGTCTATGGTAATGATAATTTTATGTGTTTGTTTTACACGAGCAATACACTTAACTGTAATTGAACTTTTCCCAAATTTTATTGTTTCTAAACCTATTTCTACTACATCACCAGTTTGCGCAGGACTTACAAAATTTATTTCTGACATAAATTTAGTTACAACATTTTTGCTGTCAAGCTGACACATGACGTAGATGGCTGCTTCTTCATCAATCCAGCGCAAAAGTGAACCTCCGAAAAGTGAACCCCCAGCATTCAGATCTTCCGGTTTTACAAGTTTTCGTGTGTGATAAATCATTGTCCTAATATTTAATTTTATGATGCTTGGTTATTATCGTATTTCTTGGCATAGTTCTATCAGAACACCTTTAGTGTTTTTAGGATGTATAAAACAAACCAGTTTATTGTCAGCGCCTTTTTTTGGGCTTTCATTAATGATATTATATCCATCTTCTTTAAGTCTTTTTATCTCCTTATAAATGTCTTTCACTGCAAAAGCGATATGGTGAATGCCTTCTCCTTTTTTTGCGATGAATTTTCCGATGGCACTTTCATCTTTCGTGGCTTGTAAAAGTTCCACTTTACTTTCACCTGTTTTAAAAAAAGAAGTTTTGACTTCTTCACTATTTACAGTTTCAATTTTATAGGGTGGTGTGCCTAAAAGTTGTTCGTAGATTTTATTTGCTTCTACTAAATTTTTTACTGCAATTCCAATATGTTCAATTTTTTCAATCATGTTGTTAGGTTTTGCATATTATGAAGTTTGTGGTAGTGGCCTTTTCTTGAAAGCAATATATCGTGTGTGCCTTGTTCTATAATTTCACCTTCATTAATTACCACAATTTCGTCTGCATTCTGGATGGTAGACAAGCGGTGTGCAATTACTAAAGAGGTTCTGTTTGCCATAAGTTTTTTTAAAGCGTCTTGTACCAATTGTTCCGATTCAGAATCTAGTGCAGAGGTTGCTTCATCTAAAATTAAGATTGGCGGATTTTTCATTACTGCTCGTGCAATGCTGATGCGTTGCTTTTGACCACCAGACAGTTTATGTCCTCCGTCTCCAATGTTGTGCTGGTAGCCATCTTCAAATTTTGAAATAAATTCGTGCGCATTAGCAATTTTTGCTGCTTCAATAATTTTTTCTTTGTCCGGATTTTCAATTCCTAAAGCAATATTGTTAAAAATACTGTCGTTAAAAAGAATAGCGTCCTGGGTTACCACACCCATTTGCTTTCTTAAATCATGAAGTTTGTAGTTACGAATGTTTTTCCCGTCAATAAAAAGTAACCCCTCATTAAGATCGTAATACCTTGCTAGCAAATTAGCCATTGTGGTTTTTCCACCACCTGATTGTCCTACCAAAGCAATGGTTTGGCCCTTTTTTATTTTTAGGTTAATATTCTTAAGAATGGGTTTTTGATTATAAGAAAAACAAGCGTTTTCAAAATGAATGACTTGTTTGAAATCAGAAAGTGGTAATGCGTTTCTATTCTCTTTTACCTCTATTTCAGTTTCTAATAATTGCATAATCCGTTCTGCAGATGCAGCACCTCTTTGTATACTATAGTAGCCTTGAGAGAGCGATTTTACAGGAGGTAATATTTGAGAAAAAATGATGATAAATCCGATAAAAGATTGTGGGCTTAGTGATGAAGTAGTTTCATTGTTTTGACTCTCAAAAATTAAATTACCGCCATACCAAATGATGATCACCATTACGAGAGTACTTAAAAATTCACTCATTGGAGAAGCCAACTCTCTGCGACGAAGAATACTCGAAGTGATTTTTTGGTGCTTGTTTAGTTCTTTTTCAAATTTAGTATTGATTTGTTTTTGAGCGTTAAATGCTTTAATAATTCTTAGTCCGGAGATGTTTTCTTCAATAGCTGAAAGGATTCGAGCCATTTGAATTTGTCCTTTATTTGATTTTCGTCTCAAACTCTTACCGATTTTACCAATCACTAGACCTGCAATGGGAAAGAGAAATAAAACAATACCTGTAAGTTTTGCACTCATTGTCATTAAAAGTACGATTGAGGCAATAATATTTACAGGATCCCTAACAACAACGCCCAAACTATTCATGATAGAGCCTTCAACCTCTGTAACATCTGAGGTCATCCTTGAGATTAAATCTCCTTTTCTTTTTTCAGAAAAATAAGACATAGATAGTAAAGATATCTTGGTATGAATAGCTCTTCGAATGTCTCGAACGATGCCTGTACGAATTGGTATAAGCGTATACTGAGCAAAATATCTCGCTAGGTTTTTTATGAAAAATGCAATAACAATGGTAATACATATGATGCCTAAGGCACCTGTTTCCCCAGTTGATTCGATAATGTTTGTTAGTCTATACCCTAGATAGTCTTCAATCCATTGTGAAGATATTTCACCTTTTGGTGGTGAAGTTACTTTTTCTTGAGTTCCAAAAAGAATGCCTAGAATTGGAATAACTAAGGTTATAGAGACTAAGCCGAAAAGAACCGATGTAATATTTAATAAGACATTAAGCAGTGCTTTGTATTTGTATCCGTATGCGAATTTTAAAATTTTAATAAAGGGCTTCATGATGTGATTCTTCCTTACAAAGCATGATTAAATTATATTACAAATATAGAATACAATTTGATATAGTTTTATTCATTTAGCGTTTATTCCTATCAGTATTTTAGGAGAGTTTTATAAGCATACCATATACGTAGTCCTAAATTTATATCTTTGGTCTATGGAAAGTACGAGACAAAAAAAAGTAGCCCGTCAAATACAAAAAGATGTTGCGGATATCTTATTACAAAAAACAAGTTCAATATTGCCTGGAGCATTAATTTCTGTGTCTAAGGTTCGTATGAGTCCTGATTTGTCTTATGCAAAAGTGTTTTTATCGGTTTTTCCACTTCACGATCCTTCAGCTTTTTTAAAATCTATAAGAAATAAAAGCTCGGAGATACGAAATGATTTGGGTAGAAGAGTGCGCCATCAGCTTAGAATTGTTCCTGAACTCACCTTTTATATTGACGATTCGTTAGATTATGCCGAAAATATAGATCGTTTATTACGCGGCGAAGATACTAATTCAGCTGAATAATTTTGAATGTTGCCCTATACATAGCCCGACGTTATTTGTTTTCTACAAAACAAAAAAATGCGGTCAATATAATTACGGCTATTTCAGTATTAGGCGTTGCTATAGGTACTTTAGCTTTGGTAGTGGTCTTATCTGTTTTTAATGGCTTCGAGTCTCTGATCAAAGAAATGTATCATCCGATTAGTACTGATTTTATTGTCACACCTGTTCATTCGAAAGATTTTTCAGTAGTATCTATTGATTACGATTCACTTCATGAAGTGGCAGAGTTTTCATCAGTTCGAGAGGTGTATGAAGAAAAAGTCTTACTTAGGTATGATGATCGTGAACATATTGCCAAGATTAGAGGTGTAAAACAAACACCATCTGAGGATTCATTAGAGATTGAAAAATATATATTTAAAGGTGAAAGTTTTAGATCCGAATCTAATTGTGCCATAATAGGTCAATCTTTGGCTTATACCTTGTCGATTTCTGCAGGTCAATTTTCTAAACCTTTAAAGGTCTTTGTTCCTAATGTTAACGCGAAGGTTAATTTTATTTCAGAACGTCCTTTTCTAGAAACTTCCATGCATGTTTCTGGTATTTATTCAGTTCAAGCTAATTACGATGCTTCTTATGTTATTACCTCTTTAAAAGGCGTTCAAGATTTTTTGAGTCGTAAGGGAAGACTTACCCATATTGAATTAAATACATCGCAGTCAAATAGATCTTCAGTGCAAGAAGCAATTCAAAAAGTCTTAGGCCCTAATTTTGAAGTTAAAAATCGGTACCAGCAAAATGAGTTTTTGTATAAAGTTTTGCAAACAGAAAAGTGGGCTATCTTTTTTATTTTATCTTTTATTTTACTTATTGCTACCTTTAATATTGTAGCTTCTGTGATTATGATTGTTTTAGAAAAACGTAAAGATATATCGAGTCTTAAATCTATTGGAGCTTCAGATGTAACACTTTCTAAAATCTTTTTTTATGAGGGTTTATTAGTTACTTTTTTAGGCGCTGGACTGGGCTTATTTTTTGGTGTTGGTTTGTGTTTGCTGCAGCAAAAATTTGGTTTAATTTCCTTAGGATCTGAAGGTGCTTTTATTATTAATACTTATCCGGTAAAAGTGCAATCCCTAGATGTGCTCTTGATTATGCTTACTGTTGTAATAACTGGTGTTCTAGTTACTTTGATTCCAGTTCAAATTTTAAAACGAACATTTATTAACTAAAGCTATATCCAGCGAAGTGTTCAGCAATTTCGTCTAAGAGTTCAAACAAGGTATCAGGGTCGTCTGTAGTAACTAATTTTGTGCGGAATTCTTTAATTCCAAACATGCCTTTAAAATAATTGGTGTAATGTCTACGTGTTTCAACAACACCTAAAATTGGGCCTTTCCAATCTAGAGATCTTTGTAAATGTTGCTTGCATGCTTTAACTCGTTCTTCTATGGTTGGTGGAGCTAATTTTTCACCTGTTTCCAAATAGTGTTTAATTTCTTTAAAGATCCAAGGGTATCCAATCGATGCACGTCCAATCATCATGCCGTCTACGTCATATCGGTCTTTCATTTGTTTCGCTTTTTCAGGCGAATCGATGTCACCATTTCCAAATACAGGAATGTGCATACGTGGATTGTTTTTCACTGCAGATATTAAAGTCCAATCTGCTTCACCTTTGTACATTTGTTTCCGAGTCCTACCGTGAATAGATATGGCTTTTATCCCGACATCTTGAAGACGTTCAGCAACTTCTATGATGTATTTACTTTCTTCATTCCAACCCAATCTTGTTTTGACGGTTACTGGAAGGTTAGTAGATTTTACAATTTCTTTGGTCATTTGGACCATTTTAGGAATATCCTTTAGAATACCCGCCCCAGCTCCTTTACAGGTGACTTTTTTAACCGGACATCCATAATTGATGTCTATGATGTCGGGTTTCGCTTGTGCGGTAATTTCTGTAGCTTCGCGCATGGAATTGATGTCGTAGCCAAAAATTTGAATCCCCATAGGACGTTCATATTCAAATATGTCTAGTTTTTGAATACTTTTTGCTGCGTCACGAATCAAGCCTTCAGAAGAAATAAATTCTGTATACATTAGGTCAGCTCCATGCTGCTTACAGAGTTCGCGGAAGGGGGGGTCGCTAACGTCTTCCATGGGTGCAAGTAACAGAGGGTATGCACCGAGTTCTATATTTCCTATCTTTACCACTTTTAAAAAATTGTGCCAAAAATACAAAAAACACATGGCTTTAAATATAATTCAAAAAAGTAAGGGAATTTGGGAAAGTAAAAGTTATTCCAATTTGGTTTATTTATTACCAATTCTGATTTTAAGTGGCTTGGTACTTTCACATATAATTGGTGCATTTATATGTCAGTTTCTTTTTGATGTGAGCTTTTTTTCGAGTACCCAAGATGTTTTTGAACCTCAAAATAAAAAGTTGATTGATGCGATGAAACTAATGCAGTTTTTTAATGCCTTAGGGTGCTTTATTGTTCCGCCAATTCTCTTTCTTCATTTTAGAGGTGTAGCATTTTACACCTACCTAAAATTAAATTCATCTATTTATATTAAAGGTGTGCTTACTATATTTGTTATGGCTTTAGCGATGATTCCGGTAGCTAATTTTTTTGGTGCCTTAAACGCCATGTTACCTTTGCCTGAGTTTTTAACTTTTTTACAGGAGATAGAAGCTCAGACTAATCTCATTACAGAGCAGTTCCTTGTAATGGATACTCTTATAGATTTATTGTTAATGTTAGGTTTAATAGGCTTTCTTGCTGCAGTAGGAGAGGAGCTTTTATTTCGAGGCGTCCTTCAAAATTTATTTCAGGAGTGGTTTGGTTCGCCAAATATTGCTATTTGGCTGACGGCTTTTTTATTTAGTGTGATTCATTTACAATACCATGCTGTTTTACCTCGTTTTGTTTTAGGTGCACTTATTGGTTATGTGTATGTAAATTCAGGAAACCTTCGCAGTGCAATGCTGCTTCATTTCTTTTATAACAGTACATTGGTGCTGCTCACTTTTTTTATTCAGCATGGAGGTATAGATGCGTCATGGGAAGAGGTGGGCGCAGAAGGATTCATTTTGGCTCTGACATCAGTACTTGTTTTGGGTATATTGCTTCTATGGCGAATTCCAAAGGTTGGAAATCAACATTAAGGGGATCTTATTTGTTTTCTTTCCAATAGTTTTAAAAAAAAGTATTTTTAAAAACAAATTTTTAACTAACCTAATCAAAAAAAAGGAAGCCATTTGGCTTCCTTTTTTTGAACTTATGTCAAATTATTCTACACGCTCGAATGTGGCGTAGTTAATTTTAAATGCTTTAGCTTTTCGAAGCTCTTGTTTAATATCTGATATTAGTCCCATTTTAGCATCTGAATCGGCTTTGATACATGTAATCAGTTGAGGGATTTTTTCTTCCGAGGTGGATTCTCTTTTTGTTGCGACAAATTCTTGAATATCTGACGATAGTCTGAAGGCATCGTTTAATTGTATTCGAGGTTCAGTTCCATATTTACCTTTCATACCAGCAACAGGTGCGCCAACATATATATAGCTACAAAGCGATTTATCCTCTATTTTCTTAATTTCAGTTGCCTTGGGAAGTGTGTTTTCAACAAGTAATGTGGTTTCTCTCATGACAGTAGTTACCATAAAGAAAAATAGCAACATGAATACGATATCGGGAAGTGAAGCAGTTGATATAGCCGGCGTGCCACCACCCTTTTTCTTTTTAAAACGACTCATTAGTTTCCTCCTACATTTTTTGGTTCAGCTTCAGAAATCTTTTCTGGGAACATCTTTCTAATTTCTTTTTTATTTTCTCCTTTTAACTCCATGTAGTTAACACCGAATTTTTTTTGAGCTTCACGATCTCTCAGTTCACGGTAAGCAGCTGAAAGTTCGTTTTGTACACTAATGTACATTTCGTATGATGTTCCACGGTCATTTTGAAGCGATACTATAGCTTTTTGTGGGTTGTCTGATAGATTCGGGTCTTTACCCCAGTTGTCTAAAAACCTCTTAGTTCCTTCTCTCAATTGTGAAATATCCATAAGTTCTTCCTCAACAAGAAGTTGGTCTTTTGCGTTTACAAGAACCACATAGATGTTTCTAGCTTTAATTTGAGAATCGTCTAAAATTTCTTCTTCTTCTGGCATTGCAGGTAATTTACGAACCAATCCTGTGTCAACATCCATTGTTGTTGTAACAAGAAAAAAGATAAGAAGTAAGAAGGCGATATCCGCCATCGAACCTGCGTTAATTTCAGGTAGTGATCTTCTTGACATGTGTTTATTTGTTAATCATTTTTCCTACTTCTGTGTAAAGTGCAGAAATAACCGCCCCTGCAGAAAGTATGTAAAATACAATTAAGCCTGTACCCACTTGCTTTGATTGCGTATCAGTGACATTAAATTTTGAGTAATGTTCTGTCACTTCATCAGAAGCTATTAGGTAAGCAATTATATATACGACCATTAAAGCGCCTAATCCCAAGCCTACTTGTTTTGCTTTTTTAGGGTTTGCAACTAAATGCATGATTGGAAATGCTATAGCAGCAATTGCTGCCACAGCCAGTAAGATGTATGTAAGTATTATACCGTAATTTGCCATAAAATCTCCCATTTCAATATGTTTTAACGGTTACTAAATTATTTTTTAGCACTATTTTGACGTGCGAGGATGTCAATTAAAGTAATTGAAGCATCTTCCATACTGTTGACCAAGCTGTCAATCTTAGAGATGATATAGTTGTAAAATACTTGTAAGATCATTGCTACAATTAAACCAAAGACTGTAGTTAATAATGCTACCTTAATACCCCCTGCAACTAATGCAGGAGAAATATTATTGTTAGCTTCAATGGCATCGAATGCACCAATCATACCTATTACCGTACCCATAAATCCGAGCATCGGTGCAAGAGCAATAAATAAAGAAATCCATGAAGTATTTCTTTCAAGACGTCCCATTTGAACAGAACCATATGCAACGATTGATTTTTCAACCATGTCTAGGCCTTCTGAAGAACGCTCGAGACCTTGGTAGAAAATAGATGCGACAGGTCCAGGTGTGTTGCGGCAAACTTCTTTTGCGTTTTCTATTCCTTTTTTACCTTTTAAAGCCTCATCAATATCAGCTAATAATTTATCAGTATCTGTGGTTGCTAAGTTTAAGTAGATGATACGCTCAATGCAAAGTGCAAGGCCTAAAATCAAAGCAATCAATACAACTCCCATAAATCCAGCGCCACCTTCAATGAATTTTTCTTTTAAAATTTGGTGAAAACTTGCTTCTTTCGCTTCTTTCGCTTCTTCTGTTTCTGCAGGGAGAACTTCCTCAGAAGCTTCTGTAGAATCTGTCATAGCAGAGTCCGTCATAGTAGAGTCTGTCATAGTAGAGTCTGTAGTTAAAGTGTCGCTCGCTACCTCAGAAGGTATTACGTTATTACTTTGTGCGATCACTGAAAAATTATTTATATTTAAAAGACCAATGATAGCTAGAATTGAAAGTAGTTTTTTCATTTTGAAATTATTTGGTAAAATTAAAAATCTAAAATTTTCACAAATTTAAATAAATATGTCAGAAAGCAATGGAAATTTTTGGTCATATATTTTTTTCTTTATTTGTATATTCGAACAATTAATTTTTAAACTCATTATTTTATTATGAAACATTTACACAAAAGAATATTTTTCCTTTGTTTTTTTATTGGATCAATCTCAATTTTTGCTCAAACAAATGCATTATCAATTCAAGGCGTTTTGGATTTAGATGTTCCTACAGGAGGTTCAGATGGTAAAGCTATTCATCTAGTTGCAAGTGAAGATATCACTGATTTAAGTATTTTTGGAATAGGAGTTGCTAACAATGGAGGTGGAACAGATGGTATGGAGTATTCATTAGATGCTGTTTCTGCTTCTAGCGGAGATGACATTTTAATTGCAAGATCTGTTGAAGTAATGTCTGCATATTTTGCAGATTGTTACAGTGAATTTGATATAATTATGGTTGCAAATTCAAGTATTTCACAAAATGGCGATGATGCTATTGAGCTATTTGAAGGAGAAATGGTAATAGAAATATTTGGAGATATTGATACAGATGGAACAGGAGAAGCATGGGAGTACATGGATTCATGGGCATATAAAGTAGATGGAGTATGGACTTATGGTGGTGTTAATTGCTCCGATGACTCTCAAACGACTTTGTCTTCAAATTGTATTTACCCTATTTGTGATAATGGTGGTGATATTTCAGGTTGTATGGATGAAACAGCATTTAATTATAATCCTAATGCCACAATAGACGATGGTTCTTGTATTCCAGTAATGGAGGGTTGTATGGATGATGATGCCTTAAATTACGATGTAGATGCCAATACTTCATGTAGCAGCTGTTGTGAATATTTAGGTTGTACTGATTCTACAGCATTTAATTATGATTCAGATGCAACACAAGATGATGGTTCGTGTATATATGATACAGGCTCATTAACAAATGCATTATCCCTTCAAGGAGTTATGGATTTCACAGTTCCATCTGGCGGTTCAGATGGTAAAGCAATTCACCTTGTTGCAACAGCAGATATTGCTGATTTAAGTGTGTTTGGACTTGGAGTTGCAAATAATGGTGGAGGAACTGATGGAATGGAATATACTTTAGATGCTGTTTCTGCATCTTCTGGAGATGACATTTTAATTGCAAGATCTGTAGAGGCAATGTCTGCATATTTTGCTGATTGTTATGGTGAATTTGAAATTGTTCTTGTAGGTAGTTCTGCCATTTCACAAAATGGTGATGATGCTATTGAACTATTTGAACAAGGCGTAGTAATAGAGACTTTTGGAGATCTTGATGTTGATGGAACAGGTCAACCATGGGAGTATATGGATTCGTGGGCATATAAAGTAGGAGATTTATGGACTTATGGAGGAGTTGATTGTACAGATGGCTCTCAAACATCTGCAACATCTGATTGCCCATATCCAATTTGTTCTGATACTCCAATTGATATTTTAGGCTGTATGGATTCTGAAGCATGTAATTATAACCCAAGCGCTACTCAAAATGATGGTTCATGTACTTATGCAGATTTGTATTACGATTGTGATGGGAATTGCTTAAATGATACAGATATGGATGGCGAATGTGATGAGGTTGATTATGATGATGGTTTGGTTGTGGATGAACTTCAGTCAGGAAATCCTCAAGTTATCAAAATGATTGATGTGTTGGGTCGAGTTCATACATCTCACAACTCAGGTATGCTTTTATTTTACATTTACGATAATGGTAAGGTGCAAGGTGTTATAAAACAATAAGATAAATCGATTTAAAATTTATACAAAAAGGGCTGATTTATCAGCCCTTTTTTAATTTTAAAATCTATATCTGACTTAAATCAAAAACAATTGGGACCAAATAATATGTGATTAGAGTAAGTATAATTATAGAAATTATGTTTAACCAAAAACCAACTTTGATCATATCATTCATTTTAATGACCCCTGACCCAAAAATAATTGCATTTGGAGGTGTAGCAACAGGGAGCATGAATGCACAAGATGCTGCAATGGTAGCGCCAATCATTAAGATGTAGGGATGTACATCTACCATGTATGCTAAAGGGATGAGTATAGGCAGTACAATCGATGTTGTGGCTAGATTAGAAGTGATTTCAGTTAAGAAGTTAACACCCGCAACGATACACGTAAGGAGTAAAAAAAGACCAAGATGCTCAAGTAAGTTAAGCTGACTTCCAAGCCATGAGGCTAATCCGGTACTACTAAATCCATTTGCAATCGATATACCGCCTCCAAATAGTAGTAATATACCCCAAGGTAGTTGCTCTGCTTCTTGCCATGAAATTAATTTACGAGAATAGTCTTTTGACGGTATAAAAAATAGAAGAAGCATGGCGCAAAGAGCAATAATTGAATCGTTTAATTGAGGGATGAAATTTTGCAAGTAACTTCTGCTAAGCCATGCTAAGGCTGTAAGAACAAATATGGTCAGTACTCTTTTTTCTTCAGTACTCATATCACCTAAATTTTTTAACTCTTCTTTAACTGTGGTAATCTGTTGGTTTTGTTCATCACAAAAATTATATGCGATTTTAGTTAAGTAAACCCAACAAATTAAGAGCAGTAACATCGAAAAAGGTAGCCCAATTTGCATCCACTCTAAAAAGCCTAACTCTATTTGAAATTCTTCTTGAATGTTTGCAGCTAAAATAAGGTTAGGTGGTGTTCCAATTAAAGTAGCAACACCACCAATAGAAGCGCTAAATGCAATACTTAACATAAGTGCAACACTAAAATCTTTATTGTCTGTTTTTACTTGCTTAATAATCGCCAAGCCTATGGGAAGCATCATAACAGTTGTGGCTGTGTTTGAAATCCACATCGATAAAAAAGCACAAGCAAGCATTACCCCTAAAATGATTTTTTTCTTACTGTCTCCAATTAAAGTGATAATATTAAGAGCAATACGCTTATGTAGGTTCCATTTTTCTATGGCAATAGCTAAAATGAAGCCGCCAATAAACAAATAAATGATAGGGTGGCTATATCCTAATACTGTTTCTTTCATCGAAAGCCCACCACTTAAGGGAAATAAAATAATTGGAAGTAGTGATGTTATGGCAATTGGAAAGGCTTCAGTGATCCACCAAATAGCAACCCATAGAGTAGAAGCAGCTATTGCTAAACCACTTTGTGATAGGTTTTCGGGTCTTATAAAAAAGTACAAAAAAATAAAGAGGAGTGGACCCAAAAATAGCCCTATGTTTTTTTTAGACATATCCATATATTTAGTTATATAACAACTCGGAGGCTACCCCTGCCATAATATTATATTGATGCCCCACATTAGGTACTGTTTGGAATTGCCAATTAAATGGACTGTTTATTTGGCTTGCTATATTTTGAGATTCATTAAAGAAGTGTTCTGCACGAGCAAGTCTATGTGCACCTTGTAGTTCAGCTTCATCCGTATGTCTTAAACTTGGTGCGTTGGGATCGTTATCTTCAGTTCCAACAATAACAGATATGTTTTTGAAAAAAAACTCCTCTAAAATATTAGTTGAGTA